>Ga0209337_1003109_pt1 | contig 11726 bp, 13 predicted proteins | sample LinPmetageLP53_FD_184044 | JGI IMG/M metagenome (GOLD analysis project Ga0209337, IMG submission 184044) | Marine viral communities from the Pacific Ocean - LP-53 (SPAdes) (version 2) | ecosystem: Environmental > Aquatic > Marine > Oceanic | place: Pacific Ocean | collected 2010-02-08 | reverse complement strand
CCGGTTGATTTGTCAAATTTATTAATGACTTCAATTATATCGTAAAATTTTAATACTCCATGGTAGGCACTACGGTTCCAATCATCAAAAATTACAATTGCATCTTTCTTTATAAATTCGTATGCATGATATGCACATAAAGCTCTATGCCTACCATCTACAATTAATTTATCAATTGGTTCTGTTACAGATTCTATAGATCGTATATAATTAGAATAACGCTGCCAATGTGTTTTTGTCGTCCCACCCGGGTATGCATCACCCATTAATTCTTTAACAAATTCATCTGTTATTTTATCAAAATCTATAGGATCATGTATTGGTACAAGATTTAATTTAGTATTATCATGTACAAGGTCTTTAATTTTATTATACCAACTTGTATCATGTTCTACAGAATATAATTTTTTTATTAATGGCGCGAACCATAATGTACTACCACCACTTCCATATTCATATAATACATCAGTTGATGATAAATATGATTCAATAACCGATATTGCAGTATTAGACATCGCAATATTATTTTTAACGCTATCATATGTATCTTGTGTTTGTAAAATATATCCCATTTTTTCCTTTATTTATAATTAAAAATACAACCTTCTCGGCCAATAAAAACTTTATCATTAGATGCGATATATCCTTTATCTTCTCCAATATATTGATGTAACTCTAATTTATTTTCTTTCATTTTATTAATAATAGCATTACGTACTGTACGGCCTTCGTGACCAAAATCATCCATGATTATAATTGGATTGTTCAATGCTACACATCTGTCAATGTCAAACGAAACTTGATCATATGTATGCCCAGCATCGAGATGCATTATATCCGCGGCAGGTATTTTAAATTCAGGGTCATATACATCTGATTGTATGAATTCCACATTATCTACATCCGAACATGCTTGCTTAGCAAGTTCTAAATTATGACCGCTTATTTCAACTGCAATTACTTTATTAAAACATTCTGCGTATATACGAGTTGTATTACCTTGATGACAACCTAATTCTAACATTGTCATATCTTTAAATTTTGGATCGGAAAATATTTTATATATATCTTCTTTAAATTTACCACTAGTAGTATTTTTATTATAATTTTTGTTTGATATTTTATTAAGTATATGAAATTCATCATAATAATGACTAACCATTTCCCATACTTGTTTCATGACATTAGATCGTTGTTCTTTTGGAATTCCATTAAACATCCACATATAACCATGTTTAATTAAATGTAATGTATTATCACCTGTTTGCCAATTATGACCAAAAAGTTCTTTTTTATGTATATGAGAACACATCCATGGCACGCCAGGTAAAAATTTAAGATCAATCTTATTAATTTGTGCTAAATAATTAATCGGCGTCTGGTCATTGCCCTTTCTCACAGTAACATCTTGAAGTTGTTTAAACGTTTCTTTATTATTAATATACGTTTGTTTTAGTTCATCGAACATAAATTTATGAGTTTCATTAAATACCATAAATCCGGAGCGAAAATATTTCGATTGGTCAAGTTCAAAGTTGTTAAAGAACTCTTTATAACCTTGTATACTTTTATGTACCCAATTCATATTATCTCTATCACGTGTAACTGTAAATTTTTTATCAGTTAAATTAAAAAAGTTTGGTGCATCCCATTTGATCATAACAGTACTGTCAATTAATGCAATTTGATCATACTCAATATTTTGCCGTTCTAATTCATCAAACACAAATAATGCTTTTTGCCAATTTACTCTATAATCTGATAAATCTTTTTTTACTGGAACTTCAAATGGTAAGAAAATAACGTCATTTTTTTTACACCAATATTCCCATGTTTTACGCGAATATTCAAAATAATCATAATTACCATATTTACCCGAATGGTCAGGATTTTTAACCGCTGGCCACCAAACTACATTTTGTTTCATACTAAATTATCTCCTAGCTTTAATTCATATTCATATTCTGTTATAAGTAAAGTACCATCTTTAGTTTTTAATATAGGACCTTGATCTGACATATAAACAATTTCACCAATTACTGCTTCATTAAATAATTTAAAACTATATGGCACTGCTTTCCAAATTTTTACAATAACATTAGTATTTTTTACATATAAAAATGCACCAGGGAATGGTTTTGAACAGCCTCGTATCAAATTAAATATATCTATTGTCGATTTGGTCAAATCTATTTTCCCATCCATTGCTGTCCTTTTTGGAAAGTAACTTTCTGGTATACTGGTATCTTGTTCTATTAATTGTATAGTATCATTATGATAATCGTTTAATAAATTTTTAGTAGTTTCAATAATATCAATCAAGTTTTTTTCTCTCAAGCTACTGATAGTATCCCATGGGAGTATATCCAGTATAGTAGTTTTGTAGATCATTCCATCATCAACATTTTTATTATATTTAAAACAATGATTATAAACTTTATCAAATCCTAAAATTGTTGACCAATTAAGTGGTGACCTACCCTTACCAAAAGGCAATCCTAGAGGACTTGCATGCCACCCAAATACTCCTACATTAAAACAATCTAAAACATATTTAGGTATAATACGTTGCCAGCCTAAAACAATTCCAATATCAAATTGATTTTTACTAAAAAATTGTTTACATACCGGTGAATTGAATACATAACTATCTGAATAAAATACTTGCACGTTAGAATTAATTTGAGTAAGGCCTCCAGATATATCATACTTATAACGTTCTGCGGCGTGTAATGTTATACATAAATTAATATCATTAGCAAACTCTTGAAGTAGTTTGTTAGTATCTTCTTTAACTCCTATTATGGCTATTTTATATGTTTTCATAATAACTTTTTTGGAAATCCATGATTTTCTGATGCAATTGATCTTGTCATTTCATTATGTTTTTCTGATATCAATGTGCTAAAATTTTGCATTACATCATGCCCTATAGGTGTCCAACTAAATGGATGACAATTAACCTGCATTTTATTAACCATATTAAAATTACAGTCTAACGGATGTCCATAACTCCATGTATGCCGTGAATCGGCAAAATATAATATTTCGCGCTCTGATAAGTTTTCTGTATATGAGAAAAATTTAGGACTATATGCATTAATTAATCCATCTATTTCTATAGGTATTTTTAAAACTTGTTTATTTAAATTTGGCCTATGAAATGAAAATCGATTAACATCAATATCTAAATATTTGTTTAAAAAATCTATTTCTTTGCATATTAAATTTTTGTTTTTATCAATATCTGTTTCTGTATCTAAAAATACATGAGCACCTATTTTATGACCTAGACTTGCTATATCATATAGTAATTTTTTATTTTTACGCGAAAACGGATTATACGTATTATTGCTTATCTGTACAAAATAAGTACTTTGAATGTCATGAGAATGTTCAAATAAAGCCAGTTCCATCGCCCTATCAATTGAATATTCAATATCATGACGAAGTACACAAAATTGCTTTGTATTGTTAGTAATGTCAGCGTAATCTACTATAGGTAAATGCTTTTTAATATAAGACATTATTTGTGCATATTCATTAAAAGAAAATTTATTATACATATTTAATATTTTCAATTTGAGTTCGTACTGCGTCAAAACTAAACATAGCATGTAACTGTTGCCATGCATATTGTATAGCATTATGTCTAGCTGTTTCATTATTAAGATATGTAACAAACATTTTCTCTAGTATATCTGTATCACATGTCGAAGTTTGTGGAAATAATATATGATGATTATCATTGATACCTCCTATATTAATACATCCGGTACTTGCTACTTGAGTACATTGATTGCCAGGATAATATTCAATTGGATCTAAATTAAAATGGAATGCGCATTTAGACCACTCTGATACAAAGTCATGTAATGGTGTATGGAAACCTCCATCAGTAGGTCGTGTTTTATATACAACAGGAATGTTATATTTTTTACCTATATATTCAGCAAATTTACCAGTGATTGATTTACTCTGCATACGATGAGGTTCATATGCATAAATTGCTAAATCTTTATCACCACCAAAATGTTTATAATAATAACTAATATTATGTGGTTGTGCAATAAAATACATTGGTACTTTAATTTCACTTGATATATCTGTAATTGATGAACCGGTTCGCCCGTTAATTACTGGCCGATTATGCGCTACCACATCACATTGATTTAAAAATTTTATACGAGCTTGATGTCGAGGATCGTTATAATCAAATGCACCACCCATCCAAACTTCTTTCATATATCCAACTATTTTAGCATTAGGATATTTTTTACGTATGTTATTTATATCTATCCATGGATGTTCTGCTTCACGAGTTAAACATCGTTCGATTGTTAAAAATATTACATCAAGATCTAAGTCTGGAAGTTTGTATTCATATTCTTTCCAGTTAATATAATGACCATCAAATAGCCATGGATAGTTCATTGAATTATTCCAACAATTAGCGTTAATAGATACTAATGAGTCAAAATATGGTTTATGAGTTTTTAAATTATATGCAGTATTATTTTTTACATAATATGAATTATAACTCATTGAATCAATAATAAACGCAAATTTCATATTATTCTGTTTTCCAGTAATCATAAATACCTTTATCTAATTCATAATCACCCCAGAAGAATCTTTCCCGATTAGGTTGTATTCTTGCCCAATCCCACATATTTTCTAAGCCTCTTCTAAGATCTATATCATCTTTGTAATCTAAAATATCAATTGATTTTTGATATGTCGGATATGATAATTTTACTTCATGCCTAGGTTCTAAATAAATTTTATTACCTCCGGACATAACATCAATTAAAATATCAGCTGCTTCGTTAATAGAATATTCTTTTATACCGCCTAAATTAATAATTTCTTTAGATGCTTTTTTTGTTATTGCCGACTTCCATAATGGTTCTAAACAATTATCAATATAACTAAATGCTCGTTTTTGTTCTCCATCTCCGAAGATTGATATATCCTTACCCGTCATGTGTTGATACATCCAGATACCTAATACATTTCTATATTTATCCCATAAATTTTGTTTTATTCCGAACACGTTATGTGGTCGTATAATACACCAATCTAATCCATGCTGTTCGCCGGCGATCTGAATATCCATTTCTGCAGCATATTTTGCTACTCCATATGGATCAATTGGCTTTAATTGGTCTGATTCTGAAAACGGAGGAGTTCCTTCCCCGTACACAGCTAATGTAGATGTGAACACTAATCGTTTCACGTCATATTTAATAGAGTTGTTAATAATATCAGCTGTAGCTAATAAGTTGTTTTTATAATTATATTTACGTATAAATGGACTTAAGCCTTCCGCAGCATATGCCGCAAAATGAAATACGTAATCTGGGGTATGAGTTTTAAATATAGTATCTAGTCCATCCGCAACATTTTCTTTATAAAATATAACATCTTTATGTACATTTTCTTTATATCCACCAGATAAATCATCTACACCTATAACTTGGCAATCAGATTGATTTTCTATAATCCAATCTGCTAATCTACTACCTAATAATCCAGCAACTCCTGTAATTAATACTTTCATTCTATACCTTGTTTATTTATTCATGTTCAATACCATCTAGATTAGCAAAAATGTTATATAAATGTGTTGCTAATCTTTCATCATTGTATTGATCTTCAAATCGTTTACGCATGTTGTATGTTAATTTATCTTGCAAATGAGTCCAATTTGATAAGACATAATCAATCTTTTCTTCAATGTCAGACCAATCATATTTACATGCAATATACGTTTCATCATCCTCATATAAAAATGGAACAGATTTAATATAACTCATATCAGGTTTAATTAAAACACTACCAAATGATGCAGCTTCTATATCACGAACTGCCATTTCACCATAACCTATAGGAGCTGTTACAATTTTTGAATTATACATATTTTCATAAAATTGCTGCTGTGGAATACGAATGCCACGCTCACGGCGTAATACATTATATTTAGTATTTTCTAAACGATCTAATAAAAACTTTCTATGATCATCATAATAATTTGATGTTAATATGCCATGTTCGTAATTAAGATTATCTCCCCAACCAAACATACATGAAACATCATATGATTTATCAGAATTATATTTTAACCATTTTGGTCGTATTGTACCTACCCAATTTGTACCAGATAATTTTATTTTACCTTTTAATTCATCTATATCAGGTACTTTATATTCACCAGGTCCCCAATATATTCGACCATTATGCCATCCTTGTTTATATAAATTCCAATCATTAAGTAATGTATTTTTTAATAAAAATTTAGCATTACTACCACGTAATAACTCAGCCGCGCCAATTAATGATGTCGAATCTTGTCCATCTAACAAAATATAATCACCGGTAATTTTAGATAAATAATCTAATCCCTTTTCTACTGCTTGATCTAAAGGTAATTTTTTATCACAATTATAAAATGTATTAACTAAAGCATAATCATATGTGTCACCTGTTGTAAATTCAATTCCAATATCTCGTAGTACATGCTGAGCCCATATATATGCTCGAAATGCACATTCATTTCGGTGACGAGTTGGTTCATATAATTTAATTTTTATCATATTGTATCGTAAAATTTATTTTGAATTTCTTGTCTTGATATATGTTTTGGATGCCATAAAGAGTATTCAGGATTTGTAGGTAATGTTGTGAATTTTTTGTGACCATTAATTACTTCATGAACTTTATTATGCCATTTAATTTCTGGTAAGTTTCTTAAAATTCGTGTTTGGTAATCAGGATAATTAATCCATCCTTTGTCACTCATATTCCAGCCCCATTCACCTAAATGTGATTGTTGAATTCCTATTACTTCATTAATTCTAGGAACTAAAAATACATCACTTTCAGTATTTTCTTCTAATATTGATGGTAAAACACTAATTAAATATTCATCAGGATATTCATCAGCATCAATTTGAAATATCCAATCACCCGAACAATTTTCTTTTAAATTATTCTTAAAATTTGCAAAATGGCCATTTAAAGGAAATTCTATAATTTTAATTGGGTCTATAAGACCAGCAGGTGCTTTATATTGACTTAATACTTCATATACTTCAGGTGTAGTATTTCCTTTGTCACATTGAACAACTATTTCATCCTCTTCTCTAATATTTTTAACTAGAAAATCTAATAACCTTTTTAATTCTTCATGTTCGTTACAAACAGGAATGGCATAGCTAATCTGCATTATTCACCTCTAATACTAATGAATATAGTTCATTTAATGCGGCTTTAAAGTCATACTTATCATATGTCTTTGCATTCTCTACATCTAACCGTGAACTAAAATATTCTCCTTTTTTAGACGGTATTGGATACTGTAATTGCTCTTCCTTGTCCATTTCAATAACCGCAGCTGCTTTCCATACAAATATATCATTATTTGATTCACAATATACCATTCCATTTGGCATATTGATAAAAGTAGGATACCATATACATCCTAAATCATTATCAACATATTTCATTGTACGCATATACTCAGTAATTGTCAATTCATATTTCGCAATATCATCACAATCAATTTTTAAACGTTCATTTGTTGTATAACCAGATTCCATACATATACGGGACTCAATATTTGTATTTTCATCTGCTTCTATAAGTACACATTTGTTACCTGTAATAGGTGATATTTCATCGTATTGTATATCCATGATTAAACCTTTTGTAGTTTTGGTAATTTTAATTTTGGAACATCATTACCAACTTTTTTAAGTTTTGGTAAATTTAATGAAACATGTTGTGGTACAGACTTAATACCAGCATCTACTATTTCACAAAACTTAGTAGCCATCTGTGCAAGACTAAAATTTGTTTTGACATAATGGGATTGTTTACGGCTAGTTTCATAATACTTTTTATAATTAGAGACACAGTCTTGTAAAATTTTTGATGCATATGCATACTCAACTGTAAACCATTTTGATTGTTCTAATATAAAGGTATCAGCCGCTGATCTATGTACCGGTGTTAATTCTCCTGGCAATAATGTTGCATATTTTAAGAAATCTACATGACCAGACCAATTACTAGCAATAATCGGCTTGCCGGTGATTCCAAATTCCAATAACGGCCGGCCGAAACCTTCACCTTTTGTAAAAGACAACATTGCTTTTATTTTTGGATGATTATATAATGAATTCATTTCACTATCAGTTAAATCACCATGTAACAAATAAATATTTGGAGCTTTATTACCATATGGAGCAGTTATTTGTTGTATTTTTTTTGTAATTTCATCGCGATCGATAATAGAAAAGGTCGCATGTGAAGTTTTTAAAATTAATCCTGGTTGATTATTTCCTTGTTTATTTTTAAATGATTCGCAAAATGTCTTTATCATCATACCAACATCTTTCCTGTCCTGACCCAAAGAACCTTTTAACCAGTGACCTGTAAATAGAAAACAGAAATCATCTTTGATGTCACTAAGTTCATCAATGACGGTTTGCTTAATATCAGATGGCTTAACTTTCTTATATACATTTAAATCTAAACCTTCAAATAAAACATCGATAGGCTTTTCTAAACGCAGTTCTGCAACTTTTTGTTTTGTTTTATCATCAACTTTATCATATACAGTTTCAATAAATCCTTTCTTTGAATGTTCTGATGTAACAATATTCATATCCATTCGATTACAGCCTTCAATAAATTCATGAGAGACTTGAGTTGTTTCAATCCCAGCAGTGATACCAATATTATATTTTCCTAAGGGTTTAAATTCATTCGGAACAGATATCTGTATAAATACATCTGGCTTTTTATCAATATTTGAACGAGCTATACATTGATTAATTATAACATGTTCTGGATTATCAGATTTTAAAGCATCTGTCGGACATGAGCCCCATGGTAATGATATAATTTGTATATCATATTTATTTGATTTAATTAACGCGGATGCTAAATCTCTTGTATGATTACCGTATCCGGATCGGGTGGCTACTGGGCCTTGTATTACTATAAATGGTTTCATTATACTATAACTCCTGGATTTTCTATTTTCTTTTCTTGTTCTATTTTATATAAAGTGAATTGCTTTCTCGGCGACCATTCTTTAAGACATTTTTCAATGCATTGAGTCATAATTTTACTCATGCCACGAGCTGACATATTTGACTCATCTCCACATACCCAATCATGTCCAACTCTACCACATTCATCTCGATCATCTTTATCCATATCATACCAATAATATATTGCATCTGCAACATCTCGGAAATCTACTCGATCATCAAATATATAAGGAGTCTGAGGTGAACCTTGTACTGATCTATTAGATGGAAATACTGGTTTACACCATTCTCCATGGACTTTATATGTTCCATTATGGTTAGAAGGAAATTGAGTATCAAATTCTATCCAATCACCTGTTGCATTTTCAAATCTACATCCATCTTGCAATCCACCAGTTACATTATTTATTATCGGAGTACCGGCATGTAATGATTCACACCATGATATCCCAAAACCTTCATTTGAAGCTATATTCGCTGTTACATCTGCCATGTTATAATAATAATTTAACTGTTTTACATCAACAGCGTTATTACTAAATAATACTTTATAATCTGGACATAATGCTTTATGTACGGCTGCTAAATCTGTTCCATTATCATCCCTTGTTTGAGTATGCATAAGCAATGCACATTTAGCAGCCTTTTCTTTTGGTAATTTATCGCAAAATTCTTTGAATGATAAAATTAAATCCCCAGGTTGTTTTCTACGTATATTACGATTATTCCAGAATACAATAAATTCCACATCATGTGTTGATTTAAAATCTTTAACAAATTTATCATATTCTGTAAAGTTTTTATGCAATGCCGATATAGGGAAAAACTTTTGTTCGTTAACGCCATGAGGAACATACTGCACTGCCCAATCTGGTTTTGGAAATTTTTGTAATACATTTTTTACAATGTTCTGAGTTTGTCTAGATATATTCATTAACATATCACATGATTCATAGAATGGCTCATTCCAATGTGGATATGGCAAATCATCCCAAATATTATAATACATAAGAGGAATATGTTGACGTAGTTGATGTTCCATTTGGTATAACCAACCCCAAAATCTAGGATCAGTAAAATGTAGTATTGCATCCGGACGCTCAATATTCATAATTTGCTGTAATGTATTCGCATCACCATATCCGTTTTGAGCATAGATTTTTACATACGCATCTGATACACCAGTCTCTTTAGACACATCAGCACTTACATCAATTATTTTTCCAGCTTCCGGATGTTTTATTGCAGCACCTAATTGTACCCAATCAAATTTATCACATGTGCCTATTACAAATTCTCTAGACATTGTACCAATACCAGAATGCATGCGCAGATCATCTGATAATAATAATATTTTTTTCTTTTTTTGTTTGTTAGGATCTATCTTCCTAAGCTTAGGTAACTTTATTGGTTCCATTAAATTCTCCGAATAACTTTATTATAAATATGCAAAAAGCGTTCTTAACCACCTTTTTACTATTGCTTTTTTAATTTAATTATTCCATATATGTTTATAGAAATAATTACTAAACTTAATACTAAATGACTAAAATTGTCAATAAAAAGATCATATGTTATCCAACCTACATCTCCAATGATCCATGTAATCATTGCCCATGTATATTTGCCTTTGGCGTTAAATACAAATCCCGCTAATACTATTGCTGTACTTATCCATCCTAAAATTTCTATCATATGATAATTGTTACTGGTTTATTTAATTTTTTAGCTTTTTTGAGTGCGCTCATTGATCCATTAGATGATTCTTGTTCACTAATAAATGCTATCATTACATCACAATCTCTAGCTATTAACATGTTACGGTGGTGAAATTGCGACACATGGTATGGCTTACCATAGTAATCATCTGACATAGCAGAATATAAATTTTTAGTAGTATGAGCAGGATTAAATTCTTTATACCGTATACCAAATTCTAATGCATATTTTCTTGCAAATTTATCTGCGCCGTATTTTGCACCACCTGATATTACTATTAAATCTGTTTTAAATTTTTGTTTTAACTGGAATAGAGTATCTTTTATTCTACGAATATTTGCATAATCTCTACTACCAATTAACGCAACTTTCATTATGTTACCGGATCAGATTCTGTGTCATTAGATGATGGCTGAAATACGTTACTAAGTGTTTGTAATTTACCATCTGCTTGAGAAATTTGTTCTAATAATTTATCACATTCAGATACAATATCTGGATGCTCCCCTATTCCAGCTGAATTTGCTAAATAATTCTGCAGATTAGCCACTGCTTGTAATTTTTGAGCTACATACTTTGCTTGTAAAGCATCTACAATTAATTTTGTCATCTTTTAACCTTTTATTCTATTTGATTTTAAACATAAGTCATCTTGACCTTTGAATTCGCAATATTTGCAATTTTTGTTATTCTTACCTGCAATAGCAGGATACTGTTTATTCATATTATAGTCGCCGTTTGCTAAAAAACTAGATTCTACAAAGCCTTTAATTGACCGAGCTAATTTGTTTCTAGTTGGCTTACCACTTGCCGGCATGAATTCTGTAATACGTTTTTGAGGAAACATTGCTCCTTCAATTAATTTACGTTTAAGAATCATATACTTGATATCAATTTTCTCTACATCATAACCATATTGTTCTGCAAAATACTTTTTATACAATA
>Ga0209337_1003107_pt1 | contig 11728 bp, 9 predicted proteins | sample LinPmetageLP53_FD_184044 | JGI IMG/M metagenome (GOLD analysis project Ga0209337, IMG submission 184044) | Marine viral communities from the Pacific Ocean - LP-53 (SPAdes) (version 2) | ecosystem: Environmental > Aquatic > Marine > Oceanic | place: Pacific Ocean | collected 2010-02-08 | reverse complement strand
TTTTTGCGAGTAAACCCTCAGCCGTTACAATTACATCGGTTCCTGTAGTGGTTGTCGTAGTAGCATAAATTCCTGACGCTGTGGTAATAAATCTTGCGGTTCCTGCGACTGAAATAGCAACTTGATCATCACCATACTGGTACATTCCAGAATTGGGGTCGCTCGTAAAAGAAAAAGTAGGTGCGCCGGGAGCGCCATCACCTGACATAACTCTACCTGATGGGGAAAGTATCTCGGCGGGGAGGGCTTTAATCCCTGCGTCTCCTCCACCCACAATGGAAATATTCTGCTCTGGGGAGAATGTCGCTTCAAGACCTGCTTCCACTTTCATAGTAGCAATTTCTAACCTACTTTTATCCTCTATATAATCTTCTGCCGCTTGAACAGCAAATGCGTCATCATCAGTTTCAGGGGCAAAATATAAAACATACTCATTTGAGGCAGAACCTGACAAGTTTGCTGAACCTGCGGCAATAGAATATACCGTACCATTGGAACCGGTTAGTGAGAACGCCCCTCCTGCGGAATGTGCCCAAGCAACGGTATCTTCATCCGAACTGGTTAGCTTTCCTTGTAATTTCCATGATACAGGTGCGTCAGAAAAGTTTGCGACAGCTTCAGCAGGTTCGGTACCGTATTTAGTAGCGTTAGAATTTACAGCTTTTAGGATGTTGGGACGGAAAGTTGCCGTTGAATCGTTTTGGCCTATAGTAGACAGTGAAGTTACGGTTACTCCGTTGCCTTCATCATAAGTAAGTTCCGTAACTAAATGATCTTTATCTACCTGAACTAATGAATTCACAGCCCTTATAACATGCCCTGCACGAAGAGGAACGTAGATACGCATAGGTTTACTGGCATCTAACGCAGTGCCAGCGTAAGTGCCATCTGCCTCTGTCGTATCAGTAGCGGAACTACCGTAAACTACAGTAGTGGCTGTAACGCTCGAAATGTATGCAAATCTGGTCATAGTGGTTGCAGTTGCATCCATTTCACATATAACGTCTCCAGCAAGAACTCCGAAAGGTCTTGGGTCGTTAGTTGTGCCACTATTATTATCCGCAAAAGCTGCACTAGCAAATGTAATCGTGTTAGTCGATCTAGATACTTTAGCTGCTGCGGCATCTATATATGTATAAGGATAACCGGATACCTTAAATTCCCCCCGTTTAGTGCCTGTTTGCCCGTCTCGTGACAGGAAAGAAACAACTTGCCTTCTTAATGATGCAGGGTCTGAACTCGTTGAATTTTTAATTACTTTAGTTTTCCGTAAACCAACTGTTTTAGCTAACCTACAATTAGAGAGAGTAGTAACAGAATTACCTAGAGTTGAACCTGTTACAGCTAGGCTGGAGTCAGGCATGTGAGTGTTAAACCTCATATCGTCTGTATCACCTGCGCTACTAAAGGGACTAACTATAATAAAACCGGGAGGGTCTTCATTCTCAAGCCCGCTTCCACCAGTATGAGATTGATATTCAATACGCCCAAATCCTCCACCTCCAGCAGAGCTTACAATTTCTGTCTCCCCAAAAGGTTTACCGCCCCAATCATCTGGGTCTCCTAACGGATTGCGGTAAACAACAGCACCATTTGAATGTGACGCTGCCGATGATCCGTAGTGCGCTCTAGTTACCGTTACGGTTAAATCGCCTGTTCCTCTAGCGGTAACTTTCATAATTTCGTTATCTACTTTAATGTAATCGTTTACATTTAGAAATGTTGATGCGTAAACAGCACCAATGGCGGCGACTCCAGTGGCGGGAGCAATTGTAAATACTTCAGGGTCAGCGGTGGTGGCAAGGTCAGTACCATTTACTACCCCTAGTTTTACCATGCCTTCTACGACAAGCTGCCCCGCCGCACCCGTTATATCGAGACGCTCAAATTTCCTACGTTTGGGGGATGATGTCTTTCCAGCTACACCCGTATCTACACTTCCATCTCCTTTAACTTGCTTACCTCTTTCAGTATATTCTAAGATAACATCTGTGAACATTTCACCGTTTGGGGCATTGAACGCAAAATCGTTTTGCATAAGTTTATTAAATCCGTCAGAAGTAAACGACGAAGCTGCTGGGTATTTAACAGTCATTCCGTATGTTGCTGGAGATTCTGGGCGCATTCCACGTTGGTAGTAGTTCCAATGTTGGGCTGGGGCAACTGCGCTAAAGGCGGCAGATACTACCGCTGGGTCAACATGATAATCAAATCCGAATTTAGAAGCCCCCGGATTTCTGTAAACAGGTGCATTGTCAGCATGAGTTGCAGGTGTTGTACCCTTCACTCCCCTAACTATAGTTATAGCGTTTGTGCTAGTTGAAGAAACCCGCATAATCTCAGAATCAATTGCAATGTGGTCTCCGTCAGCAAGGGCTGCTGCTGCATTAGCGTACCCTAATTGCAGGTTGTCTACATCTAACACTGTTTCACTAGTATCTAAAGCTTCTGCTGCTAGAGCTATCTGAAACCCTTCACGTGTTTCAGTACTGTGTGGCTCCTCTGCTGCTAATTGTGCAATCTCGTTTAAGGCAGTTTTGTTACCTTTAAATTCTAATCTTCCGTTACTTTCTTGCTTGCGTAACGATGTGGTTTGCTTATTTTGTCCCCCCGTTGCAATTATAGAACTATTTACATAATCAAGATTCCCAGCAATTATATCGTCTATCATCGCACTACGAGTTGTAGAGTTCCCTGTAATAGCTTTATCGGGCCAACCCCCTGTCTTAACTCCATTAAGTTCTTCCATGGAATCACGGATATCTAATTCAATAGATGTTCCGTATCGAAAATCAAATTTTTCATCTATATCATATATTTTACCGGCAAGCAAAATTGCACCTGTTGCTGGGTCTTTTAGACGTACATTTTGAAAATCACTAAATACATTATTAAATCTACCTTTGCCTTCGTTCGCAGTTGTTGACCCTAATTGCCTAGGGCGACTTATTACCGTAACCTTCGCTCTACGGGGAAAGCCGTTAGCGTCAGTTATGTGTACTGCTGTTATGGGGTTTATGTTGTAGCCACCTGAAGCGGCTACGGCGCTCTGCCAATCATCTGGGGATAGTGCTGGTCTCCAGTATCTATAATTAGCATTTGCCCAACCATTAAGTACAGCATCAAAATAAAATAATTCTAATCGTTTTGCCATTAGATTAAGTCCGCCTGATCAATCCAGTCCTGCCTTGCCCCGGCAACAAATTGCATAGAAAAATCATAACGATCTTCACGGGACGGATTTAGTTGGAATCTAGCCTGTTGGATAGCCACCCTGTAAACCGCCCCCCCAGTCCAACTTGCCGGTAATAATAAGTCGCCATCAGAATTGTAGGCATTGGAATCCGCATCTGTTGGGAAAGTGGTATCGCCGACCTCAATTTCTATCTGCCCTGTGGCTGTGTCCGAAGCAATCCAGTTGTATACAGCATTTTCTAACTGGTTCTTAAACGGTATGACGTATGCTTGCCCGCCTACAGTAATAGATACGGGGGAAGGTTGCGTTGTGTCAACAATCCCATTTAGGGTAATACTGGGCCGAAAGATTCCTAGGTCTATAAGCTCAGGAGAACTTTCTGGGATAGGTACCTGAATAGGTGTTTTACTATATGATACTGCAAAAGAATCTGCTTTCAAAGCAAAATATTCGCCCGCACTACCATGTACCCCACTACGTAGTAATACGGATAACTCTTGGTTGCCGTTTTTAGCTGATGTGTATGCCATTTCTGCTCCTAGTTACTATAATCCGAAGCCATGCGGGTGACTTCCATCGCCTGATCCGCTGCATTCTTGTTTCTCATGCTAAGTTGAGTTTGTTGGTCTGCCCCAACCATTTCAACCTTTAGTACCCTGTTTTCAAATTGATTCAAAGCGACTTCACCTGCAATAGCTGCTGCTATTCCTACTCCAGTTCCCGCAAAACCGGCTCCTGTTTGTACGGCAGTATACGCAAGACCTGCTCCTATAGTCTTTGCATTCCAACCGTACTTCCTACCCATTCGCTGTGTTTCGTAAATTCCTGCGGCTAACCCAATAGCTGAACCAAAGATAGGGATTGACATACCCGCTGCCTGTAAACCAGCCTTACCCCCAATTTTAGCAACGCTCTTACCTACTGCCCCTTTACCCGCACCGATTATTTTACTTACCGCCCCACCTTTTGTAAAAATGCCTGTTATACCTTTAGCTAATTTTCCTAAGCCGGGAAATTTATCGGCTATTTTCTGGATAATTTCAAAAGGTTTTTTCATGACCGCTTGTATTACCTTACCTACTCTCTCTATAAGAGCCTGTGGCGCACCTTTGATGAATGTCCAAATGCTGTTAATCCTTTTCTGGAGGAAGTTTCCCAAATCACCTACTTTGGAAATTGGCCCCTTTAGGAAACCCATAATCTTTTCTTTTAAGGCAGCAAAAGGCCCTGTAATTTTTGGTAGGAAATCCATAATCTTTGTTTTTAGAATACCTAGAGGCCCTGTAAGTTTAGATAGCGGCCCTGTAAATTTCGCCCAAATCGACTTGACCATCTCCCTAGTTCCAGTGAGGAAATGTCTCCCAATATCTGTTGCAGCACTCTTAAAGAACTTAATTGAATCATCCATCCAGACGTAAAGCGTAGTAATTACAGTATCTTTAAAGCTTTTAAGCATGATACTGGTCTTTGTCGCAAGTCCCACAAGTGACTGAACGCCGGGGATTTTAAACATCAGAGCTTTGAAACCGCTACCTAAATACTTTATAAACCTCCAAATTCCACTCTTGATGGAACCGCCTATCGTTTTAGCGCCTTCTTTAGCTGCTGTTTTAGCTGCTCCCTTAACTCCTGCTTCTAACGCTTCTTGCCCGACCTTTATATTAAGGAACCATTTACCAAACTTCCAGAGTCCTGTAAATTTCGCAAACATAAGGGCAGTGAAAACCCCACCTGCTACTTGAGCAATCTGTGTGCCATCCCCACCCTGTAACCAACTTGGAGCATTTTCTTTCCACCAACCGGTAATAGACGTTCCTATTTCTATTAGTTTATTAGCAATGGCGGTAGCCGTTATTCTAACCCCCGGCATCATTTTAGCTAGGAATTTAAGTACTGGAATAAATATAGGCATTAAAGGAGCGAGCATTAGGTCGATCATACCACCGACAATTTGGAATATAGACCCCAAGAAACCTGTAAACAACTGGGATTGTTTTAATAGCGCACCTACACCAAATTGAATACCTGCTTTTTTCATGCCACCTTGGACTGCTCCACCCATTTGGTTGAAGAAGCTTTTAGGTGGCACTGGTGCGTCCTTACTGGGTTGGTTCTGGGAATTAGCCCCAGCCGCTGAGCCAGCATTTTCAATTTTTACAATGAGTTCTTCCATTAATGACCCTTCGTTAAATTATTCATACGTCTATCTGCGTCCTCTTGGTCTCGATTTTGCTTCTCTTGAAGTGCGCTCATCACGCCTACAAGTTTAGCTATATCTTCTACCGATAACGAATGAATCACATCCCATGGAATGCCTTTTTCTAACAACTGTACGGTAACTATCCAATATTCAAACTCAATATGATCGGTAGGTAAACTACCTTTCGCTTTTACCCCCGATAGATACCCTAGGCATCTTTTTTTATTTCGTCAGTAGAATCTTCTGATCCTTCCCCAACATTAGGTACAAGTGTTTCTAGAGCAGCCCCCAGCCTAGCATCAATTGAAAGCAGGAAAGATTCTGTAGTCCTTCCCCATGGTGCCTGTACAATCATATCTCGTAAACAAGCCCTAACAAACACATCGCCATCAAAAGCAGTTTGCCCTGATGCTCCCCATGTAATAGCTTTAGACATTATTTGATTACGTCTAGCCCACGTAAGAGGTTTAACTTTTATAATAAACTCCTCTCCCGTTTCTTCTATTGTTAATGTTCGATCTTCTATTGAATCCGCAGCTATTTGGTATTTGCTAACATCAAAGGTCTGTTCTTTTCTAGTTTCTGTTGTCACTATATCCTCCTATGGATAAAACGGTTCTGAATCCTGTATCTCAATCTTCATGTTTCTAAACAAAATATCCGCTTCTACTTGAAGTGGGTTGTCTCCACTAACTGTATGAGGAGCAGAACGTATAAACGCTCCCTGTTCTCCGCCACCAGCAGCAGCAGTCTCATCGTCAGGTATTGTAATTGTTATCTTATCGTTAGTACCCTTAGTAAACTCTAGGACGATCTTGAATCCTGACATACTTGCCGCAGCATGTAAAGTTCCGTAATCACCCTCTAGGAGTAATTCGCTGAATAAGCTTCTAGCTGTGGACGAATCTGCGGCAGTAGAGTCTGGAAGAACAATAGAGGCAGACATTGAGTATTCCCTGTTGTTTTCTCTGATCTCCGTTGGCCCACGATGCCTTCTACTTCCCTTTCCTTGCCCACCAATGTAGTACCTAGGCTCTTCATTGTTAGCAATTGAAATACTTAGGCTTCTAACCCTCGCAAAATCAACACCAAACATTTGTAATGAACCTTGAGAGAAGTAATATGGGTCTGAGGATGGGAATCCCCCTGCTGCTGAAGTTAACCCATTCGCTCCATCTTTTGCAGGGACTCCAACATCATCAGAATCTATACGTTGCATAAGTGCGTATCCGGGTAAGTTTGCATCATTTGCTACAGAAACCGTACCGTTTGCGTCGTATGCGGTGCTTAGTCTCTGGTTGTGTACCATGTCTTGGAAATTAATACCATCCCATGATGCAGTAAGTAAACCGCCCTCATCTGCACTCATCGTCATAGAACCAACGTGTCCGCCAAAGTACCTGCGGTTGAAATCGTTAGCTGCGGTTTCTCCACTATCCCGCATATGTACATTCCATGATATTGTATCTAAGTCAACTGTCTCATGGATATTGTGCTGGTAATAGTCTGGAGTCCCTGTAATTTCTTCAATCGAAGAAATTTTATATATACTATCATTGTCTTCAAAGATTTCTGCCGTTGTAGAACCTTCCGCCCTAACTACCGTCATTTGTTCCCCAGAGATACCTGAAACTCTTATAACTTCATCATCTACTTGTAAGAAGTCACCAATAGCGATGTTATCACCTAATGTGCTAGCACCTTGACCTAAATTATCTACAACAATGGTCGCTGCGTCAGCAGCGTCTTGTCCATCTATTAATCCTACCAGAAAATCAGTGTTCCCTAACGCACGATGGTTAAACTGTAACGGGTAATTTAATCGTAAAACAGCACCGGTTACTAGAACAACCTCACGAAGTTCTGCTATGTTTTGATTTGAAAAAGATACATTAGCTGCGGCGGTGGCAGAAGCATGAGCAAATTGATGCCCATCAATTGCAATCATGTCCCCAGCTACAATACTTGTAGCAGAAGTAACGGTAATTTGATAATCACCTTTTTTAGCGTCCGCTGCTAAAGTTGTTCGTTCTGTCATGGTGCCGCCAACAGGGGTAGATGAAACTTTACCAATAGGGTATCGTAGAGGCCACCCATTCAATAGAACGAAGCCCCCTAATGAGCCAGAAAAGGTTTGCTGTCCTTTATAGGCAACGTAGAAGTTTCTCTTTTGATTAGTACCTAATAGGTATCTGCCTTCAATAGCCATTTCAGGGTCTGGTACTTCAATAGTTTCATACACACCCGGAACCCATGTCATAAATTTATCAGTTGCGGCTTCTGTAACGCCCTGTACTACGGCAACATTATCATTATCAGGATGGAAGAACGCAGTAGGAGAATCTAATATTAGACTGCCATCTGTCGAACTCCCTGCGTCTAAGTCAACATGTTCGACTCTACGTACTTCAGTATGTTCGTTAGCAGCCGAACCGATTTGTATGTATTCCCCTGCCGTAACACCAGATATGGCATCGACGTAAATTGACCTAGAACCTGCTGGTAATCCTGCGGCGGTACTACCAACCGCAGGTAAGTCTATGACAGCGGTACCGCCTGAGGCATCTACCGTAGTTGCTGGTTCGGGGTATCCCCCATGTGCGCCTTCTGTGGCGAATGTAAGTTGTGCTTGATCCGAGCGATATACTGCCATTATTTGTTCTCCTTAAGGTTCGATACCTTTCTTATTATACTAAAAAACACTAAGTTTCCAACAGAACGTCATTGTTTACTAGTTGAATTTGCACAGTACCCATCCACACATTAACCGTATCGGAAGTCATCTCATTAAAATTTAAAAATTGGATTCGTTGAAAATTCGTTAGGCTGTGCATCCTTGAGTGGCAAATACGTCTAATCTCTTGCATTAGATTGAACAATCTCTGCCTTTCCCTTAGCGTCCAGATTTCTAAATCTACGGTATATTCTCTATTTCCATATGTCCAGTTCCCAAGAGGGGTTTCAGTAAATGAGGAATTCCTAGCTACAACGGCATCTCCTGCATTAAGATCAAAACGTAACGGTTCACCGTTCCCAGTTACGACAACTAGGTTTGGTTTAGCAACATTACTAGTATTCCATTGAGTGTTAAAATCTGTAAGCAGTTCATCTGCTGGCATTGGTTCATTTGCCATTAGAAGGTTTCAAAAGAACGTAAGCTATCCATACGATCTTCCACTTCCTCTGACCAACCATTGATTTTCTCAGACATTGAAACCCTATCCATGCCGCTTACTGCCAAATTACCAAAATCTGAATCCCGTAAAACCTCAATTGCGGCTAGTTTTCTAGCCATATCAAAAGCAATGCCTCCCTCTCTGGAATCCGTGGCTATATCCTTACCATAAATGTAAGATATCTTTACAGGCATAGTGAACTCTCCACCACCCCATCTCCATACAGGAGCATTGTAGGACGTAAATCGTGCAGGGAGTAAGAAGTATCTAGAAAATTGAATCATATTTGTGTCAGGAACGAAGAAGTAATCATTCTTTCTTCCTTGAGTTTTAGAGTCCCAGCTAGCACCGCTCCAAACCTTCAAATCAAATATCTTAAATCCTTGCGCTTTATCTAAAGCAAAACCATTTAGATTAAATTCATGGTATTCCTCATGTACGAAGTTAGGTCTCCACGACTTCCTAGTTACGAACTCTATATGAGACTGCGCTGTTTCGATATACTGTTCTACGGTAGCCTTAGATGGCACGGTTGAGGTGGTGAAATCTGACCCACTCCCGTCAGTAGTTGAAACATTTTTTAATTGTAGGAGATTGAAAACATCTTGAGTTGAACAATATGCAGCTAAAGCTCGTTTCTTGATACTTCTTAGGGAAGGCGCTGTACTTACTGAGGTTGTCGAAGTGCATCTTACCCAATATTTTGTAGCACTGTTTACCGCAACGGTAGCCCAATCAGACATCCGACCTGCTGGAAATTGTTCTGCCCCGTCTTTAGAAAAAGCATAAGCAGTATCAGGGCTGTCATCTGGGTCAGTATAGTATGTAGCAGATAATGGAGTAAATACTACCCACGTAGAACCGTTGTAGTATTCCCATATTAAGGCACCTAAACTACCAACGGTATCTATATCAAAGATAGCCATATCAAAACGATCAGCATCACCTAAATATAGGATATCGTTAGTATCCGCTAAAACTGTAGACGAAGTTCCAGCAGGGGACTGCATTTCTAAGGTTATATCAGTATATGTACTACTTCCATCATAAGCAAAAACTTTATCGAAATATTGATCTGTCGCACTAGTAGGCATTATTCCTCCTGTATTGGAGTGGTTTCGGGTTCAGCCTGTTCTTTTACTTTTGCTTGCTCTGCTTCTGGTTGCTTGCCTCTTAGGTACATAGCAACGCCATTTAACTGTTGAATCTGCTGTGTTAGCTGCGTTCTGGTAGCCTCTAGCGTTTGAGCTTCAGCTACAAGTCTGTTTATCTCACCCATTACCGATTCTAAATCCTGATTTACGTTTACTTCTGCCATGTTATTCTCCTATTTCTCCCCAGTTAGGGTTCAACTCTCTTTGCTTTTTGTAGAACTCTGCATTCTCAAGAAACTCTTTAAGATAATAACGTCTATTCTGCGTTACTTCTTTAATTACAGGATTCCACTTATTTATTTTCTTTACTTTTAATCTATCTGTTGGATGTTCGTACAGCCAAGCACATAACTCATCATATAGATCATCATCAATTTGTTCATGATACTCTGCATAAGTTAGCAACGCCAGCCAAGCCGCTGGGTTTGACTCAGGTTTCAATTCTATTACAGGCTCACCTTTAACCATCTTTACTTTAAAGGTAGATTTTAGCATAATTTCTAACTCCTAAGCTGTACTAATCTATGTTATTATACTCTCATCTCTAGGAAAGTCAATTTCTTTATTGTCAGGTTAAAGCTCATCCGTCCTCTTCTTCCATGATAACGATGCTTCGTTCCAAGTATAAGTAACAAACTCAGTTCCATCATCGTTATACCCCTTGTCACTAGGCAAAGCTACGGGTGGTTCCCACTCCCATGTGGAAGTATTCAAAGCCCACGATGCGTAAGGCTGAGGTACATAAAACACATCGTTAGTTGAATCGTACTTCATTCCGACCCCTGCATATCTAAAACGAATGTTGTTGTTGTAACTGGTCTGTACCCAATTCGTATCAGCCCCTAGTAGACTTTTGCAGAACGCTATCCCTCCTGCTTCATTCCACGCTGAACGAGGTAAACTTGCATCTCTAACTGCATCTGAATCGGCAACCACAATTACTTGTAGAACAATATTGTTTTCATCTAGTTGTGCAAAATGTGCCATTATTGAAATAAATACCTTATTACTACAGCACCAGACCCACCGTTGCCACCATTACTGTTGTTACCACCACCGCCGCCGCCGCTTCCGGTATTAGCTGTACCGCTACCTGCGGTACTTCCTGTGCTTCCAGCAGCTACCGAGTAATCTCCAGCACCGCCGCCAGCCTTGCCTGACCCAGCACCACCTGCAATTTGGTAATTCACGCCTCCTCCTCCACCGCCACCAGCAAAATACCCTGATGAACCAATACCTGTACCGAAAGTTCCAGAGTAATCTACACCTTCACCACCATCAGATTCATCATTAGAGCCACCACCGTCACAGTCACGGGCGTTACCACCAGCACCACCGCCGCCACCGCTCCTGTGCCTACGGTTCGGGTAGCCTCCGTGAGATGAGAATGAATTGCCACCGTCGTTACCTTGATCTGTTGAGCAGGTAGCACCAGTTCTAGTAGCTACTCCCCCCGGCGCACCAGCACCGCCACCAGAACCAGTAGAGCCAGCTAAGTTTGAGTTAGTGCTTCCTCCATCGCCAGCATTAGCGGTGTATGTTGCTGAGTCTGCTGCAAGGACACTATTACTACCATCAGCACCAAGACCAACTCCATCCCAACTAGTTAGCCCTGCGCCTCCAGCACCTACTGTTACTGCGTGTTCTCCTGTGCTAGTAAACAATCCTGAGATATTGGCATTGTCATTAGCTGATGTAGTAGCAGAGTTGTAAAGTGCGCCACCCGCTCCACCACCACCACCAGCATCTCGCCCTCCGCCACCAGCACCAGCAACAACAAGGAACTGTATGTCAGTGGAGTCGCCCACTGTGGTTACATCAAATTGACCACTAGAAGTAAATGTGTGGATTTTGTAATCACCACTAGTAGTGACGTTCCCACCTGTCGCAGCCCAATGAGTTGTGCCAGTGAACTCTTCACCATTTAGCTTGGCTAGGTCGCTATCGTCCTGATCGTTGATTTTAGCGATACTGGCAATAGCTATGCCGTTTACTTTTAGTA
>Ga0209337_1003106_pt1 | contig 11729 bp, 19 predicted proteins | sample LinPmetageLP53_FD_184044 | JGI IMG/M metagenome (GOLD analysis project Ga0209337, IMG submission 184044) | Marine viral communities from the Pacific Ocean - LP-53 (SPAdes) (version 2) | ecosystem: Environmental > Aquatic > Marine > Oceanic | place: Pacific Ocean | collected 2010-02-08 | reverse complement strand
ATTAAACATAAATTCAATAAACCAAAAACAAAGATGAGTAAAAAGATAACATTAACAATAGAAGAATTAGAACACGAAATTACTCAAGCATTTGTACATGGTCAAGGTAATTCAATAATGATAGAAGCAGGATTAGAACGAGATGAAAGAGAAGATTATGTAGGTTCTGTAATGCGTAGACTAAATAAACTGAAATGAAAAAAGGTAAATCACATCAACAGGGCTGGCAATTTTGTCGCAAGTGTAAAAAAGAAACTCTACATATACCTAAACTCGGTCTAGTCTTAATAGGTGAGCGATTATGTAGCGTATGTAGATGTTCTAACAAATATAAAAAAGAGATAAAATGATTACATTAGAAGATTATAAGATTGAAAAAGATAAAGCAGATTATTTACTAACAATCGAATGTCGAGTATATGAAGATAGTGAGTTGACTCCTCAACCTCAACACCGTTTTAAAGACGTTGAATTGGTTATATATGTTGTTAAGGATGTTTATTCAATTGAAGATAAAGAATGGGATAAATTAGTTTTTGATTATGTAAGAGAAAATGTTCCAAACTTCACATCATACTCAATTAAATTAGAAGAAATCGATAAGAACGAGACAGATTGGTTTAGATCTTACAGCGAAGTAGACGACTTTTTATTTAAACAGCTTGATACACTAGGAAAAGAGTTTCCAATAGTAGATATGGACAGGCCGGAATTAAACACCATAGAGGCAATAAAGGTTTTAAATAACGTTCTATTAATTGAATGGGATAATAAAAATAATTTATAAGGATGAGTAAAAATATAAAACCGAAGGTCAACTCTGTAGTACTTACAGATAGATATATTCAAAATAGAGCAGACGAAGAAGGCATAACTTTTAATGAAATGAAAGAAATAATTAACGAGGAACTTAAACCAAACAAAGATAATTGGTGTCATTACTCAGGAATGCCTTCTCCAGATGCGTATAACCAAAAAGAAGATGAGTAAAGAAAAATTAAATAGTGAATGGATAGTAATTTCGCAACAGATGCAATTACTAGAAGCCAAGAGAAAAGTATTATACGAGAAATATAGAAAAGAATATGGATCAATAGATTTAGAAACATACTCAACACCTTCTATATACTCGGACCTAAATAGAGTTAACATAACATTGGAATTAAGCCAAGTGGAAAATGAACAGATTAAATAATAACTCAGATTTTTACAGCATATTCGATAATTTATCTGACGAAGATAATCAATTAAGATTAAACGTCAGATCCTTTATGGAGAGTGAAGTCAAACCTATCATTAATGATTATTGGTACAGAGACGAATTCCCCCATGAGCTAATACCTAAATTGAGAAAGCTGGATATATGTGGCTTGTCATATCATGGTTATGGATGTCAAAATAAATCAAGCTTGTTAGACGGTGTAGTAGCTGCAGAGATATCGAGAATAGATCCGTCGATATCTACATTCTTTGGAGTTCATTCTGGATTAGCGATGGGTTCTATTTACCTATGTGGTTCTGAAGAACAGAAAGATTATTGGTTACCAAAAATGAGAAAGATGGAAGTCTTAGGCGCTTTTGGATTAACAGAGCCGTTAGTAGGTTCTGCTGTCGCCGGAGGATTAACTACTACATGCGAAAAGAAAGGAGATAGCTGGATTCTAAACGGTCAAAAGAAATGGATAGGTAATTCTACATTCTCTGATATTACTATTATATGGGCTAGAGATATTATCGACAATCAAGTAAAGGGATTCATTGTCGAGGCAGACAGTCTAGGATACTCAGTAGAAAAGATTGAAGGTAAAGTATCATTAAAGATTGTACAGAACGGACTCATCACATTAGATAACTGTGTAATAGCAGAAAGGAATAGACTACAAAAAGCAAACTCATTTAAGGATACAAGTAAGGTATTAAAAATGACCAGAGCTGGAGTTGCCTGGCAATCTGTAGGTCTCAGCATGGGAGCATATGAAACTACTGTTAATTATTGTAGCACTAGAAAACAGTTCGGTAAATCAATAGATTCGTTTCAATTAACTCAATCTCATCTAGCTAATATGTTAGGTGACCTGACAGCCATGCAAAACATGGTATATCAGTTATCTACATTACAGGATAAAGAGGACATGAGTGATGAGCAGGCAAGCTTAGCTAAAGTATGGATCACTAAAGCTATGAGAAGATTAGTATCTACAGGCAGAGAGCTATTCGGTGGAAATGGTATTTTATTAGAATACGATATAGCCAAGTATATGGCTGATGCGGAAGCTCTTTATAGTTATGAAGGAACTGCTCAGATTAACGAGTTAATAGTAGGTAGGAGTATTACAGGAAAACAGGCGTTTATATAAAAAGTCTAATAAATAAAATAAATACTAGTCTACTAAAATAATTTATAGTTTTGTTAAAAGAGTTTCACGTAAAGATACTAGCGGTTTTCTTTTCACTTATAACCCCTTTTATAATGATATGGCATGGTGATATACTAGGATCCATATCCCAGTATTGGGATACTCAATATCAGCCTCTTTTTATAACATCTAATATTATATGTTCCTATTTTTTCTTTTCGTTAAAGAAATGGAAGATACCTAGCCTGCTTCTTGTTCTAGTGACCGCGTTTAATCATTATGAATTTAATATATTACATAACGTATTCGCGGTGTCTTTCTATTTTGCTTGCTTACATAGTCTATTTCTAAATAAAAGATTTAGATTCTATATTATCTTATTCATAGCATCAATATTTCTATATCCATATAGTATAATTTTAGGAGAAATTGCTAGTATTATTATACTATGTTCTTACCATTTGACTGTAATACTGTACAAAGAAAGATTATTAAAAACCAAAATAAAGATAAATAATGTTTTATAATATCTACTACGGAGTAGATAAATAATACTATGATAAAGAACTTTAATGATTGGAGATTAAACGAAGACTCAACTTCTAATAAGTTTGAAAGTGTAGAAGAAATTTCTAACATTATAGAAAACTACCTAGGAGATGATTCCGGTTCTATTAAAAAAGAAGATCAAGATGATGGTGACATTCTTCTTACTTTTAGTACTGATCATAGATTAGGATACGGGGATGCTATGTTTGAACTATTGGTAAAAAAGGCCCCGGTTCCAGATGAGCTAAAAGGATCTGATGATTTAGATTTGGAAGTATTATCGATTCTTGACATTCAAGATATTATGGGTGGAATAACAATAGAACCCGCAGAGGCTAAAGTACAATACAACGAAAACATACGTAGATATCCAGACCAGGAAGAAGAAGAATTGGTTGATTTATTTGCTGATATTGAAGCAGTTTCTCCTATAACAACAGAAAAAGAGCTTACTGATTTTATATATGAAGTTACTAGTCACCATGTACAATGGGAAGAATTAGAAGACTATAATCAAAACGGAGTTAAAGTATCTAATACGCATGTAGAGTTTGATCCTTACGATTAATTTTTATTAGAATGGGAAGATGCGAATTTATAAGATACGATGAAATTGATGTTACATTTAAAGTACATACTTTAAAATGTGAAGTACTTGATGGAGGGGAACATGAAGAGTTTGAAATTAAAGTTAGAAAGTATCCAGACGGCACCAGTAGAGTTTTAGACGAAGATGATGTAGACATGACTACAATTCACGTAAATAAGATAAATCCATATTTTCATAACAGAGGTTTATATTCAAAGTTAGTTTTATTATGTGCTGACTTAGTAGATGGAAAAGATATTTCATCTGAATTAGAAAAGCCAGTAAGAACGTCAGTCCCATATGAAAACGAAATACTAAAACTAGAATCACTCAGTACTAGGGAATCTAGAGAAAAATATAATTCTTATTTATTTGATTGTCCAGATAAAGATGGAGTTCTTTATGAAATGGAATATAGAGAATATCAAATAGATGACGGAATAGCTTCAGTTGCTGGAGATATAGTTGATAATCAAACCGGCTGGGTTTTACCTCTTGATCCAGGACAGGATTACGTCCATGACCATTTCTATAATGCAATAGAATTTTTTACTGATGGAGATTTTGACGAGTTTAAAAAAGAGGAATTAGGAAGGATTGAACTTAGAAAATCTGGAGTTTCTGAATTAGACATAGAGATGATGGATAAATTAAACATGCTAAGGGAAGGTATATTACCTTATCGAAAATGGAGGAGTATTAATGAACAAGTCAACGGAGACATGGCAGGTCTCGAATTAATAGGTGATTGGAGCATGCGTGATATCATTGAAGCAGTAAGTAATACTGTGTCAGTACACAATGAAGCACATTGGAAAATATATGAAAACGAAGCACATGTTCCGATAGTACATGAAACCGGAGACGTGAATATAAACATAGACTTGTTAATAATTAGAAATGACACTAAATTTGATGAATTTAGCAAGGAAGACTCTCATGTACTTGATATGCTTGGATTGAATGGTGATGGATCATTACATTTAAAAGTAAAATTTAATGAAACATATTATTCTAAGATATCTTATTCCGGAAACAGTAGAAGACGAGGAACTATGGAAACAATAGAACCTATAAACACATATAAAGATTTAGTTCATTTTGTATTTGCGGCTGAATCAATAGACACTAGTGAGGATAAGGATGGATACGAAAAAGATAATATTAGATATTCAGACATTAGAATAGAAAATATATAGGTTATTAATTATAATTTCATAATTTTATATATTTCATTAGAGCATTTCTTACATATTAAAAGTCTTCCTCCTTCTTGGTTATTTCTAACTGCATGTTCAACGTTTACGAAATGAAACTCAAACCCTACATCTCTTCCACAGTAGCAAGTTTCTCTTCCATTCTTTTCCGTTGCAGTGTTGTCCCTAACACACGGTCTACAAGATTCCATAGATCTTATTTAGTTATAATTAAAGTTATTGTTAAAGTGAGCCAGAATGCCCCAAATCCTACTGCTAACATACTATTTTGAACCGTTTAATTTATTCTTGTTTATAAAACCATCGAAAGTAAAAGATTCTTTAATCTCAGTATCAGTTACATCACTTTTCTTATTATTAATTTTTTGATGTAATTCTCTGTCAATGATTGATTTATCATTTGATATGGTATTGTCTGGCATCATATCATATAGTTTACTAATTTTACGCATAACTTTATTAGCTTCTGTCTTAAAATATTTTTCTATACTCTTATAATATCCAATATGATTATTTTTGTACTTATTAAGATCTTTCATCATTTTACTATATTGATCTTGTAATGTTTTTTCGGTTCCTGGCATTAACATTATAAAAGGATCGTGACTAATTACCTTGTCTATTGCCTGATCTAAATTTTCCCTATTCATGTTTGATATGTTAATAAACACAAGATTAAGCATAGCATCAACTACTGAGTAGTCATCATCTTTACTTCCTTTGACTAAATCCCATGCATTTATATCGTCAAGTATTTTTCTTATTGTGTTCATACTAATATCATCATTAACTATTTCGTCAATCATTCCGTTAACACTAAAATCACGAGCATCCTCTAATGATTTCCACGTATCATCGTTTCGAATTGCTTTAAGAAATTCGGATTTAGTTACTCCGTCCTTCTTTAATTTAGTAAAAACTTGTGAAGGTCTAACAGCAGACTCTATTCCATTCATATAATACATCTGGTGCAGAAAGTCATCGATCTGTTTAACCCCTGCTCTAAAATTAGATTCAGTATTATATCTGGCGCGATCTTTAAATGAAGTAGTTTTTCTTTTTCTATTGTCGTATTCATGCATTAATTCATGAGAAATAGAGGAAATATATTTTGTTTTATCTTTACCCTTAAAATAATCTACTATGTTCTGAGTTGAGTATTTTTTAAAGTCGAATACCACATGAGTAAAAATTTCAAGAATTGGATCTGTTTTATTTTTCATTTTAGTAAACGTTCCTCTAATAGGATCTCCTCCAAATGATACAGACATGGATGATATTGTAGGTTCTATATCTATGTGATTGTGAAATTCAACGGTATGATTTACTATTGTTATCATTTCATCTCCGTATAAAATATTAGGAATTGGAATACTAAAAACAGGACGTCCAGTATTTTCTATGTACTTATCAAGATATTCCTGTACTGAGTTATCACTCAATGTAATGGCCGTACTACTGTATATTTTTTCAGCAGCATCCTCAATTCCATCAGGAACTCCCATTTTTTCATTTAATTGAAACCAATTTTTATATGACATTACTCCCATTACAAAACTCTTTTTATTATTTATTAAAGATGTAAATTAGTTTACAATAGGTAAATAAAAACCCTTTCGTACTAGAACCATCGGACTCGTTAAAACATTCAAACTTGACATTTTAAAACAGGTTGCTAAAAATACTACTCGGGTTTCTAGTCTATACTCTTTCTTATCTTATCCATTTGAGATTTAACCTCTTCTTCTGTATAATACCAATGCATATTGCCTTGTGCTATACCTATTAATATCTTCCATAGATAATCTTCATTTATTCTTTCTACTTTAAGAGTCTCATTGTCAGTTAATTCAAAATGTTTAAAATATTTAAACCAGATCCATTTAAATGGAACATATAGATAGTGTCTATACCTACATGCTTTAACTATAACATTTGCTTCTTGAAATCTTTTCATGATTATTAATTTAATTATACTTTATATAGTAAGGTCTTTATATTCTTTATAGGATAATAAGTTTGATGTTAAATCGTCTAATGTAATATTTTCTTTTAATATTGTTGCTTTTATAATCCACCCTTCTTCATATGGATCTGAATTAAGAATCTCAGGGTCGCCTGTTAATTTTTCGTTAACCTCGGTAATTGTTGCAGTTACTGGCATAAACAAGTCAGATACAGTCTTTACTGCTTCTATGGAACCAAATACTTCCTCTGCTTCTATTAGATCTCCTTCAGTATCTACTTCAAGATATACTATATCTCCAAGCTGATCTTGAGCGAAATCAGTTATCCCAATTGTTAGCTCGAAATTCAAAGATTCGCTCGAGTCTTCTTTAATTTTAACCCACTCATGGTCTTTAGTATAGTGTAATCCTTCCGGTACTTTCATAGTATATTGTATAATGTATATTCTACTGTTATTTCTTCTCCTTTTTTAATATCAAATAAAGAAACTATTTCATATTCACATTCAACGCTTTTATCATAGCTGAAATTTATTTCTCTTTTTTCACAATTAGGGTCTTCTGAGTGATTATAAAATCCACCTAATGGAGTTCTAATCATTTCGCCATTCGTTAATCTAGTGTGACTTATTCCTAGGTTAGTCCCATTAGGAATATCTTCTGCAGCAAATAGTCCTAGCCCATGTATGCTACTTTCTTTGATAGTTAACGATTTAGGTAATGGTTTATACGACATGTTTGTTATTATACTAAAAACCCCTGCTCATTAAACAGGGGTTTATCTTTTATATTTTAATTAAATGAGTATACTGCAGCTATCACTATGCTAGATAAGTTATCGTTTTGATCAAACGCAATTTGACTAGATTTATCAAGTCTATATTCTAATTTTAAATTTAAATTATCAATAGCATAATCTAAAGTAGTTGTAAGTCCAATAATATCAACATTATTAGAACCAACGAATTCAGAGAAATATTCTGCCCTAAGCCCCGTAGTTAATTTACCAAAGTTATACTGAGGATATAAAGCCACACCATAAAAACCAGAACCATCAGTTTCATTATAAGTAGTGTTTACACCTAAATAAAACTTTTCTGATAAATCACAACCGGCAGTTAAATCTACTTGGAAGGTATATTTTGAAATCGTGTCTTGTTTACCATAAATAGCATTTAAATACGTATTCTTATAACCTAATTGAGCTCCTAATGTATTTAAATTAGTAGAACTATATTCTGTTTCATCTGTAGCATTTAACACTGCTAACATACCTGTAAAGTCTTCAGAAAAAGCAAAGTCTGCTTTTAATCCTGAATGTGAGAATGGTCCATATGAAAACATGTAAGATGTAGAATAGTTAAAGTTATCTACTGGTGAAATAACTTCATATCCTAAGAAAGTATTGAAATTACCCATAGTCAAAGTAAGTTTATTGTTAACGTTCCAATATGCATACAATTGATTAACTATGCTTGAATTACCTGTAGATAAAAATACAGCATCTTCACCTCTTGGTCCGAAAACTAAATCAGCAACAAATCCAGTTTTACCAGATTCGTAAGAACTTTTTAAGTTAAACATACCCAAAGAGAATCCGTTTAAGTTAGCAAAAGAAGTAGCTGGAGCAACATCTGTACTTGATGTACTCAAATTTCTTCTGTAATAAATATCAGCACTTCCTTCTAATGAAAGTTTTGATTTATCTGTAGCCAAACTATCTTGACCATAAATAAGCGTTGTACATAATACAACTAAAATTGTAAATAATTTTTTCATTGTTTAATTGATTTTTTGATATAAGAAAAAAGGGGGTTATTTACCCCCTTTTATATTAATGTTGATTGAGTCTAAAATCTGGATAAGCAGACATACCGTGTTCGGCACTATCTAATCCTTCAATTTCTTCTTCTTTTGTTACTCTAAGTCCCATAGTTTTCTTGATGGTAAATAAAATCAAGAAAGAACTAATTAAACAAAAAGCTCCAATTATAGCAACTCCTGTGAGTTGTGTTAGGAATTGACTAGTTCCAGCCATGTTACCAAAGATACCAACAGCTAAAGTTCCCCAAATTCCACAACCTAAGTGAACGGCAATAGCTCCAACTGGATCATCTAATTTAAGTTTATCTAAAAGAGATACAGCGAATACAACAATAGCACCTGCGATAAGTCCAATAATTAATGACTCGTTTGGTGACATTTGATCAGCACCTGCTGTAATTCCTACAAGACCTCCTAATATACCATTTAAAAACATTGATAAGTCAAGGTTTTTATTTTTAATAAAAGAAGTAACTAAAGCTCCAATACCACCAGCGGCAGCAGCTAAACATGTTGTCACTAAAGTTAGTGATGTCAATGTTGGATCAGCACTTAATACTGAACCTCCGTTAAATCCAAACCATCCCAACCATAATATCAGAACTCCTGCTGTAGCAAAAGGAATATTATGTCCTAAAATAGCAAACGATTTACCGTTTTTAAACTTTCCTAATCTAGCTCCAAGTAGCCAAATAGCTACTAAGGCTGCCCATCCACCTACTGAATGAACTAATGTAGAACCAGCGAAGTCATAGAATCCTAATTTATCTAAGAATCCACCGCCCCATTTCCAAGCTCCAACAATTGGATAAACAAGTCCAACATAAATTAAACTAAATAACATAAAACTTGTTAGTTTAATTCTTTCGGCTACAGCACCAGAAACAATAGTTGCTGCTGTTGCTGCGAACATTCCTTGGAACAGGAAGTCAGTCCACCATGTATATCCACCACTTGCATATGCAGCAGTCATTCCATTTTCAGGAGCATCAATTCCAAATCCTGCGAACTTCAGGATACCTAAATCGCCTTCTTCGAAACCAGGATACATAAGGTTAAATCCACCGATATAATATACCAATAGACCCATACAGATAATAAAGATGTTTTTGAATAAGATATTAATCGTATTCTTTTGTCGAGTTAAACCGATCTCTAAGAGCGAAAACCCGAGGTGCATGAAGAATACCAGCCCGGTACAAATCATCATCCATACATTGTTGATAGTTAATAATCCTTCCATCTTAATTAAGTGTTTGATTTCCTCGTTCTTTCGTTCGGATGCGATAAGCTTCCTCAATATTAGAAACGAATATTTTACCATCTCCCACCTTGTCAGTGCAAGCAGAGTTTAATATGGCCTCGATAGTTCTATCCAAAAATTCATCCGATACAACTATAGATAAGTACCTTCTTTGTATATCATTGGTACTGAATTCCACGCCTCGATAAACGTGTCCTGTTTTCTCATTACCGTGCCCCGTCACATCCCAATAACTAAAGAAAGTTACCTTAACGTTCATGAGCGCGGATTTAACATCATCAAACTGAGACTTTCTGATGATTGCTTCAACCTTTTTCATAAAAATAATTGATTTATTTAATATGTACAAACATACAAAGCATTTGCACAGACATCTTTTACTAAATCAATTAGATAGGTTTTATGTTTTTTATGTTTAATACTTTAGATATGCGCTTAGTGTTTAGCCTAGACACTATTCCAGTAGCGGAGTATTCATTTCCGTCTGTGTCTTTTCCTTTGACTATCTCATTAAAGTTTTCGTCTATCTTTTTAGTATAGTCAGAGCTATAAAAAGATATATTATCGCTGCTGCGTTTGAATCTTATTGATTTCTTATAATGATCGGAGAAAACTTGCATTATTATAGGATAATTTTAATTATTTATCGTTAAATTTAAGCAGTCCATTAAGACTAGCGCGTTAATTTTTAACTTAATATGTTTATAAATTATTATTGCCTTTTTCATTTATTTTTTCTATCAATTTACGCACGTCTTCAGATATATCATACGTATGTAATTCACCTGCAGATCCCTCTTCAATTATTTTAAATCTGTATATTGAACCACTTAAAGTTCTAAACTTACCCCGAGTAGAGTCCTCATTTAATTCAAATATTTCAGATACTACATTAGTGCTTAAAGTTCCACATATAAATCTAAGTCCAACAGTCGGGCGAGTTATACATGATCCTTTATATACCATTCCATTATCTATTAAAACGGAAGTTCCAGTATCTCTAGAGCATGTTGCCATCATTCCTTTAAAAGTTCTTACTGTTTTCATATTATTGTTTATAATAAAATACTGATTTTGCCGGTTTAAGTTTTTAAACTTTAAGATTTATATTAGTATAATAACGTATCTATAAATATTATATATGAAAGAAGTAAAAATAGGATTCTTTTCAGATACTCACACTCTACATAAACAATGGAGAAAAAACTTTATAAATTTTAATAAAGGAGATGAGATAGAAAAAGAATGGTCTGAGTTAGACATTTTATGTTTTACTGGAGACTGCTCGTCTATAGGCAGATCTAAGGAGATTCTTGATTTCATGACCTGGTTTAACGATCAGCCTGCTAAAGAAAAAGTTATGATATCAGGAAATCATGATTTTTTCTTTGATGCTACATACAGAAGTCAAAAAAGAAGAAGTAGCTGGGAGACGTGTCCTGAAGATGAAGTTAAGGAAATGCTTTTAACTTTTCCAAAAATTCATTACTTAAACGATAGCTCAGTAAATTTGTTTGGACTAAATATTTGGGGAAGTCCAGTCCAGCCTGCATTTAATAACTGGGCGTTCAATAAAAATAGAAACACAATCGTAAAATTAAACGGTGACGTTGAGTATTATGATAAAAACATTTTTAATGGAATAGAAGACCATTGGAAGCTAATACCTGAAAACGTTGACATATTATTATCTCACGGTCCCCCATATGGATATAATGACTCAATATCAAGCGCTTCAGTTAGACTTGGGGAAAATCCTAAGGTCGGATGTGCAGATCTTAGATCGGCAATACAGAGAGTAAAACCTAAAATCGTAGCGTATGGACATATTCATGAAGCGTATGGAACTATAGAGGAAGATGCTATTACTTATATTAATTGTAGTTCGTTAGATGAGCATTACAATCCTATAAATAATCCTATATTTAAAATATTAACAGTTAAAAATGAATAGCAGTATCA
>Ga0209337_1003105_pt1 | contig 11730 bp, 15 predicted proteins | sample LinPmetageLP53_FD_184044 | JGI IMG/M metagenome (GOLD analysis project Ga0209337, IMG submission 184044) | Marine viral communities from the Pacific Ocean - LP-53 (SPAdes) (version 2) | ecosystem: Environmental > Aquatic > Marine > Oceanic | place: Pacific Ocean | collected 2010-02-08 | reverse complement strand
TGAATGTTTTTATATGCCTTTCCAACATCTCCTGTATCGTTTTGAAATTCTACTAACAATGTAGGATCAGCAGCTACTTGACCTTCAAGTGATGCTAGTCCCGCAATAGTAATATCCTTATTTTCTCGGTACTTCTGAATGCCGTCACCGATCTGCTTACCGAGGTTAGCCAGTGCGTTCGCTCGTATAGTAGCCGCATTAGCAAATCCGCTGTAGTCCGCGTTAGCCAGTTCTGGTCGAATTGTTGATCCTGATTGAAATGCCATAATCTTAATCTTTCATATATGTTGGTATTGATTGGTCAGCCCATTGTACACGACTAGACACGTTCTCAATCGTAGAGTTTAACTTAGGGCAATGTACAAAATTTGGTGAGCCTTCCCTTCGGTCAATACAGGCAGTACAAGCGTGAACATAGTCACAATTCTGAGAGCGGTCTTCCTTTTCACTCCAGCTACCGTCGACTTTTTCATAGCGATCCAATTGAATAGGTACATCGTTTTCCTCACAGTACTGAAACACATCGTCGTGTGTCCAGTCCTTCATTGGATAGTAAGCATTGCACTGCCCTGGGTTAATCCTTACGTCTACACGAATGCCAGCGTCCCCTCCATAGATAGGATCACTGTCGCAGTGCTTATGGCCCACAAACATTACGTCCCAATTTGCTATGATACCTGCGTTCTTTGGTCGGTTATATATGTCCAAGGCACAAGCCCAGGGCTGACCCTCCTCCACTGGAGTAATGCCCGTAGGGCAGGTCATGTCAGTACCGTCAAAGTAATACCTGTTTTGAACCTCGAACTCGTCGTCCGTCTGCTGAAAGTTACTAATAGCTGGATGCCAGGTATAAACCTCTAGCCCCCAGTCCTCTATGATTCGATTCTGAAAGGCATACTTGTGCGGCTGCCATTGCTCCCTGAAAAAAACTACAGGAATCTTGGCTTTGCATTTATTATAAACAAGATCAAGCAAGGCCATACTGTCCTTGCCTCCGCTCCATGCAATAACTGGGTTTCCTGCATTCGCAAGGCCCAGGTTAATGTTTTTAATTGCACTGTGTATTTTATTTTGCATTCAAGAATTTTGAACTCCAACCAAAGGAAGTCAACAGTTAGATTGCTGTAATAGCAGCACTACCAGCGGCGGAACTAGCGTAACCGCCTGCAACACTACCGATGATATTACCAGCTGCACCCATCGCACCTGCACCACTTGCTGCATCAGCCTGAGCCTGCATACCTTGGAACGTAACGTCCTGTCCTCGTTGTTGTAGTGCCATATTAAGACCTACATTAGGATCAAATAACTGAGGCCCCATAGGTCCTGCCGCACCTGCCTGTGCTTGTCCTAGCACTGATCCGCCTAGAGCAATAGAAGAAGACGGACGACCCAAGATAGTCATGCCTACGTCACCCGCTAACAAACGGTTTTGATTGAACGCTTGCTGCCCCATACCTGCCGCTTGGCCACGAAGACCTGATAGGTATTGTTCACGGCCCATAAGTTGACCAGCGATTGCACTCTGGTCCGATACACGTCCTTGACGTTGTGCCATGCCCAGTGCCTGTTGATCGACTAGACGTTGTTGCTCAGGGTTAAGCCCCTGAGAACGCTGGTAAAGATCCTCTGCCATAGCAGTCTGCTGCTCGGCTAGTCCTGTGCTGTATGGGTCAGCGTCACGGTAAGCCTCGACTACTTGAGGTGCGAACTCCTGTAATGCACCCACGTCGGACTCACGCTGTAATCCTAGTTGCTCACGTTGCAATGCACCCGCACGAGTTGACTGCTCTTCCAGTAAATCGAATAGACCTGGAGTAGCATCCATAGTTTCGGACATTCCTCCTAGCTGTGTCTCAATTTGTGCTATACGTGCAGCACGGTCATTTCCCCCAATGCCAGAGGCGGTTCTGTAGGCAAGACGTTTTGCTTCTTGAGCTTTATTGAACTTAACATCATCCGGGTTGCCTCTTCCACCAGTTTGTTCTCGACTTGGAAAAAGAGTATTTGCCGCTTCTTGAATTGCAGCATTACGCTGCTTACTTGACAAAGCTGAATACTGATTACCTGCCTTTAGCCCAGCAAGCTCTGCCTCTAGTCGTTGGTATTCAGGGTTAGCTGCACCAGCCTCAATGCCTTGAGCCATTACGCCAATGTCAGCAAGCTCTAGCGCAGTATACTGCGGGCGATACGTCCGCTCGGCAGCGATCAATCGATCCTGTAGCCGTGGGTCCGTGATGCCTTGGTAAGAACCGCTAAAGCTCTTCCCGAATAAGTATTCACCCATTGACTTACCTGGGTCAATTGGTGCTGGTGCTTTTGGTGATGATCCTTTTCCGCCTCCCATAGTATTATATATTTAAGATTTTATTGAAGAGTCTAGGTGTGTATTCCACTCTAGTGGGTTCACCTTTTCTGTGTCGTATGCCCAGTAGTTTTTTCTGCATAACTTCGGGACATTTGATAATAAAGTTATGTGTAAGTCGTTTAAAAGTATTAGTATTATCTGCAAATAAAAAGGCCATAAAGATTGCGTTGCCGTCGGGGTCATCCTGTATCCAGTTCTGAACAAACATCCAGTCATCGTCCTCGTCGCAATTATACCACATAAATACACCCTTGATGTTGCCCTCCTCGTCCTGCTCGAAAATAAAGGTATGCTTGGCCATATGGTAAGCCACAAGTAGTTGAATTGAATCCTTGGGCCATCCGTCCAATACCTTCCCGTTTTCGTGTTCAATGCAGAAATCCACGACCTTATTTATAAAGTCAATGGCTTCTTTCTGTTCGGCATTTTGCAATGCTAATTGAACTGATTGCAGGAGAGGGTTCATTTTAAATTGTTAAGGTTTTACTTCTGTTACGGTCATACTAATTTCCGACAATCCGCCTAGCGTAAATGTGCTAGCACTATCTCTATTGACATTGGCTGTACCAGCTGATGGTCCGTATCGTAAACTATAAGTTGCCGCATCCGTACTCGATGGAGTAAATTCAAATTCTATCGAAGAAATCCCCGTTCCATTTGACATTTGCTTCATCCATTTTGCACCTTTACAGGTGCTGCCCTCAAACAAAGCTAATACCAGTATGCCTCCTACGCTAGTGTGAGCCAATAAACCGTTAAATTTTACTTCAATTTTATTACTTGTAGACGTAGGAGTAAATGAAGTTGATAGAATTTGAGTGCCTTCAGATGACAAGGGAGTTGTGTTATCCGCAGGTATTACTGTGGTCGGCTGAGATTGAGCAGTGCTAGATACCCTAGTTCTTTGAAGAACTGTCCCTGAGTTTGCGTCCACATAAGCCTTGATACTTTGCTGTGTCGCTAGCGAAGTATCTGAGTCCGAGTCCATATCATTCTCGTCCAGGATAGCAACCTCTGATGGTGCGGCAGCATCGCCACTTACGTTTCCAAGAACCTTGTAGTCCGCTACGTTTTCAATCTTAGCTTTAGTTACGTTAGCATCTTTTATCTTTACTGTCTCTACGGCATCAGTGCCAATCTGAGCTGCAGCGATTGTATCCACTGCCATAGCACCGCCAATGATGGTCATCGTACTGCCGTCAACAGCGTCGGATGAGTTGAAGCTAGCCCCCGAGATTACTTGATTAAGTTTTGCAGCCGATAGCTGTTCTCCATTAGCAAATGTTTTGCCTGTTGTTATTACTGCCATAGTATTAAATTGTTAAATTGCTTATTGATATATCTCTTCTACCATTATTTGGGATACCGAGCGACTGTAACTCGAGTTGTTTGAATCAGTATTTGATCTGTTTAAATAGCCAGTGCCAGAAATAATAGCCCAATCTAGCTCAAAAATGATTTCATTTAAATTTGAGTAAGAAGTGTCATCCAACGCAACAAAACTATGCACGCCAATAGACGAGTTTGCGTAAGGGAAGTTAGTTGTAATTGTTGTTGGTATTCTGTTAGTAGTCGTACTATTTAAAAAATTACTCAAGTCGGTGCCATTCCTTTGGAGTTTAAACATAGGACCATAATTACTATTACTGGAAGAAACAGAAACGGAAAAAGAAACTTTAAACTTAGAGTTTGTAAACTTTGGCGTAATGCTTACAGACATACCAGTGATTGGTGCAAAAGTAGAACTGCTAGTCGATTCCGTTCCCCTCCTAACGGCTTGAACAATATTTGGTTTAAGTTTGTCAATGTAAGCCTTAATATTACCCTGGGTCGCACCCTTGGTATCGCTAGTTCCTAGTGCATCATCGTTAATAAGTATACCCGCATTGTCTACGATAGGCACAGCGGTAGGCACTGCAGTTCCCCCTGACACATTGGCAAGGACAGTTTGGTCGGCTTGAGTTGCCATCTTTGCTAGGGTTATAGCATTGTTAGCAACCTTACCTGTTGTAATTTTTAAATCCTCAACCTGTAACTGCCCGGTAGTATGCACCTGCAAGCCACCATCTTTTACACAGGTTCCTATGTCCGTGGATCCACTTACATTAAATGCCTGAGTGCTTCCGTTGTTAGCCTTAAAAGTTGAGTTATCAACAATGTTCTGCAATTTAGTTGCATTTACTAGTTCGGTTGTACCAAAGTTCTGTCCTCTTACTATAGGTGATGCCATTATATTGATTTCTGTGTTGATCTAAAGGAGGTTGATCCTTGAGTTTGTAGTGACCTAATTCTTGGTCGTCCTTGTGTATTGTTTACTGTAAATTGAATCCCGTGTCCTCTGCGGTTACCTATTCTACCACGGATGGACACATCCTCTGCCTTCGGTAAATCAGCGTTGTCATTGAAGCTTTTCAGGGTTCCTAATGCAAACGTTCCGTCAGGGTTTTCTGTCTCCGCCGATAGGTCAAAGTTGCTGGCATTGTCCGCACTACTTTCTACGTGCATCTGAAATTCCTTCCAGTTCTTTCTGGTCATGTTACCGAAGGTGTACTGACGAGTAGTTATGCTTCCCTTGATATCTTCGGCCACATCAGAACCTCCAATACTTACATTGATTAAGTCATCGCCCTGTAGTCTGGAATCCAGCTTATGGATACCACCTAATCGGTTAATTGCATAAACACCTCGATTGCTACCTTCACCGGAAACTATTAGATTCTCAATGTCCCATTCGCTGTTATCAACATTATCAATGCTCTCCCATTGTTTGTTCAAGAAGTTGTAGATAAGGATAGCGTTATTGCGAAGGGCATCATCCAATGGTACGGCAATAAAGTAACGATTGTCAAAGTAAACGGATACAGCCTGGGTGCTTTGATCCTTGTTGATTCTCTTGATTGTCTCGTTAATTGGTTCACTCAGTGGAGTCTCGGTTCCACGAAGGTTGTACTCATCAAAGAACTGAGTACTGTAAACACCGTTATCGGACAGGAATATGACTTGATTACCTACCTGTGTAATAGTCTGACGAGCTATGCAACCAACCTCATCGGTCAATAGTTTAGTGCTAGCTGATTGCAACGCAGTTGTATTAGATATTAAGTGAATGCTGTTACGATTGAACACTATTAGGTTGTCCTCAGAAAAGGAGTGCAGACCTACAGTAAAGTCAGCCTCACCTGCGTTGAATCTGTACTGAGCGTAGATTTGATCATATGTATCGGAGTCCAAAATGTCGGAAGAAATAACCTCATCGAGGATTCCCCTAGAGGTGTATGAGTTCTCACTTTCATTTACTGAGAATTGAAAAGGCATAACCAGTCTACGCTGATGGTAGACAGCAAATTCTGGGGCAGGCATATGGGTGAACCCAAGACCTACGGATAATTGTTTTATAAAAATTGGGTTAGATGCACGAACCTCGGCTGATGTTTTAGCATTTAAAATTGATCCAGGAGATACAACAAAACTAATACCTGCTGCTGGAGCAACTGTGCCAGTAACATCAGATGCAGTAAATGTTGATGCAACTTCTACCTCAAACTCGGTAGTACTATTTACCTTTGAGACAGCATTATTGCCATTTAAACCAGCGTCCAAGGCGGCAAAGGTAATGGTTTGATTCAAGGAGAGACCGTGTGCCGCACCCGTTGTAACGGTAATAGTAGTACCGCTTACCGAAACTCCACTGACCGCAACAGTGCTACCCGCAGAAAATATTTTTTGGACTACAAATTGAGATGGTACTATTAATCCACAGGAGGCTGTAGGACCATCGTCACTCATAATTAAAGTATTACCAAAGATAAATGACTGAGAGGTGTGCAACGAACCAGCGGAATTTATAATAGAAAAATCTTTTACGGAAGAAATAATTGAAACAGGCTGTTCATAAGTTCCGCTTGCTACCTTGGAGAAGGCAGATGTGGCCGTGCCAGTTCCAGAACCTCCACCAGTAGCAGTAAAAGTAACACCTATAGTATCTGCCGAAGCACCAATGGCTTGAAAGTCCGTATTTCCAACTGCGGTAATTGTATATGTCCTACCTATCTCAAAGCTACCCGCCGTAACGGTGCTAAAGGAACCATCCCACTCCAGTGCTACTTGACCCTTCCGAAAAATAAACACCTTATTAAATGCTTGAAGCATTGATGATTCCGGAGGCACAGTCTCGCTCGTTGGGTAGGAAATATCTACAGTTGCATTCGTAGATAGATTCTTAGTAACGACCTTGAGATTGGATGCAATTAATATATATTGGCTGGCATTTTCATTTGGGTCACTGAACGCGGTACTAGCATAGACCTCAGTAATTTGCCCTTGGTCAAGCACCATGTTAAAACCAATAACGGCTTGTTCTGTATTTGCATTTAAAGTGAACTCCAATGCTTGCGGTAAAACAATTGGTGCGGTGTAAGTCTCATTACTACCAGAAAGAGCGTATTTAAGTGTCCGGGTGGCTCCGTTATCAGTCACGGAAACAAGGGTGCGTAAACCATTAGGATCAACTGTAGAAAAACCAAGGCCCTCTATAACAACAACATCGTCCGCTGCAAATGTATAACCAGCTTCTACGGCTGGGTCATCAATGATAATGTTAGCCTGGTTATCAGCACCAACAAGGCTAGCTGATTCAATAGTAGTCGGAAGCATCGTTGTGCTTCCATTGCCAATTTCTGCCGAGGTAGGTAGTCGAAGCACAGCTCCACCTACGGCAAACGGGGCTTCAATGACATCAATACCCTTGCGGACTTGTGCTTCACCATTGCGATCCAGTCGAATGTTCTGGGAGTCAACCAGCATCCCACCCTGTAGCTGATCAGGTCTAAGCCTATTATTGAACCCAGCAAAACCTACATCCCCGTCATTAAGGATGCGGTCGTCTAAGTTAGCGTATGACCTGTATTCTTGCATTGATTATTAACATTTCCAACGTTTCAAGGCCAGTGCCTTCCGTGTTGGTCTTCCTTTTGAATCCTTCATTGGACCCTTAACGCCAGACATTCTGGCACAAAATGATTTCTTTCTCGCTAGCTTCTTACCCTTCGGGTTGGATTCCGTGACCGGAGCCTTGAGGTTAGCACCCGTCTTGCGCTTGAAGTAGGCACGACCAGCTGCTGTGAGTCCTCCCTTTTCGCTTTTGTGTTCCTTCCTCATTTGCTTTTTACTTTTGCTTTAGGTGTATTTGCTACGACTGTTCTTCCTTTGGCTCCTGCTGCTTTCTTTTTTCTAGCAGTGCTAGCTCTCTCCGCTTTCGTGAGGCTAAGAGCCTTTCTTTTAGGGAGGCAACGGTCAGGGTTTTTCTTATCCTTCGACGTTCCGCAAGGTCCTTTGATAGATCCATCAGTTCCGATCCTTACCCAGTTCTGCTTTCTCCATTGTGCTAATTGTGACATTATTTCTAATACTTGAAAACGGAGTTTTTCTTTTTTAAAGCACTTACTGTTCTGGCATTCGACATATTTGTATCAGTAGTTTTCATTTCTTGTTTAATTTTATTTAACTTTTTTTGGTCCCTTTTCTTCAGATGTTTAAACACATCTAATTTGTCAACTGCACCTGAAATTATTTTTCTGGCACTGCCTTGAAATCCCGTTGCTAACGATCGTCTGTTAAACTTTTCTTTACTTGGTGTTATTAAAGCCATAATTATTTTTCTTGTTGTTATTTTTTCTTTTTATTTTTAGATTTCTTAGCGTAGTTAGGATCCTTGCAATACTTGGATGCAGCCATATTGGCATAGGCGGATGGATATGTATCAAACGTACGTCTAGCCCAGGCTTTACCTTCTGGGCATATCTTACCTCCACTCTTTGCTTTCTTAGGCATTGGCTCTAGCTTTAGCTGTTTTACTTAAGTCCTTGAAGTGAAACAACTTTACGCTGGTTTTAGTGTGTGACTTATTAGTATGAAGAGTTCCGTTAGCCATCTTGTGAGATGTGCCTTTATGTAGACTGCCGTCCCTTTTGTAGTGCTTAACGCCTTTCATCTCTAGTATTTCTTTTTAGTTGTTTTCTTAACAGGCTTCTTAACTTTTGGTTTACTTCCGTACATAATATTATTTTACCTTCTTTCTGTTATATTCTTTTGAAAAATCGATAAGCCTATTTAACTCTTTAATTTCTCCTGGCTTTCTGAACCTTTGAACTGGTTTTCCAGTATTCTTTTCCATTTCCTGATAGCCCCTTTCTCTAATCATAGCCTTGTATGCCGCTGGAGATGTTTCCATTAAAGATTTTTTTCTTTTGAGACGCTCTATATCTTTGTCCATTTTTGACTTTAGAGCTTTAGCCTTAGCTTTTATTTCTTCTGGGGTCATTTTATTTTTTTCTATTATTTTATTTAATTTGTGATGAACCAAAGTAGAACCCTACGATGGCTAGGGCAGTCTGCCTAATTTCTGGTAAGATTACAAAGCCTTGCACGGTGTCCCATTTAAGGCTCTTGAATAGCCCTAGAAAGCCGTTTGTCTCCCTACCTATGGTTACCCCTACGTCAGTCCACGCAAAGACGAATGGGGCTATTACAATAGCAAAGATTGTGCATACGACTAGAAACCTGCGAACTATGACCCCACCGTCACGCTTTGCCGCTGCATCCGCCGAGGCATCTGCCGCCTGTTGGGACGTAATCATACGCTCGAACTGACGAGCCTGACTCTCCATCTGTGTACCAATGAGCTTCATTACGAAGCCACTGATTCCTCCTCCGAGCATTGCTAGTAGTTCTGGTGTCATTATTTCTTTAGTAGTTCTATAATTACCTTGATGGCGGAAGCAGTCATATAGATGAATGTCGCTAGTCCTACGCAGAAACCGAGGGTTCCATTGACGGGAGAAATTTCAACGGTAGCGATAAAGCCCCCTGTTCCGATTGTTGATTTGTATATAATGTCTTGCATAACGTTTAGTCTTCGTCAGGGTCAGGTAAAGGTGTATAGTGATCAACGGTTGATGACTTCTCAGAATCGTCCAGGTCGTAGTTAGTTACGTCCAATGCCCACATATGGTCAATGGTTTCATCAGGGTAGGTAAGCCAACGTGTGCCTTGACCATTGTCCTCAATCCAGTAATCAAAGCCAATCTCTTTGCCTTCTTCGTCGGCTCGTTCAATGGCGGCCTCCTTGCTTGCGTATATTAAGTAGAGCATTAGAAAATTGAGTAGTGGCTGTTAATGTTAGTTTCAAGGGCTGCACGGTTTGCAGATTGGTCGGATGCATAAAGAATAAGCTCTTTTATTCCACCATTTAGCGGACTAACTCCACCAAGAGTTGAGTCTCCAATGTCTAAACGGTTAAGTCCATCTGCACCAGTAGTTCCAGAAGTAGTAGCCCCATCAACTCCAAGCACAGAACTAGCCCCATTAAATAGGTCAAATCTTAAATAATCTCTATCAGCTACATAAGCGGCTCCTTCTAATGTAGCCGAACCCGTGCCTGTTGAGAAAATAGCGTGTTTATTAGAAGACCGATAATAACCAGCTTGACTAATATTAGTTCCGTATATTCCACGAGTCTGTGAAGCAACCTTAGTGTTACTGACTGTAAAAATTGAATTTGGTTGAGCAGAAGCGTCTAAACTAATGGTATCAAAAAGTTGACTGCCCTCAAACAGTAACTCATTTAGTAAAGAACCAGAACTAACAATCTTAGGTTGGCTTCCAGCAGTTTCTTGCACGGCATCATTGCTGTTACCTGACTGGTCATACCAAGTCTCTACAAAGCCGTTAGATATAGTCTCAACAAACTTTAAATCAGCTATGTAAACAATGTCTCCTGATGAACCAGTAGATGAACCATTGGGATTACTGCCAAGAGAACTAACGCCAAGTTGAACTCTTTGATTTCCATCTGATGCTGCTGTATAAGAAAAAGAAAAATCTTTCCAAGTCCCATCTGAAACTAAGTATCCGCTTGGATAATTAGAAAGACTACTGCCAGCTAATCCATCCTTAATCATTATTCCATCAACAGAAGTGTTTGCCGATGGAGCAAAGAATGAACCAGATACCGTATAAGTTAGACCAGCTACAACTCCTTGGTCTCTTTGAATATAACCTTGAGCATCTCCTGCTTTAACTACCTTTAATACATTGTCTTTGCTTGTTCCAGCTGAATCACTTACTCCGTCTTGATTACCCGTTAGGGTTGTAGTGCTTGTTTGAGCAAATCCATTTACTCCTGCTGAAAAATCTGATTGGTATATAGTTACATCTTCATTTACAAAAGAAGTCAATGCCCCAGAGGTTACACCTGATGCCGTAAAGTCCTGCTCAGCGTTATCGCTCTTGCGACGCACACGCACAACCGTGGGGTCACCACCAGTAAGACTACGGAGGCTGTATGCCGCCGCAGCGTTAGGAGCAATCTGCAGGACGCTCTCGCCCACTGAGTTCAGCCTACGCTGGCGACCCAGTGCTGAATCAAGGCTAATGTGCATATTAGACTATGTGTAGTGCTACGAGGCCAGAAGCTACTGCCACGGATGAAAATTGACCGTATAGTATGGTTCCAGCACCAAGGGTCTTTCCGCTAAAAGCAGTATGAGTAGTCTGGTCTACATTGCTAGATACTACGGCTCCAAAGGTAGTGTCCTGGAGGACTTGTATTGCCCCAAAGCTACCTGTTGTTGAGTCTAAGTTTGTTGCTAGGACTGAACCTACGGAGCTGAACTCCAGTGCGTTATTTCGTGAACTTGCCATAATTGTGTATTATATCACAGGGGGTTACTATCGGGCTTGCCGATTTACGTATGTTGAAAATCTTTTGTTAATTGTGTTGTTATTAGAAATTATATCAACCTTCTCAAGCTCAAGTGCTAGAGCGACGGATGCTGTGTTTTCTTCGGCAAATGCCTTGTCAGTCTGGCCGTCCATACGGAGGAAGTCAGCATAGGTTGCGTGAGCAATATAAGCAAAGAACTCAGCGGGGACCTCAACAGTGCTGCCAGTGTAATCCGACACAAGGCTACCTGATACAGTAAATGGGGTGAACTGCTGCTTGTAAGTAATGAAAGCTGCGTTGTCAGTTGTGGATACAACATTGAGTATATTGGCTCCAGTAAAATCCACAAAGAACTCGTATTCATGTGCTGAGTTATTTAAGAAGGCTTGCTTCCTAAAGATACGGTTGAATGAACCAATAGCGGTCCTTCCGGTCTGAGTATAGGGTACGAAGTTCTTACCTTCAACTAACAAGGAGTCAGATCCTGCTCGAGGAGTAAATGTTACTACCTCTGTAATGCTGTCCTTCTTGTTTGCATCAGCCTCAATAAATTGTTGGGTCCCTGCTGTGACAGTAAATGTTCCATCAGTTTGTTCTGCGGCAGATGCCCCAGTATCCACTCGCCATGCTGTTCCCGTGT
>Ga0209337_1003103_pt1 | contig 11733 bp, 17 predicted proteins | sample LinPmetageLP53_FD_184044 | JGI IMG/M metagenome (GOLD analysis project Ga0209337, IMG submission 184044) | Marine viral communities from the Pacific Ocean - LP-53 (SPAdes) (version 2) | ecosystem: Environmental > Aquatic > Marine > Oceanic | place: Pacific Ocean | collected 2010-02-08 | reverse complement strand
AACATATTTTATCTAGATAACAATCCAGTAAAAGCTGCACAAGTACAATACAATAAGCATGTGGTTAAAATGATCTTAGAATCAGCCCAGATGCTTTGTACTGCGCATCATCATTACGACAACGGACACAATGTACCTTATAAAAAAGCACATTATAATCATCCGTCAACTATATGGTGTAGACAAAATGCTAGTCAATACATGTGGTTGTATGATCACATGATAGCCTTAGGAAAAGAATATACAAAAAGATATAAAAAAACACACTTAACAATAACAAAATGCGCAGAAGTTTTAAAACAATTACCACCCACAATACCGGAAACTATTTTTACAGAACCTCCTCAATGTATGCCGGACGCCTATAAAGTTCCTGGTTGTAGCATAACTGCTTACTGGAATTATTATGAACAAGAAAAGTATACAATAGCCGCAAAAGACGAACAAATAATATTTAGACCAAATGAAAAGAAGAAAATTATACAAGCATATGGAAGGCAACGATTCCTTCGGAATTAGAACTAAAATTAAAAATTTTACTAAACCAAGGGTGACAAAAGCCCCTAATAGTACTAAAGTAAGACCCTAATGTCACAAACTAGAAACATGAAATGGTTGAATGATCGTAATATAGTGTATCGTCAAGATCCTATCAACGACAAACCAACTGAAGAAACCGCTTTGTATAGCTACTATGAGAATGGTACATACGAGTGCTATCACTTGTTTCGTAGTAAAGCAAAGATTACGACATACAAGTCTTTAAAATGGCATTACCTTGTTTTATATTATTTAAACCCTAATATACCTATGACCGGCTTTTTTAAGTTTATAGCAAACAAAGAAAACGGATTTGTTACATTTTTTATTAGTGACAAAAAACTAAATGAAATGATAAACGATGTTATTAGATACGGTGGTGAAGCACCTGTAAACAAGATACGTAAAATAATATTTAAAGACTATAGCGGCTTAACCCCTAACGAGAAGATGAGTATCGTGGGTAAACTAGTAGGTAGGTCAAGCAGGGTAGACGAAGAAGCTATTTATCAATGCATGTTAGATTTAAACCATGATGGTGAAAATATAACGTGGTCAAGAATAGCACGTCTACTTGATTGCTCTACAAGAACAATTCAACGCAAGCTAACACAACAATTAAAAGATGAAAAACAAACACTAAATATGGAATATGAAAAAATATAACGTACAAAATTACATAAGATACAAAGAAGACGTCAAAGCTTCTATGCCAGACGAAGAGTTTGATTACATTGAGTTACCACGAGACAAACTAATAGTAAAGTTTTTACCTTTAGTAGAAAATCTAGCTCGTAAGTTTTCAACAACACAGCAAGCATCAGGTGTATTAAGCATAAATGATTTATTGCAAATTGGCGCTGAAGGTTTAACCAAAGCTGTAGACAAACTAGACTGGAATATGTTAGGAGAATCTGAAGACATTGAAAAAACTTTAAAATCATTTTTCAGCAAACGTATTAAAGGTGCAATGCGTAGACGCATAGACATGGCTAGAGGCGATATCAGAATACCAGAGCATAAGTTGACTGAAATACGTAAGAATCCTAAAGACAAAGCAATGGTAGCTATGTTTTTTAATAGTATATTCTTAAGTATAGACGCTCAAGTTACTAATGATGACGACGAGAACATGATGTATCAAATACCTGATAAATCAGAACCTTATAATATACAGTTATTAAATGTGTATCTAAAAGGTTTAATGGAAAAATTCTTAGACCACAGCGAGTATGAGGTGTTAAGATTATCTTATGGACTAGACTGTAATAAGCACTCAGCTGTAGAAATAGCAAAGCATCTAGATATCAAAGGAGTTAGCTCTTACGTAAGAGTATCAGAGCTTAAAAAACAAGCAGTACAAAAATTAATTGACAACGTAGATCACTCGCAAGTGCTTGACATTGTGTAAGTTAATATAAATACATGTAATTATACTAATAAGCAAATTAAATAAGAACGAATGAACATAAACGAAAAATTAGCGACAATCCAAACAAAGTTTAAATCGAAGAAAAGTAGATTTAACTCCTTCGGCAAGTACAACTTCAGATCAGCCGAAGACATCCTTGAAGCAACAAAACCCTTTCTATTAGAGTTAGGAGTATCAGTTACGATTAATGAAGAACTTAACAACAAATATGAGGGACTGCCTATTATGGAATCAACCGCCACTGTAAGTGACGGTAAAGAAACTATAAGTGCTAAAGCTGTAGTTGGTGTAGACTTAAATCAAAAAGGTATGAACGTACCTCAACAATTTGGCTCAGCATCATCTTACGCTAAAAAGTACGCGTTAGGTAATTTATTTCTGATAGATGATACAGCTGACAGCGACGCTACAAATGATCACGGCAAAAAGAAATTTGTGCCAAAAACTAACAAACCAACTTTAACCTCAACCAAAGATCCAGCTTACGAAAAAGCGGTTCAATACGTAACAGCAGGTGGTAAAGTAGCGGCTATAAAAGCCAAGTACAGTCTATCACAAGAGATAGAACAACAACTAACAACACTGTAATATGAATAAGCAAGAAGTTTTAAAAGCTTTACAAGATGACACTAATTACTACGGGGACTTTGGTAAAAAGTATTTAAGTAATTCAGACATCGGTACGCTTTTAACAAACCCTTTAGCTTTAGGACAAAAGATGGCTAACAGACCAGCTTTCTTAGTCGGTGGATACTTTCACACAGCAATTCTTGAACCTGAAAAACTTAAGAATTTTAGAATAGTAGAAGCTACGACTAGAAATACTAAAGTTTATAAAGAGATCTCAGATGGTGAAATGTGTTTATTAAAACATGAAGTTGATCAAATAGATTTAATGACAGAAAAGATGCTAAGCAACGAAGTATGTAAAGATTTAATAAGATCAGGAAATGTAGAATATGAACAACCAGAGATTACAGAGCTTGAAGGTCAATTGTGGAAAGGTAAAGCCGACATTGTAAACCATGATGAAAAGCTGATCATCGATTTAAAGACGACAGCAGATATCACAAAGTTTAAATACTCGGCATCCAAGTACAATTACGACAGTCAAGCTTATATTTACAGTAAGCTGTTTGGTTATGAAATGTTGTTTATCGTAATAGATAAAAACACTCATCAAATAGGTATCTTTGATTGCTCTCCAGAGTTTTATGCTCGTGGCAAAGATAAAGTAGAAAGAGCAGTACAGGCTTATGAATTATTTTATAAGTCTGAGGACTTTGATCCTAAACAATATTTTTTAACTAAAACACTTTAACAATGGCAAGAACCAGAAAAAACCAAACAAAAATTTGTACAGTAACAGGAATTGAAACTAATGTAAATAATTTTTACACAGGACAAAATCATGTAAAAGCTGTAGATAACATGCGTAGAAATACAAATGCTACAAAAGATCAAATGCAAAGAATGTTTAACCAAATAAATAATTACGTATAATGGCAAGTATAATTAAAGCTAGTATTAACCTTAATGAAATACCTAAAGATAAAATCATCATAGGTAAAAAAGGTAAATACTTACCAATAACGATTACACTGAACGACGAGGTTGATCAGTTTGGTAATCAAGGTCCTGTAATAGTGGATCAGACTAAAGAAGAAAGAGAAGCTAAGGTTGCTAAAACTTATTTAGGCAATGTAAAAGTAGTGTGGAGCAACGGAGACAATGTAGCTGCAGCGCCTAGAACAGATCAACCACAGCAAGCAGTACCGGCTGCACAACCGGCGGATGATTTACCATTTTAAATTAAATTAAATGCAGACAACAGAGATCAATGGATTTTTGATTGACGAATTCAATCAACATAAGCTTGAAGAAGGTAAGAAACAGGGGATTTGTCCCCTGTGCTCTTCTGATAGAAAACCTAAAAATACTAAAGCAAAGTGTGCTTCGTATGACTGGGAACGTGGTCTTGGTACTTGTCACAATTGTAACACATCATTTCAATTACATACGTATCAACGTAAAGGAGCTAGTGAAAAAGTATATGTAAGACCTAAACAGGTCGATTACCAACCACCAGCAACTAAAGTAATAGGATGGTTTGAAACAAGAGGAATATCAGCTCAGACTCTTACAGACTTAAATGTCAGTGAGGGTTCTGAGTTTATGCCTCAAACTGGTAAAGCCGAGAACACAATTAAGTTTAACTACTTCATGGGCGATCAACTTATTAATGTTAAGTATCGCGATGGTAGGAAAAACTTTAAACTATACAAGGGTGCTGAAAAAGTATTCTATAATATAAACAGTATAGTAGGTTATGACAGTTGCGTTATAACTGAAGGTGAAATGGATGTTTTAGCTTTACACGAAGCTGGTATACCAAATGTTATATCAGTTCCTAATGGAGCTACATTAAATTCTAACAACCTTGATTATCTTGATAATTGTATAGATTATTTTGAAGATAAAGAAAAAGTAATATTAGCAGTTGACTCAGACGAAGCAGGTCAGGCATTACAATCAGAATTAGTCCGTAGACTTGGAGCTGAAGTTTGTTACCTAGCATCATTCGATGATTGCAAAGATGCTAATGAATATCTACAAAAATATGGAAAAGAAAAACTACAAGAGCGTATTACCTCAGCAAGACCAGTGCCGTTGGAAAATGTCACAACATTTAAAGACATTGAAGATGAGGTCACGGATTTTGTGCGAAATGGTTTTAAGAAAGGATTTCAAGTTGGCTTGGAAAACTTCGACGATATTTTTTCTACATATACCGGCCAGTTTATTACTGTTACTGGGATACCTAGTAGTGGTAAGTCTGATTTTGTTGACCAGATGGTTGTAGGTTACAATCGTAACTATGGTTGGAAAACAGCTTTTGCATCACCAGAGAATGCTCCTACATATTTACATGCTCACAAGCTAATGCGTAAGACATGGGAAGGTATGCCAACAGCAGAAGATATACACGGTGATAAATGGAATCAAATAGCCGATCATTGTAATACTAATTATTTTCATATTGATATGGAAAGATACACACTAGAGTCTGTATTACGTAAAGGCGCTGAGCTAGTTAAACGTAAAGGTATTAAGTGTTTAGTTATTGATCCTTTTAACAAGGTTAGAGACATAGACTGTAAGACTGAAGATGTTAATAGATATACAATGGAATATCTAACTAAAATAGAAGTCTTTGCTAAGAAGTTTGATGTATTAGTGTTTGTAGTTGCTCACCCAACTAAAATGTATAAAGACAAAGATGGCAAGATGGAAGAGCCAACTATGTATAATATAAAAGGTGGTGGTGAATGGTACGATGCTAGTTATCACGGTATATTAGTTCATAGAAACTACGAAGACAGAACAGTCAAAGCTAAAGTATTGAAAGTTAAGTTTCAAAACCTTGGTGAAAACGGTGCTGAAGCTCATTTTAAATGGGAACCAAAGTCTGGTTGTTTTATACCTCACGAGCCTATATCTAACAATGAACCTATGCCGTGGGAGTAAAGAAGACAGTAGTAAGCTATACCTATACTCCTTCTGATTTCAAAGCATATCAATGGTGTATAAACAATGGGATTTATATATCTCCATTTTGCAAAGAAAACTTTGCTTGGTGGTATATAGATATAGAGATAAATAAAAAAATAAATAGATCACCTCAAGCTTTCAACCCAAGAGAGTTGTGGGAGACAATATTTAAATATTACAAATATTATTATGATAAACACAACATTTAAAAATGCTAATGAAGCATACGAGTTTCTGCTAGATCAAGCCATACAGTATGGCCAAGATTTTGATGATACTAAAGCTATGTTTAACTGTGGTTTCTATATGGAAAACCCTACACAAAATCATATTACTAACAAAGAACGTAACTGGAGCTTAGAATACGCTGAAGCTGAATGGCAATGGTATTTATCAGGTGATCCTAGTATTGATAAGCTAGGCGAGCTATATGGTAAGATACCACCTATATGGGAAAAGATGGCTGATTCAGACAGAAAAGTAAACTCTAACTATGGTTATCAATGGAAACGTAGTTGTCAAATAGACTATGTATGTGCTAAGTTAAAAACTAATCCTAAAACTAGACACGCAGCTATAAGCATATACGATGGTAAAGAATATGACAAATACAAGAAAGATACGCCATGTACATACGCGGTTCAGTTTACAATTATAAACGATAAGCTTTGTATGTCTGTCTATATGCGTTCTAATGACATCTGGTACGGTTTCTGCAATGATCAATATCAATTTTCATCTTTGCAAAAAATGATTGCTAGACGTCTTAATTTAGAAATAGGTTGGTATTACCACCACGCGCACAACATGCACTTATATAACAATAAACTTTAAAAAATATGTATTATTTATACCACATACCAGGTAAAAAGATAGGCGTAACACGTAATCTTAAGAACAGAGTAACCCTTATACAAGGCTATAAGGAGGATGAGTATGAAGTTCTTGAACAGTCAGACGATATAGATTATATATCAGACCGTGAAATAGAACTTCAAAAGTCTTATGGCTACAAGGTTGATTTAAAGAAATATAAAAATCTAAAATTTAATAAAATGAAAATAAACGCAACAGAGCAAACATCAACATTTGACTGCCCAATAAACAAACTAAAAGGCCGGCTCATGGATAATATAGGTGTAACATGGGAAACAACTCATGGTAAATTCCACATAAGTAGGGATCATATACCTTGGATAATGTCAAATGTAAAAACATCTATGTTTAACGAAGGTAGGTCTTATATTTACAATAAAGCTTTTTATGAGGCATTTTTTAATCCTAAACATAATCCTGATACATCTAATGTTGATATGCTATTAATGGCAGCTAACAACGAGGTAACAGATACTTCTGAAAGGTTTGATCTAATTAGAGATTGGGCAGCAACTAGAGGTTTATATGACTCAGGTAATTCACATACACAATATGTTAAGTTACAAGAAGAAGCTGGAGAACTAGCTAAAGCTTTACTTACAGATGATAAACCAGAAATAGTAGACGCGATTGGTGATATGGTTGTTGTATTAACAAACTTAGCTCATCTACAAGGATATTCAATTGAATATTGTATCGATGAAGCATACAGTGTTATTGCGGCTAGAACAGGTAAAATGATTAATGGAACATTTGTAAAAGATAAGTAATGAAAATAAAAACAGAAGATAAAATAGTTCAGCAAGTTTTAAGAAAAATGGATGAACGTAGTTTAATAGGTCAGAAAAAGTATGGAGCAACTATGATGCAAGAAATTGAAGGTCAAGAAAAAGATCTTGATCGTTTCTTAGTTGATGTACAAGAAGAATTAATGGATGCTTTGTTATATATAGAAGCAGCTAGACGTTGTTTGACTGACGAAGTTGAAGAAGTTATGTTGAATAGAATAGAAGTTTATGAAAAAAACATTTAAACGAAAAAAAGGTCCTGTACAGTCGAAGAAGATATCATATGATGGTATCAACTTCGCCTCTGGGCTTGAGCGCTATATGTATATGGCTTTAAGAAAAGCTAAGATAACGTCTTTATACGAAGGTCAAACCTTTGAGTTATCAGAAGCTTTTGAATTTCCTTTTGAATCATATGAAAGATGTGGTAATGGCAAGGGTGAATACAAAAACAGAGGTAACAAAAAGATATTAAATATAAAATACACACCAGACTTTGTAGGTAAGGGTTTTATAATCGAAACTAAAGGTAGAGCTAATGAATCATTTCCTTTAAGATGGAAGTTGTTTAAAAAGCTTATAACAGAAAGACGATTAGGACCACTTACATTATATAAACCACAAAATCATAAAGAATGCGACGAGACAGTAAGGTTAATCCTGGCCAAGCTAAAAGAGTAGCTAGGCAAATGTACGGTGAGCGTCAAATTGATAAATGGTGCAAATGGAGTTGGGATATAAGAGGCAAAATTAAGTATAAAGAATTAATAGAACAACAAAACAAATACAACATTAAAGTATATGGAGGAGAAAACTAAAAACTGGAGCCTTAGCGTAGGAACTTATCCAGGTATATTATTAGGTGCTAGAACCTATGACGAAGAAGAACAAATAACACACGTTTTTTATTTACCTTTTATTGATATAGCATTAGAAATTTATAAGTAATGGGGTTATTTGATGAGCGCATAGCGTACAAGCCGTTTGAATACCCTGACTACTATACAGAAGGTTGGTTAAAACAAGCACAGGCATTTTGGTTGCATACAGAAATATCAATGCAAAGTGATATTAAAAACTGGAATGAAGAGTTAGATGAAAAAGAAAAAAACCTAGTAGGTAATATATTACTAGGCTTTGCACAAACAGAGTGTGCGGTAAGTGATTACTGGACACAAAAAGTTGTTGGCTGGTTTCCTAAACATGAGATACAGCAAATGGCTATGATGTTTGGATCACAAGAAACAATTCACGCTGTAGCGTACAGCTATTTAAATGAAACCTTAAAACTAGAAGATTATGAAGCATTCCTTCATGAGCCGGCAACGGCTGATAGATTCGATAATTTGGTTGCTTACGACGGTGATAATCGTGTCGGTATTGGTAAAAGCTTGGCTGTATTTTCAGCCTTCGCTGAAGGAGTTAGTCTATATAGTGCTTTTGCAGTGCTGTATAGTTTTCAGCTTCGTAATTTACTCAAAGGTATTGGACAACAAATGAAATGGTCAGTAAGAGATGAGTCTCTTCATAGTAAAATGGGTTGTCAATTATTTAGACACATGTGTGAAGAAGATAAAACTCTTTTAACCGAATGTAGAGAAGATATAATAAAAGCAGCTGAAACAATGGTAGAGCTTGAAGAAAAATATATCAACAAGATGTTTGAAATGGGTGACATTGAAGGCATAAAAGCAATAGACTTAAAACAATTTATAAAGAAAAGAACAAATGAAAAACTTGTGGAGCTCGGTTATGTTGACTTGGGATCGTATTTTGCATATGACGCTAAAGCAGCAGCTAATCTTGATTGGTTCTATCATCTTACCGGCGGGGTCACTCATACTGATTTTTTCGCGACTAGGCCGACTGATTACTCAAAAGCAAACGAAGGTGAAGACTTCGAAGACATATGGTAGGAAAGAAAAGGTTACTTAAGTTATTAGCTTATACAAATAAGTTAACATCATATCAAAAGTTTGCGTCACGTATAGGATACTTTGGCGCAGCTTTCTTGATAGCAGGACAATGGACGTTAGAACCTAAGTTATTTATAATAGGTTTTATGTGTGTAATAGTACAAACGTCTTCAAGAAAACAATGGAACCTTGTAGCTTTAAACCTCAATGGTTTAGTTGCTTGGATAACACATTTAATAAAATTAATATAATGGCACAGAATAAATTAAAATTAAAAGTAGAAGCACTAACTAATGTTGTGCAGAAATTAATCAAAGAAGTTCAAATGAACGCTAGTTTAGCTCAAGGAACTTTAACAGCTTTTCAGCTACACATAGGAGAAGAAGAATGGAATAAAGTTGTTAAACAGTTACAAGATAGAGAGCAAAAGCAAAACGATAAACAAGAAAAAAAACTAGAACTATAAATGTGGAACAATGAATGGATTAAAGGAGAAGATTACCCAAAATGGGGAGACACAGAGGTATACAAAAAAACTATCTCTGGGGGATATTTATTTAACGGCGAGTCTCCTAAGGAAGCATATCAAAGAGTCGCCAAAACAGTTGCAAGAAGGTTATACAAACCTGAAATGGCAGAAACTTTTTTTGAGTATATTTGGAACGGCTGGCTTTGTCTCGCTAGCCCTGTACTTTCCAATACTGGTACCGATCGCGGTCTTCCTATTAGTTGTTTTGGCATTGATGTAGCTGATAGCATACAAGACATAGGAGGTAAAAATTTAGAGATGATGCTACTCGCTAAGCACGGCGGTGGAGTTGGTATCGGTATTAATCAAATAAGACCCGCTGGCGCTAGAATAACAGGAAATGGAACATCAGATGGAGTCGTCCCTTTTTGCAAAATATACGATTCAACAATTCTTGCCACTAATCAAGGATCAGTTAGACGAGGAGCTGCTTCAGTTAATATTAACATTGAGCACGACGATTTCGAAGAATGGCTTGAAATCAGAGAACCTAAAGGAGATGTTAACAGACAGTCGCTTAACTTACATCAGTGCGCAGTTGTTGGTGATAAATTTATGCGTAGGCTTGAACAAGGAGATCCAAAAGCTAGAAATAGATGGAGTAAATTACTTAGAAAGCGAAAAGCAACTGGAGAGCCGTATATTATGTTTAAAGGCAACGTTAACAAGAAGAATCCTAAAGCTTATAAAGAAAATGGATTAAAGGTACATATGACTAACATATGCAGCGAAATAACATTACATACTGATGAAAACCATAGTTTTGTTTGTTGTTTATCATCATTAAATTTAGCAAAATATGAAGAGTGGAAAGGCACAAACCTTATTTATGATAGTATATGGTTCCTTGACGGAGTCATGGAAGAGTTTATACAAAGAGCTAAAGGTTTACGAGGATTTGAAAACGCGGTTAGGTCGGCTACGAAAGGAAGAGCTCTTGGCTTGGGAGTTTTGGGCTGGCACACATACCTACAAGAAAAAGGTATCTCGTTCGAAGGCTTACTTGCTCAGTTTGAAACTAGGAAAATATTTAGTCAAATTAAAATTGAAAGCGAAAGAGCTAGTATGGCACTTGCAGAAACTTATGGAGAACCTTTATGGTGTTCTGGAACTGGTATGCGTAATACTCATCTTCGCGCTGTGGCTCCCACTGTTTCTAATAGTAAACTTAGTGGGAATGTTTCAGCGGGAATAGAACCTTGGGCAGCAAACGTATTTACAGAGCAATCAGCTAAAGGAACGTTTATACGTAAAAACCCTACATTAGTTAAATTACTAAGAAAACATAAATTAAACAATGAAGAAATATGGAATAAAATCTTGGCTGATGGTGGTAGCGTCCAAGATATTAATGAGCTTAATGATGTTATTATGGCCCATGAAACACCCGCAAAGGAGGTATTTAAAACTTTTAAAGAGATTAATCAACTAGAGTTAGTTAATCAGGCTGGATTGAGACAGCAATATGTAGATCAATCGGTTAGTTTAAATTTAGCTTTCCCTAGTGTTGCTACACCAAAATGGCTTAATAAAGTACATTTTGAAGCTTGGAAAAAAGGAGTTAAAACTTTATATTACACTAGAACAGAAAGTGTTTTACGTGGAGATATAGCACTACAAGCTATGAATGAAGACTGTATTGCTTGTGATGGCTAAAGGCTGAAAGTTATAACTATTTAATATATATAAATCAAAAAAGGGGACCACGTTAGTGATCCCCTTCTTCGGTTACAGGAACTTTAGGTATGGTACGCCTATTTTATTTTGTTCCTTATTTATATTTAGGATTGTAAAACGTTTTACCAACAGCGGGTCTTAATGTGTCTCTTACAGCTCCTTGACCTTGATTATAATTAGAAACTGTTTTGCTAGGACCACTAGTAATAGCTTCACTATCATCTAATGAAACCATAAACTGACCATCTTTGTCTTTTTGAATTTCGCTAATATTTTCTACATTATATTTCATTCCACTTATTTTTCCAGAATTACTGCTCTTGTAGATACTTTCATCGTTAACAGTTTCGTCTATTAAATCTCCAGGCTTAGTGGCTTCGTATGCATCTCTATTTCCTAGTTGTCTTTGTTTAAGTGGTGACT
>Ga0209337_1003101_pt1 | contig 11744 bp, 14 predicted proteins | sample LinPmetageLP53_FD_184044 | JGI IMG/M metagenome (GOLD analysis project Ga0209337, IMG submission 184044) | Marine viral communities from the Pacific Ocean - LP-53 (SPAdes) (version 2) | ecosystem: Environmental > Aquatic > Marine > Oceanic | place: Pacific Ocean | collected 2010-02-08 | reverse complement strand
TTATCTGTTTTACTTTGTTTCTGCAGACAAATCAAGAGCTGGCATTATTACTCTAACGTCTCTTTTGATATCTTCATCAGGTATATTAGCTGCTTTTAAAGCCTCTTCACTTTCGTAGACAACCCCTGTTTTATTATTTGAAATTGTAGTTATTATTTCTTTTGGTATTAATGTTATCATTAGTCTATTCTCTCCTTTTTGATGTTTAAGTAGCTGATAGCTATGTCAAATGAACCTGAGTTACTTGATTGCACTGTAAAAGCACTGCCGCCTTCTACTATTAATGGTTGGGTTAATAATTGTGTAGTGACATCAGCCGTTAAAGCTGCTGATTTAATAGCTGTAATACCATTGTTTGTAACAGTAACTGTGGGTGTAGATGCAGATGTGACCAGTAATGATTTAATAATTATAGTCTCATTTACCAAAGGATTGCCTGCTCCTAATGGGACCAAAGCATTTCCAGTTGTATCGTTATCTATACCTTTAAATTTGTATTGGTTTACTACTGCCATTATTCTAAAAAGAAACTTTTAGCTTCTATCTCCTGTTTAACTTCTTCTTGAAACGTACTGTTTAATTTTATTATAACACTATCTAGGTCTCTAACCAATGACTGTAGATTAACCTGTGTGTATTCCTTACCGGCTCTAGTTAATGATTGTACAAGTTTAGCCATTATAATAAACCCGCTAGGCCTCCGTTTGCAAAAGCTTTAGCAAATTTAAGTCGTCCACCGTCTTCATTTAAATCAAAACTGTATTTAGAACCAGCATTATTAATGTAATTAGCATTAAGAGATTTGTTTCCATCCATGTCTGCATAAGCACCTATATTAAAAGGTCCCTTATCATATGTAAACTCAGCACCTAAATTTTTATCTAAAACATTGTCGGCATTTAAAACAGCTTGAAATTTTCCTTTATCTGCCATCAATGCTTTAAGACCAACAGGTATTTCATAATTACCTACTGATTTTGTTATAGTTGAAATATCTATCGGGTTATTATTAACCACTGTTACCGGTGGGTTATCACTTGCGCCATCATCATTATCACCACCTCTAAAACCCCCCGAAGCATCTGTTCCTGGCGACATTGATTCTCCTTTTGCAGTATCAGCTTGTGCTCCTTTAAAAAAACCTTTTCTTCCATCTGGATGTACTACACCACCTATTTTATAGTTTACTCTACCACCAAAGAAGTATCCGGCTCTACCACCTCTTGCAAAATCATACGCAGCATTTTCTTGAGCGTCTTGGTTAGTTTGAGGACTTGGGTCCGGTTGATTAGGTCCTCTCGGTGTATAGTCTGGGGACGTAGTTGGAACAGTACCACCATTATTATTATTATTATTATTAGTAGTAGTAGTAACATTATTATCATTGTTAGTAGTACCCGTAGTATTAGTACCAGTAGTACCAGTAGTACCAGTAGTACCAGTAGTATTATCATTATCAGCAGCTTTAGTTTCTTTTTTCTTGGTAAGAAATCTTGTTATAACATCACCTTTTTTCTTTTTTTTATTTTTTTCTTCTTCTTCAAAATCAAAAATCTTATTTGTCTGAGTAGTTGCTGTACCTAATATTCTTTCTTCTGCTGCAGTAAGAGCTTTATTAAATTCTTTAAATCCGTCTGCACTCATATTGTCTTTTGCTTTAATTCTTCTTTTTGTAAAAGTGTCTTTAGTTATTTTATTGGCATTATATCCAGCCATAATATTAGAACCATCTTCTTTGTAAGCGGCTCCACCATCTCCAACAATCTGTCCAATGTCATTAACCATTATACCTTGACCACTTAATTGATTCTCCATTATCGCTCTTCTATTGACTGGCAACATGTTACCTAAATAGTCCAAGCCTTTTTTAGCCATACCTAAAGGAGAAAAATTAATACCTTGTGATAGCATTTCTTTAAATTTAGAAGACGAGGGTTCTGCATATCTAGCTCCTGTTGCAGTAAGAGCTTCTGGGTCGCCTAGATTAGTACCAAAATTATCTTTATAGTATGCATCATAATTAGGTCTAGGATTGTAAGTTCTATTTACTATTGAATTTGGATCTGGATTGTAAACACTGAAATCGTTTCCGCCACTATTATTAAAAGCATTTGTATTAGTTATACCCCCACCTTCTGCAGGCGGTGTTTCTTCTACAGGGAATTCATATGGTTTCTGTAAATATTTTTGGAGAGGTAAATATTTTATACCTTTTGCTCTTATCTCTGCATCTGTTGCCATTATCTCATTCCTCCTGGTGCAATGTCTAATCTAAATGTACCTAGTTTCCAATTTTTTCCAGTACCTGTATTAGATACTTTTAATGCAATTGATCTAGCTCTAAGTCTGGTGCTTTTAAAATTTGTAGTTTCGGTTGACGTAAAATTTGTAGTTGTTGCAGCGGTGTTAGGATAGTTTCTTGTTGTAAAAGTAACTTCAGTATCCCCTGTCTGTTCTATAAAATCTGGTATAAATCTACTTATTCTCATCATGTATTCACCATCTCCTCTAAGATCAGGAGTCCCTACAGTCGCTCCAGTGTTACTTCTTTTTTGAGTAATATCAAAATCACCGGAAAGAATGTTGGCATTAATTGCAGTAATGACATTGCCGGTATTAACTTGATCGGTACCCGTTTCGTGTTGATAGTATATACTACTTCCGTCTACGTTTCCAGTGACATCATAAGACGAATTATCATTTGAGTCATAAAGTGTTGCATGAGGTTTTTCGTACACAGCAGAATCTACCCAAGCAGATCTATTTAAAGATCCTGTTGTCCAAATAGGTCTTTCAGTTGTAGAATCTAAATAATTATAAGTGACCACTCTATCGATCGAAGTAGCTGTAGCTGAACAGTAGAACCAATTTATCTCTCCAAAAAGATTATTGACACCTGCATTAATTAAATCTTTAGATACCAAATTAACACCAAGTCCGGGATCTGCTGAGTAGACAAAATCTTCAACTAGACAAGGCATTGTTTTTAACTGACCATCGTAATTAAAAAAACCATTTTCCGACATCCAATAAGCTGAACCATCGACTTCAATGCAGGCATTCTTACCAATCAATCCACAGTTAGTTCCTGCTTGTGAGAAAGCAAATGTAAAAGGTTGACCTACAAATTGCATTAAAAATAATGAAGTATCGGTCCATACATAAAGAGCATCCCTACCTTTAATAGCAGACATAATCCTAGATCCTGCAGCGAGCCTTTGAGAACCTGCTGTGTTTTCTGCTCTTATGGTATACTCATTAATATTCTCTTGGTCCGAGAATCTTATAAACATGTCGTCTTGTGTATTCTTATCTCCAATAGTAGTTTCTGTTCCAAAAAAAACTAAATGTCTATCAGGAGTTGATACTAACATATGACGTGAGGCCGTCGGTGCTCCAGATATAATTGTTGCCCGAGTAGTTAAAGAATTTGCTGCTGTTGCATCCCATTCAAAACATTCTCCATTGTATATAAGAGCAATCAATTTTGTACCAAAATTATCAAGAACCCATAAACCAGGATTAAGTGTAAACTGTGTAGTCGACGAAGCTTGACCCCAGCCGTTGTAATTTGTAATATTTGTAACTGTTGCACCTGATGAATGCGTTGTAGCTGTTGTACCGTTTACATTTCTAGCACCTCCACTTAAAGTATTGGTTCCTGTGTTATTTGCTGTGTAAGATATATCTTCTGTACCTATTCTTATGGTCCCCGATGCCGGAAACGCGTTTGAACTAGTAAGAACAATGTTAGTTGTAGTTGTATCGGATAAAGTTGTTGCAAGAGTATTAGTTACGGCCCCGTTTGTTACACCACCAAATAGACCTGAACTCCAACCAAAACCAGATTTTTGTGTAGAAGATCCTACAGTATAATAACAAAGAATTGATGCAGATCCCGCATTGGTTACAGGTGTGCCGGCTTCGTTAGTGGCCATTGTAATTGTAAAAGAAGTACTACTTGGTACAGAAGTTACCATAAATTTCTCATCTTCAAATGTGGCATTTGTAAAAGTAGATCCAGATAACCCAGAAACAGCATCAAATAATACTATATCATTACCTAACAAACCATGATTAGATGAAACAGTTATTGTGACTGTTGCTGATCCTGCCGTACTTGTAAAATTTGCGCCAGTAATTGTGGTTCTTATAGGATGAATATCATAATAATCACCATCTGAAAAAACATAAAGAATTCTATTAGTTCCAATTGCAGAATATTTTACACCTATATTATCATCCCAATTATGTATAGCTCTTGCGGCACCAGTTAATTTTTCTGTGCCTAACTGTTCCCAACCGCCAATTTTTTCTGGTGAACCGTATCTAAAACGTACGTTGTCTCCATCAAACCATTGACCTTCGGCCCCTGTTTCGGTTACTTGTTTGTTGAATCCTGGAGCAAATCCTAATTTTTGTAACATATATAATACCTATAAAGGGACAGTAGGTATGGTGGATTACTGCCCCATTACAGGATATATCATCGTTTAAACCAAGATGGAAGACCTAAATGTGGACGTTTGTCAAACATATTGTCTTTAGATCCTGGCGTTTTTCTATTGTTATAATGGAGAAATACTTGAGCACAATCTTTACCTTTAAATTTTTCTCTCCAATGTTCTAATTCACAACCACTGTAGACTAACATATCTCCTGGTTTTAAATTTATTTTAATACCTTTTTTGCCAATCTCTCCCGATGGCTCTAAATAAATAGTCCAATCATCACCACCTAAATTCATTGTGGTTGATATTTCACAACTAAATCTATCTTTATGTCTTTTAAGTTCATCACCTTTTTTATATATTCTTGCATAAGTATATGCAGGATATAATTTTAATCCTGTAGTTTTTTCCATAATAGGTTGACACTTCAACATTAAAGTCTCCATAGCTATATCAGCGTAACTTGAATAACTATGTGGAATCTGTTCGTCTGCTCTTTCATAAGAACCAAGTAATGTTTCATAAGGTGAAATATACCTAACATTACGACAGGTATCCAACACTTGTCTTTTCATATGAAAATAATTGTATAAGAATAAAGCTAAATCTTTATCAATAGCTTGTTTTATAACTACGTATTTATTTTTTTTAAATGACATCTTTAGCCATTTCTTTCGGTACTGCTTGAATATTCCAATGTATGAATCTAAAAGGTTCTATTCCAAAGTCTATTGAAAATTCGTGTTCTAAATATCCTGGAAATATAATTAACGTTCCGGGTGTAGGTTTAAAATGAATTAGTTCTGATCCAGCTAACACACCCTTTTGATCTTTCATTTTTAATTTAGTAGATCTTGCTCCAGTACGTGGCTCATGAAATACTGGCATAGATGTTTTATCACTTGCTTTTAAAAAATAAAATCCAGATACGTGTTGATTCCAATGAACGTGTGCTGAATGATGTCCACCACCTTTTTTAGCAAACTCTTGTACCCACATCTCACTAAACATAGTTACATATTGTTGCATATCATAACCTTGATGATCTAAATATTCCCAAGACTTTTGACCGATGTAATCTCTAAAGTCTCTAAAATCGTTGTCAGCCATAAGAGGTGTTGAATGATATGATCTCCCAAAGTCTCCAAATTTTTTAATATGTTTTTTAGCTTCTGGAAAATTTCTAGCAGCTTTAATATATTTGTTAGAAGCTTTAGTTAATGATTTTATAAACTCTGGTTTTTGTTCAGACCAGATAGTTGTGTTAAAGTAATTATTTATATACATATTATTTAAATGGATATCCTAGGTTCCACATCACCAATGAATATCTCGTTCCTTTCGTTACGGGTTTAACTCTATGCCATACAAATGATGGAAAGACAATGATAGATCCTTTAGGAAGTATCTCTTTTGCTTGTTTCAAATGTTTAGCTTCTTCTCTCATATGCGGATCATAGTTTCTAAAATCAAATTCTAGTTCTCCACCTTCATATTCTGAACCATCGGTTAACTGACAAGTCATAGATAGCTTTCGAATTTTACCATGTTGTGGAGTGTTTGGTTTATCATAAACTTTATCCCAAGAATCACAATGCCAATCATAATATTGATTGAGTTTATATTTTGTAAACTGACAAGATTCAGATCTATCCCATTCATAATTCCAACCTGCAGATTTATTAGCTTCGTGAATATAAGGATGGAGTTCTTTATAAATCCAATTATCATTTAACCAAACTAAATCAGAGTTTCTTTTTCTTTTCATATCTCTAACTTGATCTTTAGTTAATTCTTTATCACCATAGCCACCTGTTCTTGCCATAGTTTCTGCTTGTGCTAATCCATACTTTATAATGTCATCACAGATTTTTGGAGGTATCGCTGATTTAAAATACCAGTAATAATTATATGTATTCATAAGTCATAGTCTGTACAAAATTCAAACTATCTTTCTGATTATTAGTTAGGTAATACATATTCGTTGATGGAAACATAATAAACATATTGTTTTTAAGTTCCATATCCCAACTTCTTCCTTTACGTCTATTATCATCAAAATATATTCGAACAAAACAATTTTTAACTTTAACGCCATAAAGCATTGTAAAGTCTGGAGCGTTTCTAAGATCCACCGGATCAATATTTAATAAAGGAATTGTTGTTTCATTGGGTTTATATATATTTCCCCAAGTTGATTTATTAACTAAATTAATACCGTGTTCGACACCAATAAAGTCTTTCATATAAGTATTTAACATATCCCAAGTTTTTGAAAATGGAAAATCTTTAGAGTTAAAAGTTGACTGTAAAATGTCGTTGGTAAATTTTTCTTGGTCTATCTCAAAACCTTTCGGCATATCAATATCACCGTAAAATAAACTCTGTTCTGTTAAAACTTTCTTCTGCATACCACCACCATTTTTAATTTATGCGTTTCTGTCTGTCAAGTCCCAAGTTGTATTAGTTTCATTCCAGACATAAGACCAGCTATGGGTATCTGCTGTATTTTGTGAAATCTGTTCTTCTGTTAATGCTGGTGCATCACCAATAGGTGATTGCCATCTAGCTTCTGAATTATTTTTTACCCAAGAAGCGTGAAGTTTTTTAGGCCAAAAGATTTGATCATCTTCATCCCAAGTATAACCAATGCCTGCGTAGTTTCCTCTAAATGCAGTGCCACCATTATTATGTGTGCCACCAGATGTATTGTAAGATGTTTGAATCCACATCTGTGCTGGCCAGTTGTTGTGAGTTTCTAAATATTGTTGACCTACAGATTCATCTTCAACGCCGTCAGCATTTAACATATCAGCATCATTCAAAGTTAATACTTGAATAACTTTTCCATTAGATCCTAGTTTTGCAAAGTGTGCCATAATTATCTCCTATTGAAATTTGTACCTTATTATTACTATACCTGAACCACCGGGTTTTGAAGTACAAGCAGAATCTCCACCTCCGCCGCCACCACCAGTATTAGTGCCTCCTGCTACTGTACGGTTTCCACCTCCACCAGTTCCACCACTACCTCCAGGTCTTCCTGCGGCTCCACCACCTGCTCTTGCAGTTGGTGTTGCATTAATTGAAGTAGTTGAACCATTACCACCATTTTGACCTGATCCTGCTGCACCTGCTCCACCACCTGCTCCTGGTGAACCAGGAGAACCTGGACTACCTGCATTTCCTTGAGGTGGACTAACTGGTGGTGTATTTCCTGCTCCTCCACCACCCGAAGCTTGACCACCGCCGCCACCTGATCCACCTGCTACACCTGCTGCATTATTGTATACTCCACCTCCGCCACCACCTGCTGATGTAATAGTTGAAAAAACTGAATTAACACCTGGGACGGATTGTCTACCCCCACCTGCTCCAACTGTAATTGGATAACCTTGTGCTGTAACTGTTATGTCTGTTGAACCTTCTAAAGGAGAGGATGTATAAATATCTACTGGACTTTTATTTTCTCTAAATCCACCACCACCGCCGCCAGCTCCACCTTGAGATGCTCCACCATCGTCTCTTCCACCTCCACCACCTGCTACTACTAAATAAGAAACTATATTATCACCACCAGTATCTGATACAGCTGATACACAAAAAGTTCCAGGTCCTGTAAACGTATGAATTTTAAAATTACCACTTTCTGTTATTGTTCCACCTGTTGCTGTCAAGAAAGATGGGCCTGCTACAGTTTGATCAGCATTATATGTAATTTTCCAACCTTGTGTTCCATCTACATAAACTAAAGTAATTGCTAGACCTTCTATATCTATTACTAGATCTGATGTTGCACCGTTTATTTTTGAGCTATTTCTTCCAACTGTGATAGCGTTTGTATCTGCTGTGCCTGCATAATCTGCTATAGCTACAATATCCCCTGCACTCGGAGATGATGGTAGAGTTACAGTTATTGCTCCTGAAGTTGTATTTACAAAATAACCATTACTACTAACCCCTGTAAAATTCGATGTTTTAGCAGTTGTATCCCAATTTACTGTTCCAGTTCTACCCGTAGCATCTGCAAAAACAGGAGGTGCCCCTGCACCTGCTGAAGTTAAAACTTGTGATGCGCTACCTGTTGCAACTGCAACTGGATTACCACTTGCATCATAAGAAATAATATTACCATCTGTACCTGGAGCCATTTTTGCTAATGTCACCAAATCATCGGCTAATTTTGCAGTAGCGATACTTCCGTCAACTAATTGAGAGGCGTTGATTGTTTTGTTTGTTAAAGTCTGTGTTCCAGTAAGTGTCACATCATCTACTGATGTCATAGGAATTTCGTAAACACCTGTGTTAGTTGCTACACCATCTACATAAATAATTTTCCAACCTTTATCAGTAGTTGCCCAGGTGACTGTTGCGCCTGAACCGGAAACTGCTTTAAGCTGTAATGTTTGTGCATTAGTTGTGCTGTTTTTAATAAAATAAAAATTTTCTGTAAGAAGAGGAAATGTTAAAATTCTTGATCCTGTAAGAGCACCTGTTAATTCTATAACTCTGTGTTGAGCAGTACCTGTTAAAGCACCGTCTGCTATTGATAAAGCTGTAGTTCCTGACCCTGCAACAGCTAAAGATAAATACCCGCCTGTAAGTTGTTCTACAAGACTTAAATTTGCGTTAGTTTTTGTTCCCCAAGTACCGGCATTTTCGCCAGTTGCCATTAATTCTAAACCAAGATCTGTAAAAGTTGATGCCATAATTTTGTTCTCCTAAGCTACATGTGTTATATCTGTATATGATGTATTTCCTACTATGTCAATATCTTGATAGCCCAATGTAATAATCTCTCCTACACTAGATGTTGTTGATAATCCAGTTAAACCCATTACATCTGAAGGTGAAATTGAACCTACTGCAGACGTTGTTGATAATCCTGTTAATGGAACTACTATTGCAGTAGTAATAGACCCTACACTAGATGTTGTTGATAATCCAGTTAAACCAATTACATCTGCAGGTAAAATTGAACCTACAGAAGATGTTGATTGTACACCTGTTAAACCCATTACATCTGAAGGTGAAATTGATCCTACAGTTGAAGTTGTTGATTGTCCTGTTAGTGTTAGTGAAAGACTAGTTGTTGGAGATAATGATCCAACTGTGGAATCTGCGTGTACTCCAGCTGGAGTTAATTCAATTCCAGTAAATATGATTGTACTACCTACGGTAACAGTTGCTGATTGACCAGTTAGTAATGCTTCTTCGTTTGATGATACTGATACTGACCCAACTGCAGAGGTTGCTGAAACTCCGGTTAACGGGACCCCTATTTCAGCAATTAAAGATCCTACATCTGAAGTTGCTAATTGTCCTGTTGGTGTTAATGAAATATTAACTGTTGGAGATAATGATCCAACAGAAGAAGATGTTGATTGTCCTGCTAGGGTTAATGAAAGACTGGTTGTTGGAGATAATGATCCAATTGAAGAAGTTGTTGAAAGTCCTGTTAAAGAAACTACAGTAGGACCTTGATCGCCCCATTGGTTTGATCCCCATGTAAAAAGACCCCATGAATTTGAATCTACTGTGTCTGCTTGTCCACCCATTCCTGAGTGATTAGTACAATAATAATAAAGTTGTGGTGCAGAATCTGCAACTATAATTTGAGTGTAAGCTCCAGCATTTCCTGGGCTGCCGTTTGTAGTTACACCTGTCGTGTATTCTGAACCACCCCCATGTGTGCCATCGCTTGTTGTTGAAAATCTTAAAGGGTGGTTACCATTTGAACTATCAGATTGATCAAATTTATAAGTACCACCTTCTCCTAAAATAATAGTAGCTTGTTGTACTCCATCAATGAAATATTTATTTCCTGAACCGGTACTGACTACCGTTACTGTAAAAGTTCTAGTAACCGACATAAGGAGTAACTCCCTATGCTATACGAAGGATTGCGTTAGATGCGTCTGCTGCTGGAAATTCTATTGTGAAAGTTCCACTTGTTACAGTTTTATCTCCACCAAAAGCAATAGCACAAACTGCTCTATCGGCGTTTGTATCATTATAAATTAAACAACCATTTGCTGTAAACGAAGCTGATGTAAAAGATACATTTGCAAAATCACAACACGCGGTGTCAGTTGATAAAACCGGAGTTACACTTGTAAGTGCTACACCACCTGCAGAATAAGCTGAACCCGATGTATTAGATATTTCGTTTGTTGAACTATAAGCTGTTGTTGATTTATTTAATGTAGCACTACTTGTGTACAATGCTAATTTAAAACTGTTTCCAGACGATGCTGTAAAGTTATGTAGCGCTTGTAAAACTTCTGTTTTAAAACTGTTACATACTGCTGATGTTATTGACATAATTTTTATCTCCTAGTTTACGGTGAAGGTGATTTGACTTGTATCCTAACAGTACCGTCAGTGTAATCGTCTCGTCTTCTTCTCCCAATTTGCATTCCTGCGAACTGTTGTATTGAAGTTTTATACTTATTCTCATACAATGTCAACATCTCCATTGGACCTTTTAAGAACCCAAATGCTTCTACTAAACAAGCATACAATAGCCCTTGTGGAAAGTAGTTACTTAGATATGTAGTAGCGTTTCCATCATTTCCTGACCCTAATCCTACAGGCATTTTGTTAAAATATATTCTAAACTTATAAGCTGCGTCTGGTGTAGGGGCTATATATAACCCTCCAGATGTAGTATCCGTTTTAAGTGTAGCACCACCAAACATAGCATAATACTTAGGAAAACCAGTTACATCTTGTGAAGTTAAATCACCTTCAGAACCGGTTAATCTATCAGTATATTCAGATAAATATGTCTGATCTTTTTTTTCTAACCAACTACCCGTACCCGTAGAATCAGTTGTTGAATTAAATACTTCAACACCTCTAATAAATAAAGCACCGGCTGGGGAATTAATTGTATTATTATTTGTAGATAGTGTACCTTCTTGTACAAATCTATCTGAGTCCATAGGTAACTCATTATTAATTCTATACTCAGCAGCCATTATAAAACCATCTAAGATAGCTGTCGTAAATACAGAATCGTCAACCTCAGTATAATCTTTGATTGCTTGTTTAAGTGTATCGTATGTATAAATTGAAATTCCTGACATAATTAAGCTCTATCATTTATTGGGCCGGATGTACACTGTAAACCACCACCTGATAAATCAGCAAACCAATCAGCGCCTTCATCGTTGTCTTTTAAAAAATAACCATTTTGATTAGTAACTGTTGGAGGCTGGCCTGCACTTGGAGACGTTGTGGTATCTAAAGAATGAACCTTTCTTGCTCCAAAAACTTTTGCTCCAGAAT
>Ga0209337_1003100_pt1 | contig 11744 bp, 6 predicted proteins | sample LinPmetageLP53_FD_184044 | JGI IMG/M metagenome (GOLD analysis project Ga0209337, IMG submission 184044) | Marine viral communities from the Pacific Ocean - LP-53 (SPAdes) (version 2) | ecosystem: Environmental > Aquatic > Marine > Oceanic | place: Pacific Ocean | collected 2010-02-08 | reverse complement strand
TTTATACCGGTGTCTGAAAAAGCTGGATTCCACTGCTCTTTATGTGCTGTTGAGTAATTTTCGTCATAGCCTATTCCTGTTAAAGGGCTAGGTGCATCATCCAGTGCATTATTATCTTCATCGTAATTACCCTCAAATTCTACATACTTAAAATCGCTTGTTCCGAAGTCAGAAGGGCTTGAGGTATTTGACAATGGACCTGCGGGTGTTTTACTAAATACTCCACCTCCCCAAACGCCTTGGAGGTATTTAGCTATGCTATTCTTACCCTGAAGCTCTACACCGTTAAGCCCATCTGGTATCAACGCGGGCTGTGGAATAAGGTTTACACCCGGCGCAAGAAACGATAGGTGCATGAAAAACTTACCTTGTTCTTGAGTGTAAGTTGTATCATAATTAATAGTGTTTGTGTTTGTGTTATATATACTACCAGAGCGCCACTGTCTTCCAAACTCAGTGTGAATTTGAGTTGTTGTTACTATACCTTCTAAAGAGTTTGCTAATTTTAAATCTAATGCCACTCCTGTTAACGCGTTATTACTAACTCTAGGTGAAAGGTTAAATGTGTTAGCAGAAAAGTCCCAGCCAGAATATATAGGGTTTTCATCTTCATCGAATTCTTGCTCAGGAAAGTCTGTGCTCAACCACTCTTGGGTAGTGTATACTTGACCTATACCTCTCCACCCTTCTCCAGACTCTTTAGCATACCACTCTTCGTTAACAGCAGGATTAGAAGCTATAAAGTTCATGTCGTCGATAAAAAATGTGTTACCTACGCGGCTCTCCAATGCGTCCCAATCATCGGCTGTGTCAGCCAAGCCTTCAACCACGCTCGGCGAGGTGATGTCAGTTGGCTCTGTGTCTACAGTCCCATTCACCGAGCTTGAAGTAGAGTTAACTATAAACTCAGTTTCATTAAAAATTTGCGCTACACTTCCATCGCTATGGTTTCCGTACAGCCAAGATGCTTCAGCGTCCACACCTACATAAAAGTCATCGCCTGCGTTGAGGTCTTCAATAGAGGTTAAGTATGATTCGTGTTGTATTTTCACAAAAAACTTACCACTAAAATCCTCAGCACTTCGTAAAGATCTTTTTTCAGCAGTAAACACCAAGTTAGGATCCATGTTATCCACAGTTTGGGTTATGGTATCATCAACCGCGGCTATACGAGCATCTATATTAGATATTTGTTTTGCTAACTTTAAAACGTATTGGCCGGCGTCACTAACTCTTATGCCTGATACTTTGTATCTATTTGAATGACTGCCTCCTGATTTCCAAGATATGTATATATCGTTGCTATATTTTTCTATAAGAGATTCACCATCAAGCGAAACTAAAGGAGATCCGTTGCCAGGTCCAAGCCACATAGCTTTTTGCATAAGGATTGAATTTGTCTCTTGATCTATTCTATTTGAACTTCCGTTTGTAGGAAATAAAACCTCACCTCCATTAAACGAATTACCATCATCAACATCCCCAGCTAGTACATTACCAGTGTTAGCTATAGTGCCTAAGTTGAAAAACGTATACTTAACAGCCTCGGGCGCTTCGTTACTTATATCTAATATCTTGTATTTGTTTTCGCTAGTAACTTGAGAACTTGAGCTGTCTTCTACTTTTTTTGCTATAATGTAATCATCTTCTGTAATTTTGTTTCTATCAGAAGAAGGGAAAGAAATATAGAAATGATTGTCTGGGTTTTCAAATGATGAGTGAGCAAATGGAAAGTAAGACTTATCCATGATTAAGTTGTAATACTCGCCAACTGTTGACTTTACGTAAAACTTATAGTAATCAACCCAATCAGGTAGTTCGGATTGTAAGCTACCACTTAACATCAAGGACTTACTAGCATTAAAACCCGTGCTACTAGAGAACCAATCAACCTTAATAGCTGCTTCTTTAGATGTTTGAACGGGAGTTTCTCTACCGTACTTATCCCCTAAAACAACTCCAAGTTGATACTCGCGTAAAGACTTTAAAGATTTTAACCCTCCTGAAGTAAAGTCTTGAGATTCTCTAATCTCATACCCAGCATTAACCTTAGGTTTATTACCTTCAAAGTTATAGCCGTGTTTGTAGTTTCCGTACACGAGTCTATTACCTATTATCTCTTGAGACAAGGCTGACTTAGGTACCGTATCAAACGGTCTAAGTAGTTGATTTGATGGTAAAGCCGCATGTAGGTTTTCAGACGAAATTGTATATTTACCCTTGTGTCCGGTTTCTAAATCTTCAACAAATTGAGATGATCCATTTTCAGACCAGTCTTGATCAGTGTAACGAATATTGTCAATTGAGTATATTACTGGAGAATCTTCTTGTTTGTAAAGTATATCAACTTGAACAACATCTTGTGGAATATCTGATGGTACAAAGTCATATAAATCTATAGACTTTATTAAGTTTACCATAGCCTTGTTATATGGCTCACCAGGAGAATATGCACTAGACGCACTTACTAAATCACTGTACTCTGGATTAAACACAACCTCTGTAAACGGGCCAAATGCCGAATACTCACCGTCCTTGTATTTGTATCTAAAGCAAAATCTAGGAAACACCTTTTCAAATATAGCCGAAGAAATCTCGTTCTTGGCTGTATTGATCTTTACTGTAGGTGCTATGCTTGGCTTTTTTTTAATAACCGTAACGTGCTTCTCTTCTAACAAAGTAGACGTCTGCTCCCCGTCTATATATAAATACGCGTGTTTTTGATTTGCGTGGTCTACAGCAAGATCCGGGTTTTCTTGACTCGATGCTGAGATATTTAGCTTCTTAGGCTCGCTGGTTCCGTCAGTCCAAAACAAAAAGTCATCAACTATATTGATGCCAGTTATTTGTTTGCCTGTAAAATTCAAAAAAGAACTTAAGCTTTCGTATCCTTCACCACCACTTATGTCAACCGCTATGCACTGGGATTTCCCTGTATTTTGATTAAACTCTAAAATAGCGTCTCTATCCGTGCTCTTTACAAACCAGTAAAGCTTATTTGTTCTTTCATTTGCTATACACCCTACACACAAGCTACCATCTGAAACAAGATTATTTGTAAAGCTTTTAATGTTCCCTAATAAGTTCTGAACAGTACCTGCGGCAGCATCCTCAGAAGACGTAACGTCAACGTTTTCAGCGTGCCTATACTGCCCGTTTGGAATCAGTCTCTCATCAAGGTCTTTATTCATTTTACCTTGACTGAAAGTGTTTTTAATTTCAGGCATGAATTAGTGTTTTATATGCTTAGATTGACCTCTAAGTACTTGTGTTAACTCTTCTAACTTTATATTTGATAACCTGAGTTTAGCTTTTCTAACCGCGGCAAACTTATCTTTTTTGTAGTAAGCTAATCGTCCGCCACCTACATTTGCTCTAGCACTCATCATGTCGCATAGTATGTGCTTGTACATTGCGTCTTCTGCTAACTTAGGAACTTGCATTTCACCGTCGGTTCCTAGACTATCACTTATATAATCTAAGATCACTGTTTTTCCGGAAATGTTAGATGAAAAGTGAATCTTTCCTAGCCTATCGTCTATATAAAACGACCCATTGGTCTGTGCATGGCTTGGTTCTAGTCCATATCTTTCACTGCCGATGTGGTCGTGATCTTCGTGGCTGTGATTCGCATAATGATTATTGTTGTTCTCGGCTGGCGTATTAGCCTTGTAAGTATTCCACGTTGAAGAATTTACTTCATTACCTTCTGGAGAAGTTAAATTTCCCGGGCCAATTTGAGTTTGCAACGAAACCGAAGCTACAGTTGTATTAACAAAAAGTTCACCATGCACGTTAGAATGAGTTGTCCATGGAGCAATAGATACGACAAGCGCATACACGGTTGTGTAATTACTTACATCTACTGTTACTGCTTTTTCACCAATTTCACCAGAAGTCCAGCTTTCAAAACCAATAAAATTATCTGTAGACAAGTTAGGTGATTCAGGAACACCACCAACACCAGTATTAGCTCCAATTATATCCATACTACCTGGTGACGTGCTAATACCTACTCTTACTGTTGTATTAGGTGTTGCGTGTGATACTCCACTTGCTGCGACTTGAGTACTAGCTGCGGTAGAAGTTGCTGTAGCTAGTAAGGTAACTTCGTTAAAAGCAGACACGTCTATTGGCTGCCAGCATGCTTGTGCTACACCAAATATAGGGGTAACAGTGTTTCCTTCAAAACTTGTTTTGTATCTATGAGATGCGTTTCTAAAAGTTAAAGAGCCATCTACTATTGAAACATTAGAAGTTCCAACAGTGGTAGGAACGCTTGGATTAACGTAAGCATCTGTAAACGACCAAGGACCTCCTACCTCCAAAGAAGCTTCAAAGCTAGAGTTTTGTAATAGCTCCATAGAACCACCTCCAAACGAATACTCACCACTCTCTTCTTGCTTTATTTGAAAAGGATTTGAAGTATGCTTAGTTGGGTATAAAGGGTGCTTAATACCCGCTGAGTCTGTCCATGATACTTTAGTATAGTTTACGTAGTCGTGAGGCAAAATCATTGTTAGACTTGGAGGTAAATCTATTTGCTGAGACTTAAATGACTTAAGTGTATCAAAAGATAACTCCGCTAGCGCTCTCTGTGCGTGAAAAGCAATGTCTGCTCTTTTAGCTTTAGGTATCAACTTGTCCTCTCCTATATACATAACTTGAAACTGGGTTATAATATCGTCTAGCGAAACAAATTGATAGTTCCCGTAGTCATTACCTTGATAGTACTGCTGGTGAGATGTATTGTCTAATAGCCCCATTTATTTATGATTTTTCTTGTTGTATATAAGCGCCTTCTTGTTGCCCAGCGACTTGAGTTAGGTTAGGGTCTTTTATAGCTACACCCGCAAGTTTCAGTATCTTTACAGCCAGATTTTTTTCTTCAGCCGCGTGTAACTCAAAGTGCCTCATATCTGGTCCAGAAGGATTCCATAAAGCTTTATTGTTGACGATAACGTATGTCCAGTTGGGTGGCGTCGGCTTTCTTATATAGTCTATATGCGTGCTATTATAACCTTCAGCTGGAGATCTATATATTCTGCTACCTTCGCTAGAAGTTGCTCTATAAAATATAGGTCTACTAACCGGAGGCTTAGTTAGTGCAGCTGCATGATACGTGTCGTATTCTTTTTTAGTAACTTCTTCAGCAGAACGCGAAATACCAGTTGCTGTTTCGCCATATCTTACTGCTTCTAGCTTATACAACGAGCTAGGAAGATATACTCCGCTAGCAGCATCTACAACTCTAAACAATGATATCTTTTCTTCAACAATGTCTCTTAAATCTGAAGATACTGTTTTGTTGCCTACTGGTGCTCGTAAAAATTGATTGAGATCGTAAAAGTATTGCTCAAATATTTCGTTCTGAGCATGGTTGGCAAATAAATTAAACTCCTGAGGAGTTATGTAGCCTCGTTGCTCTTTGTTAGCTAAAGCTAAAACTGTTTGATACACTCTATCTACACTTATTGCCATAATTCTTTTTTTGTAGTTTTGCAACCACCCCGAAGGGCAGTTGCATCACCATTGATTATTGATTTAATCGTTTTTCTATATTGGAGTATATCTCCATTCCTTCATCAGTCTTAAACCATGCGGCTAAGGCTGAATATGGATGTTCGTCAAAAGGTACAATCATTAGTTTTCTACCAGTAGTTCCCCAACTAAAAGTTCTTTGATCACTTGATAAGTTTATAATTCTAGCTTCAGTGGCTTTAATGCCAAAGTTTCTAAGTACTATATTTTCATCATTAACCAATTCTAACAACAGTTTAGGATTTTGCTTAGCAAATAACAATAAATCGCGTTTAAGTTCCTTAGAACTCATGTCAGACACGCTGGAACCAATTTCAGTTCGCATTACAGCCTCTGCCATATCAATATCCAATCCTTGAGCCGTTATTAAAGCTTCAACTTCATATTGCAACAAATCAAGTTCTGTCGCAGCAATTTGCTGGGGTTTATGCTCGTAAAAAAGTCTATCTTTATGAGGGTGGTATAAAGACAATAACTTTTGAAGAACCGTTTTTTCTCTAGGCACGAATAAAGCTCCGCTTCTAAAAACAATATGAGATAGTCTTTCGTCTCCCTGCATCTCATCTACAAACGGCGTGCGTTGGTTTTCGCAATACTTAAGTTCGCGTTCGTATCCCTTTTCTTCATCAAACCAATAAATATTAGACCCTTTAATCATACGTGATAAAGGCTTTCTTTTATTTGTTAAATAGTAAACCCTGTCTTTAACCTCCCAGGCGTCTTTATTTTTTGGTTCTTTTTTTACAAAAGCTTTTTTGGGTTCTGGTTGCTCCATAACCGGCGGCGCTTTTACTACCACTTCTTTTTCGATTTGAGGTTCTTCGACCTCTACTTTTTTTGTTTGCTTTTTAGCCATAATATAATATAATAAAAAATTAATATAAAACTACCCCACCCGAAGGCAGGGTAGTTTCACCAAATATAATCTTACTTCAATAACATGAAGTTGTTTGCACCCTGTGTTACTAAGCAACGCTCAGATAACATATGGATTTGCATCGCGTCAAGTGCTGACGTAGCAGCGCCTACTGAACCAGTCACCCAAGTCTTCATACGACGGTTATCAGTAGCAGAAGCTCTGAAACGCACGTGTAAGAATGGACGCTTAAGGTTCTTTCCTAGTTGCTGGTCGTAAACAGTTGAAGTACCTGCAGGAACAACAACACCACGAATAGCATTTGCTGAATCAGCTGCGTTAATACCTCCACGAGTAGCTTTGTCGTTTAAGTAACGGAAATCAGACTTGTAAAAGTCGTAAGATCCGCGACGGAAACCTGAGAAACCAAGGTTTAGAGCCATGTCTTCAGAGTTGTCGAATACTCCGTAAGAAGTACCACCAGCACCGTAAGAATTCATAGAAGCAAGCATATCGTCCATAGCTAAGCTAGTTGCACGATTTACAAACAACATGTTTTCTTCAATAGCACCTTGAGAATCAAACTCTGCTAAAATAGCGTCAAACTCAGCTAAATCAGTAGCAGCATTAACTCCTGTAATACCAGAAGAAACGTTACCACGCGACTCAATAGCAGCAAATAAACCTTCTGTACCACTTCCGCCAGTTGCCTGAGCAGCGTTGTACATAACGTTTGAAGAATCTGCAACAGAGTTTGCGTCATTTAGCTCACCTTCAAGCATAGCCATTTCTAAGTAATCAGTGAAACGAGCGCGAGTGTCTGCTTCAGCTTTTAGATACCATAGATATCCTGACTGTCCGTCTTCAGCAGCTACTTCAACCCAACCAATACGAGCAGTATCAGAACCTGATACTTCGTAGTAGTCCTTCATGATGATAGGCTTATTTGAGAAAGTCTGGAAAGAAGGCTCATTAGCACCTCTTGAATCAGTTTGCGTCGTAACAGCACCACCATTCATGTAAGAAACTCCTTTAGTGTACTCAGAACCGTAAACTAAAATAGTTGTTTTCTTAGAAGTAGCGATGTTCATTGCTGATGCAAAACCAGCCGCACCTGAATTATAAGGAGCTACGTCAATAACGTCAGCAGCAACATCAGTTACTAAACCTTTTATAGTACCACCAGCATTAGATACAATAACTGTATCGTTTACTCTAATACCATGCGATGAAGCTGTGTAAGTTGCATTTTCGTCGATGTGTCCTTCGATTGTAATCTCACCAACGCTGTCAACTCCAGAGCCTACTGACTCTACGTGTCCTGTGTATGATAAGTGTAGACGACCTTGCTCAGACCAAACCACTTGGTCAGCTGTCATCGCCTCTTCAGCTCCTACTTGAGAAAGAAAACCTGAAATTGTTCTTGGTCCGAACACTTCAGCTTCTTGCTCCATAAGATCTGGTAAATATTGTTGAGCCCACGTTTTATCTGTAGTGCCCGTAAAATCTAAATAGTTAGAAACCAGTGTCTGTTGTTTTGACGCTGGTACGCTATTTAAATTATCTCCGCCTGTAATAGCCATTGTAATTTGTTTTTAATTGTTATTTTTTATTTTTTAATTTGAACTTAAAAGAGCTTGAATCATCACCTAACACTCGAACCTTCATTCCAGAAGAAGTCGTCTCGCCATGAGATCCTCTTGGATCCATGTCAATGTTTTTCGACTTCTTAACACTGTCTTTCAGCGCGTCTGCTTTTCCTTGTTCGTAGAAGTGTTGAGCAACTGCATCGGAATTCATAGCTGTATATAATGCTTTGTGGTATCCTTTAGCGTCACTAAGCGATTTGTTTTCATCGACAAACTTTGACATGAAATTGTTTATATCACTTTGTTTTGCTTTTACCCCATCAACATCCTTAACGTTGTACCTGTATTTTTTGTCCCCGACGTTATATTCAAAACCTTTGAACTTGTCGTTAAAAAGATTATTAGTCCTTTTTTCAAAAACATCACTACTACGTTTCACAGCTTTATTAGTCTGCTCTGACTCTTTATTGTATCGGTTGAAGAAATTTATTGCTTTCTGCTGCTCACCTGTGAGTTTACTTCCAGCTTTAATCTCTTCATAGTATTTAGACTTTTGCCCGTCTAAGTAGGTCTTGGCCTCGGCAACTTGCTCTTTGAGGGCCAATTTTTTACGTTTAATATCTCTTTCATCATCCATGTCCTCGTCATACGAAAATCCATCTTCTATAAGAAAATCGATCTCGCCTGAGTCTAGATGAGGTTTAGTTCTTGTGTAGTACTCTCGCAAAGTGTCTTGATCACCTAGTGTGCTAGTGTCTCTATTAAGCTTTACGTAGTCTTCTAAATCTCCACCCGTGTCCTCCATGAAGTCCATTAACTTCTGAACGTTTTCTGGTATAGCTTTTCCTGACTCTTCATTAGCGTCAAGGGCTTCTATTACTTCTTCTTCGGTAACAACTTCCTCATCGGTAATTTCCTCGAGGGTTGGTATCTCTGTGTCAGAGACCTCTTCTTGTGCAACTTCCGCAATAACATCTTCGAGATCCGTTTGGTTGTCATCTACTGTTTCTATTGGTTTACTTAAGTCTATCTTGATAACGTCATTGTCATCTTTGCTTTCAAACTTACTTAAATCTACTTCGGGTTTTTGCTCCTCAGCAACCTCCTCAACGGTAGGTGTTTCTTGAGTCACCTCTTCGGTTACCTCTTCGTTTTTTACTTCTTCCATAATATAATATAATAGTTATTTAATATCTACTGTGCTCCATATGCCTCTAAACCGAATCCACCACCTATACTATCATTACCTGCAGATTCGAAGTTTTTAGGCGGTTTCTTGGAATTTCTTTGATCTATAAGCTCACTTTGTTGTGAGGCTTGTATTTTTGTTCTTTCGTCTTTTCTATCCTCTTTTCCCTTCTCTCTATCTTTAAGTACCTGAGACTCCATGCCCTTTAGCTTCATGTTGTACTCAAACTCTAGGGCCATTAGTTCTTTTTTAGCAGTAACCTCTTGTTGGATTTTCTGGGTATCAAACTGTGATTTAGCTTGCTCTAGTTGTATTTGAGACTGAGTTAAAGCTTGATTTTTTTGTAGTTCAACTTGCGCAGCTTGCTGTGCGGCTTGCGCGTTGGACTGAGCTTGAGCTTGGATATTTTGCATTTGTGCTTGTTTATCCGCTTCCATTTTTCTTTTGCGACGAATCTTTAAAAGCTGATTAGCTAACTTAACACTTTTTATCTCCCTTAAGTCTATAGCGTCTTCTAAGTCTATATTCTGCTGCTGCATAGCCATTTGAATATTATTCTCAAGCATAGCCTTCTCTTCGTCGTCCGGAGCTAACTCAATAAAAATACCAAAGTCATATAAGTGAAGTTCTTTCATTTCATCAAGCGTGGCTACGTTATGCGCACCAATAGCTTGAATAAATGCGTCTCTAGTGGGAGAATATTCTAGTATATCAGATATTCGCAAAGATAACTTCTCAGCTGTCTCTGAAGTTAAAAGTAATCCAGATTGTAAAATATGGCGTGTAGCTGTGTTTGAGTTAGCAGCTGCCATTTTTTGAATGCCAACTAAAGCGTTTGCGTCTGGCATACTACCATCTCTTGCCTCATTAAGACCCGTTACGTCACGGATCATTTGTAGATAGTAGTTGTAAGTCTGAATCAAAGACTGGAGCTTTGCTCCTTTACCACTAGAGTTAATCTCCTGTATAGGCACTTTCCCTGGGTTCATATCACCTTCAGACGTAAAGCTTCTACCTATAACCGAACCAGTCTGGAAGAACATATTTAGTGCCTCCTGCGGGTTGTAGTTAGTCCCATTACCTAGATCGATCTCAGCTAAACCATCTGCGTCAAGGTAAACTCCATCTGGAACCATCTTAGACATAACTTGCTGTAACTTCAGATGCGTAAGTTGAATCATGTCTGCAAATCCAGTGATTCTACTTACTAGACTCGATATCTTGCCGTTGTACATCCTAGGCGCCACGATACTGTAGTTCATTTTGATTTTGTTAAAATCACTTTTTGAGCGTATCATGTTTTTAGCTAACTCCCATTTAAGTAGCTTATCGCAACCTAAAACCATAACTCCGTCATATAGAACTTCTAGCTTCTTTGCTTCTCTTGTGTAATCACCATCCTTTTCCTTGGGTGGATTAAATCTATCTGTTTTTCTTATAGCTTTATCTCCTCCACTACCAGTTTTCTTAATCTTGTATACCTCGCTATTATAAGTCTTGTAGTTAAAATAAAGAACCTGCACTATATTCCTATCGCTAGATTGTCTACGGTTGCGGTTATCTCCCCTATTGTAATTACCTTTCTGTAGGTACTCTTCGATATCATCGTTTGTTAAATCAGGAAACTCTCTTACCAACTCATTAATAGGTATAGACTTAACTTCTCCAACATAATATATATCATCAAAGTAAGGTGAATCTGTGTGAGAGTATATTAGATTAGCAGGATCTACGTACTTAACGACAGCTCCTTCGCTTTTGTTAAACTCAGTTTTTGTAGCACCAATGCCTATAGTCGCTATATCGTAGTAAAACCTTCTCTGCGTTAAATCGTAATTATTTCCCCGAAAAACAACCTTCAGTGCTTGTTCCTCTGCTAGTTCTACAGCTTGCTTGTAATCAAGTTGCATGTGTATATTTAACTCTTCCTCAGACTTTGGAAGCTCTTCTAACTCACTAGAGCTTGTGTCCATCCCAAACTCATTCATAGCCTCTTCATTAAAGCTTTTCATCCGCATGTCCGAAAGGACATCTTCCATATACCCAGTTCTTTTGCTAACTCCATTAGGCGACTGTGAATACGCTTTAATGTCATATAGTCTTTCAGCAATACCGTTTACTACTATGTCTACAAACTTAGCTATAATAGGCACTGGGGTCCAATCTAAATTAAGATAAGACAAATCACCATTTATAGATAACTCGTCTTTATATTTCTGTATTGGTTGCTCTCCTCTAGCATATAACCTTAACTTGTGAAAGTCGTTGTTGCTGCTCTCGTATTTGTGGTTTCCTCTATCTCCATTAAACCATTCTGCGCTTATAGCCTTACCGATTTTCTCTCCATATTCCATAGAGTTTTTTTCGTCATCGTGAACGCTTTGTTTTGGAAAGTTTACATATACTGACTCAGCCATGCTTATTTAATTATCTGGGAGTTTAATCCCTTATTGTTATATCTTGATATACTCAAGCTCAAAGGTTGTTTTTCTACTTTAGCATTTGGAGCATATAAATGCCTGTTGCAAGCCATAATAGCTAGACCAGAACTTATAGATGCATCATGCTT
>Ga0209337_1003099_pt1 | contig 11745 bp, 12 predicted proteins | sample LinPmetageLP53_FD_184044 | JGI IMG/M metagenome (GOLD analysis project Ga0209337, IMG submission 184044) | Marine viral communities from the Pacific Ocean - LP-53 (SPAdes) (version 2) | ecosystem: Environmental > Aquatic > Marine > Oceanic | place: Pacific Ocean | collected 2010-02-08 | reverse complement strand
TGATGTGTTAATACGATTGCTTGAACAAATAACGCAACAATTAAATTTTGGTTTTCAACAAGATTTAAAAGATGAGTCAACAGCAAGGAGTTGGTTCCTTGGCTGATGCATTTTTAAGTTTTTCTAAATCAGGTTCTGGCACTGTATATACGGTACCAACAGCTAATGAAGGAGCTATTCCTCCTGTTTTACCAACAACAACATTAGTTAAAAGTATTTATATATCTAATGAATCAGGTGGTGCAGTAACAACAACCGTAGCTGCGGTAGATTCTAGTGCTACAGTAACTACTGAATTGTATAAGGATAGCATGGTTGACGGTGCACAGTTACAGATCCTAGATCAACCGATTGTTTTAGAAAAAGCAGATACCTTAACTCTAACAGGAGCAGGTATAAAAATTTTAGTAAGTGTAATGGAGATAACATAATGACATTTAAAAAAGTACAAGAATCAAAAGAGATTGGTAAACAAATTATTGATGGCCAAGAACTTCCTATTATTCAACCAGAAGTACACATGGAAGTCAAAAATAAAAAAACAGGAACGGATTACGAGTCAGAGGATCACGCTCAACAAGATGTTGATAATCCATCTACTGATACAACATCAGATGATGTAGAAAAAAATATAGAGATTAAAGTGGTAAAATTACCTGATGTATTTGGTAAAACTAAGGACGACTAAGCTCCGCAATTTTCACAAAAATCATCACAAATACACTTTTCTTTTTCACACCCACATGTAGGACAATTAGGATCCATTTGCTGCTGCCTTATGTTTTGCCATGTTTTCTTGAACAAAAATTCTTTCATCTTCGGTCAGTGGTCTTCCTACGCTTGGATAATCAGGACCTTTGGCTATTTCTTTAGGCGGCTGTTGACATGAACATCCGTCTGTGTGTTTTTTGTGATCTCTTTCTAATGCTAATAGTCTTTCGTGATAACGGCTCACCTTGTCAGCTAAGTTAGCTAACGCCTTCAATACTTCTTGATTTTCCATAATTTCTCCTGATTTACAATTTTTGGGTGAGAACTAATTTAAACATGTCCATAAGATTTATCAAGTAATCTTTTTAGAATTGTTTTCTTGACATTTAAAACTTTAAAGCTTTCCACCCTTTAGGGTGAGGAATACAATGTTCTGTCTTTATTCCTTCTTTCATTGTTAATAATATATCACCACTTATACTAATACGGGCTTCGTCCTTTGCATTGTTCTCTGTGTGATGTAGTAATCCACTTGGAAAAATAAGAAGATCTCCTGTCTTAACAGGGTATATATAACTAGCAAAATTTAACTGGTTCCAATTAGATATATAATTTTCTGTTGGTGGAATAAATAAACCTGTTTGTTGCGCTAATTCTTTTTCAAATTTTATATTACCCATGTCATCATTACGTACATAATAAACAAAACTAAAATGACTCGCTGTATGTTTATGACTAGCAATATGTTGATCTTTTACCGTGTAGGTAGCCCATGCTTTTGTTATATATGTGTCTAGTTTTTCTTTATTATATCCTTTAGCTTGTATAAATTCATTGATGCCTGTTGTTATTTTTTTAAAAACAGAAGAATAATTTTTATCTCTGTGTAAATCATCTTTAGCATCGTCTAAGTCAGGTAGATTAGTATTACCTGTAACATCTGTTGTTGCAGCTGTTGCACCTGGTTTTTTTTTAACAAACTTTTCTATGTGAGGAATAACAGATCTTTCTTCGCCTACGTCTTTATAATAAACTGTTTCACCAAAAAACGTATTAATTCTAGCTTCTTTCTCCATATGATACCTCCAAGTATTCTATTTTAGTTACCCAACCTTTAGGGATTGCGATGGCTCCTCCACCATGATTATCATCTTTATCCACGCACCACGAACGCATAACGACAACTTTAGTATCGTTATTAACCATTAACCAACCAACTTCTTGACATTCAGCCAAAGGAGCTTCTATGATTTCTTTTGCTGATAACCAACCAGTTTCTGTATCACGGGCGTCGAGCCACGTCACACGGACCATTGGAACTTTCTTAATATCTACCTTCATATCTGAATTTCTCATTGCACATTACAATAAAAAGACTTATAAATATAGAATTAAATAGGTTTAATATACCAAGGCTTACCTTCTTGCAAAATCACACAATATCATGAATTGCTAAGGAGTACATGTTTAAGAGTTTTTTTAGAAAAGTAAGAGAAACAATAAAAGACGTAGCACCAATCGCTGCCCCTCTTGCGGGTATGATGATAGGTAATCCCTATTTAGGTGCAGGTATAGGAGGTCTTTTAGGACAATACGGTGGAAAAGAAGGCGCTATGCAAGGCGCTATGATGGGTGGCCTTGGAGGACTAGGTTCTCGTTTTATGAAAGGTCAAAGTTTATTTTCCCCTACAACGCAAAGTGCTATTAATCAACCTATAACAAGTCAGGTTTTAAATTTCGCTGAAAATTCACCGCAAGCAAAACAACAAATGCAAGGCATATTAAATAATTCAGGAAACCAAGGAAGTTTCATGGATAAACTTAAAGGTATTGGCGGTGCTTTATATGATAAAGAAAAAGGAGAAATAACAGGATTAGGAAAAGGACTTGGTGCAGCAGCCACGTCTCTCGGCCCTGGATTATTAACATATCTTGCATTAAAAGGTGACATTCCTGAACAGCCTGATCAAAACGCATATAGAAGCAATGTTGATGATTACTATGCAGCAAGAGATAGAGGAGAAGATGTTAATCCAGCAGATTTTGGTTTAGCTCCTACTCCACAAGAAAGAATGATAGGCGATTTAAATTATGATTCTGCTTCAGGTTCTTATATGAACGATGGTGGATTAGCAAATTTAGCAATGGGTGGAATGACTGAAAGCATGACTATGGATGAAGAGATTATAGATACCCCATCAGGTGGATTAGAAGAAATGTTTTCAATAAGAGAACAAGCAAATATGAATAGAAGACCACAAAATCAAATGAATTTAGGTATTCCTAATTTAGCAATGGGGGGTAAACCAATGTTTCCTAGAAAAACAGGTCAAATAAAAGGACCTGGTGGACCAAAAGAAGATAAAATTCCAGCTATGTTGAGTAACGGAGAATTTGTTATGACAGCTAAAGCTGTACAGAACGCAGGAGGTCCTTCACAGATGTATGAATTAATGAATAAATTAGACCCTGAATCTTCTAAAGCTCCAAAATCACCCAATAAAGGACTAGGTTATTAATGGCTGAAGCACAAACATCAATAGGTATACAAAGAGAAGCTCCGTTTTTAGAAGATTATAGACGTCGTTTAATGGATTCTGTTTTTAAAGCAGGAGATAAAGCAATTAAACCACTACAAAGAGAAATTACAGGATTCCAACCTTTTCAACAAGCAGGAATGGGTCTAGGTGCAGAACAGTTAGGTTATAGCTATAATCCTCAAACAGGTCAACTTACAGAATCAGGAGAAGCAATTTACGAACCGTACATGCAACAAGCCATGTCAACAACACAAATGGGTTTACCTGCTTTAGCTTCGGCTCAAGGACAATATGACCCAAGTACAAGTAACTATCAACAATTTTTTGACACTTATCAATCTGATGTAACTGACGCTGCAATGCGAAAACTTGATGAAGAAGGAATGAAAGCCCAAAACCAACTAGCAGGACAAGCGGTACAAGGTGGTGTTTTTGGAGGTTCTAGATACGGAGTACAACAAGGAGAATTAGCTAAAAATTTACAAAATATAAAGTCACAAAGATTATTTGAAGATATGTCTCGAAACTTTCAACAAGCACAAGCTAAATCAATGCAAAGTTTTGAATCAGCTAGAGCAAGAGACATGGGTGCAGCTCAAGGATTAATGGGATTAGGACAAAGTTTTGCTAATTTAGGACAACAAAATTTCGGATTAGGACAACAAGGTCTTTCAGGATTAATGAATTTAGGACAACAACAACAAACACAACAACAAGCTAGAGCCGATGAAAATTTAAGATATGGAACTGCTTTACAACAAGAACCATTACAAAGATTAGGGTTTATAGGAGATCAATTAAATAGAGTACCTTCGGTACAACAAACATTTAGTCAACAACCTATTCCTTATACTAATCCAATAGTAGGAGCTGTAGGAGCAGGAATGGCAGGATTAGGATCATTCATGGGTTCTAACAGTTAGGATAAAACATGGTTGAATATTCGGGCGGCGAAAACATTTTTGAAGAGGAAGATGTTGATACATCAACTGACAGCGTTAATGATGCAATAACTTCTTCTAATCTTAATGCTAACATGCCAGATACTTTACCTGGAACATTATTTAATACTCCAGCAAAACCTGAGATAATGCCAGCATTATACGATGATCCAATGTTTGCTCAATTGCTGGTAAATAAGGAAGCATTTGCTGATCAATTTTCTAGTCCTAAAATGACTTCAGAAGAGTTAGAAGAAATGTTTCCAAAAACAGATTTAACTTCAGAAAAATGGTTTGCTTTTGCAAAAGCAGGGCTTCAAATGATGCAACCGACCATGGGAGGAGCTATAGCACCTAGCATTGCAGCGGCAGGAACTAATCTTTTAAATGACATTGGAACAATCTCATCTGCTCAAAGAAAAGCAGATTCTACTAGAAGACAAGGTATGCTTTCTCAAAAACAAAAAGAAGATGCTGAAAGATTATCTTTAATGGCTCAAGCTTTTGGAATGAATCAAAGTACTTTAACAACAGGTGTAATGAAAACATACGAAGAAAGAGCAAAAACTAATGCATCTATGTGGGAAAATTATAATAAAGTAATTAATAGCAATATGGAAGAAGCCATGAAATTTGGTATTAAAAAATTTGAATCCAAACCTGTTACTATAAGATATAATAATGAAGAAGGCGTTGTAAAAGAAGGAGCGGGATTTTTAGTTAATGATCAATACTATGTTCCTACTACACAAAAAGACCCCGAGTCAGGTGAATGGATTTATCAAATAGTTCCAGATGCTAATTCTGTAGAAATCATATCTACTAAAAATCAAGATGTAAATAAAGCTACAAAAGGCATGAGTCAATATATTCAAGTTAGAGGAGCATTTGATACAGTAGATAAAGCACTTTATTCTTTGGATCAAATATATCGTTCTCTTGATCCAGAAACAGGAGGAGATCCAAGTCGTGCTGGTTTTATTGCAGGAATTCAAAAGAAAATTCAATCTTATGCACAAATTGGTAGTGATTTTACTTCTCAATTTTTTACTGATAATCCTTACGAAGAAAATGGAAAAACTCAAAATAAAACAGCATGGCTAACAGATATGGTAGATATTATTGCTTACTCTGACACAGCTCCTCAAGGTTTAAAAACAGAATTTTCAAATATTTCTACAATGTTAAATGATTTAGAGTCAGAAGGATATGCTTTAATGAAAAGAGATTTTACAACAGGAAATCCTTTAGATGAAGACAACAAAGCTTTTGAAAACGAAGAACAAAGAAATTTAATATTTGGTCGTATAAAATACGATACAAAACTTCCTGAAAATGAAGCAAGAGCTCAAGCAATTATTTATGCATTGGCAAGAGCTCGTAAATCTTCTGGAAGATTAAACTTAGATGACATTGAACGTGCAGCACAGTCTTTAAATATATATGGTGAAGATGCTGTGGGTGTTATGACTAAATTAGGAGTTGTACGAGAAGATCTTTTAAATGATAGAAGAAACCAATTAAATATTTTAAAAAGATTTTATCCCGATGCTGTTGCAGATTTAATATCAGAAAGAGGCAGTGAAGATTATAGTTATGAATATTATGATGAACTATTTAAAAACCAAGGACAAGAAAAAACAAAAACATACGGAGTTACTTTTGAATATGATGACAATGGTAACATTATAGGATCTACTTTTAACTAATGGCTGAAACAATACAATATACAATTCAAGGATCCAAATATGGATTAAATGGTAATTTTGACATACCTGTTCTTCCTGAAATTAATGGACAAGGCGTAGATGCTTTTCCACGTAATCAAATGGAACAAGATATGTTAGATCATATTATTACAAAAATGGGAGAACAGCAAAATGAAGTTCACAATAATTTAAGCGCTAATGGAGGCATAGCAGCAGAACAAACAAAAAATGAAACTGCGGTTAAAGCTTACGAACAAGCAAGAATAGAAGATCCTATAAGAGCAGATTTAAATTTAGGTGAAGCGCTCGCAGAACAATCTCCTTTAGGAATGGGTACTTTTTTTGATCAATTAACAAAGATAGGCCCTGGTGGAGATCAATTTAGACCTGATATTTTAGGTCAAAGTATAAAAGATAATTTTATGAGAAAAATGCCTAATGATCCTAAAAGAATGATGGGTGATATGTCTGTTATAGCAACAGATATTTTTTTAGCAGCAATGTCAATGGGTAATATCAAAGCAAATGCAGCAAGATTTAATATACCTTTGTTTACAAACGAAGTTCGTCGTCTTGGTATTAAAGGGGTTATGGAAAAAGCTCCTGCTAGAACAACTGTACTAGCAAACATGATGGCAAGAGCTGCTTCTGACACAGTGTATGATAATGTTAATGAAATATACAGATATTTGGAAGGAATTCCTGAAGATACAACAGACGATCCTATAGTAGAAAATGTTTTAAATCTTCGTGATGAATTTTTATGGTCTGGAGGAGCAGTAGGGATAGCTAAATTGTTTCCTTATATTAAACCTTTTATAGGAAAAACAATGTTAGGAATTGACGATAATGCTAAAAGACTTGCATCTTTAGGTAGAAAAAACGGTGTTCCAATGAGCGTGTTTAACGTAACTAAAAGTGGTTTGATACAATCAATGCCTCCTGTTGTAGGTTTGTTTCCTATTGTAGCAGGAAAAGCAAGAATGACACAAAATGCTCAAATGTCTAGTGCATATAATACAATTATAAATAGCATAGAAGAGTTATCACCTGTTACTTTATTAGCGGACGCAGGATTATTAATTGACAAAGGATTTAGAAACACAGTTAAAGATTTTGCAACAATGAAAGGAACATTATTTGCTAATGCTAGAACATATGCAAGAAGTTTAGACAAAGAACAGTTTATCCCAACTTCTCGTCTAAAAGAACTAGGTGCTTCTATGCGTCAAATTATAGGAGAAGGACAATTTAAAGTTAATGCTGAGTCAGCTAGTAGCTACGGAGGTAGAATGGAAATACCTTTTGATGATTTAATGGCTGGCATTTCAGGGAAAGGGGATGAAGTTATAAAAACGTTAGCTCAATTTGATGGACTTCCTAATCATCTTAATGCTAATCAATATATGGCTCTTGTTCAAAAATTAAATAAAGTAAAAAGAAATCTTCCTGAGTTAAAATTAGATTCAGCAAGTGACGAAGCATTACTTCTTAATGATATGCACACAGCTGCAATTAGAGCTTTAAATGATCCTAACAAATGGAAAGAAATTTCTAGTCCAGAACAACGAGTTGTAGCAGAACAATTTTCAGCATCATATGCAATAGCTAATGATTTTTTCTTTAAAAATGCCGATACTATAAAAGGAAGAAGTTCAATGCTTCTTAAACAAACGGATCCTAATATAGGAATTGCAGGAGCTCCTCCTGCACCTGGTTATTTATTTGCTGATCAAATGGCTAAAATATTTTTAAATGATGATAGTATTTTATCTCCAATGGCTTTAAAAGAAATGCGTAAAGCTGTAGGTGATGACGCTTTTTTTGCAGCTTCACGAACTTTTTTTGATGATATATTTCAAAAAAACACAGAGTTTGTTTCAGGGAAAATAAGAGTTCCAACAGAAGCAGCCAGTATATGGCAAAGAACTAAAGCAAAAATTACAGGGAAACCTATAAATAAAAAATATCAAACAATTGAATATAATATTCCTGTTATGGACATAGATACAATTGCAAAAGGATTTGGTTTAAATGATATTAATAGAAGAGCAGGAATAAAAGAAATTTTTGAAGCTAAAGGTCGTAACGGACAAGATATGTTAGATCAATTAGATGAAGTAATGGAGCTTGCTAAAAAAGTCTATACTCCTAACTATGGAGATGTTTCTTCATTTGTTAAACGTCGTGGTTTTTTAGGAGGTCTTGGATCTATCGCAAATTTATTTACAGGAGGAGCAATACTTTCAGATCCTATTTCATCGGCAGGCATAATGTTAATGGGAAGATTTGGTATGAGTGCTTTGTCAGACCCTAAATTTTTAGACGGTATGGTTAGAGTCTTAGATCCAAATTTAGGAGATGTAGCAAGAAAATCAGCTTTAGTAACAATGGGAAGAGGAGTTTTTGATCCTGAAAGGGCTGTTAATGAAGGTTATGACATAAATGAAATAGGAGACATTATTGAATTAATTGCATTAGGTAGAATGGATCAAGGAGTTAATTTTAATGAGAGAGCACAAAATGTGCAAACTGAACAAGACAGAGTTCCTGAAGCTATAAGAGGAGAAAGAGATTTAGCATCGGTACAAGAAAACACAGATCCTTTTTTAGAATTGCCTGAAGGATATATGGATGAGCAAGTTAATGTACAGGAACAATTAGAGAGACAACCTATTCCCGATAGAGGAAGAGGCCAGCCATTAAATGCGGGTCAAAGAGTAGCTTTAGCAACAGGAAATTTAGACGAAGCAATTGCATTAAGAGGTAATACAGGAAGTAATAATGGTTTAGGTAGTTTAAGAGGGCCTGTATAATGCCACACGGAGGTTATCACGGTACAATTAAAGTTGGGGGCAATGTTGTTCAATCAGGTGGTGGTGGATATAATCCACAAGGTAATAATAAAAAATCAAATAATTCTATTCAAAAAGTAAACTCAGGTAATGCTCGAGATGATTACAGAGCAAATCAAGGCTATAGAGCTCAACAACAAAAAGCGTTTGAACAGCAACAAGCTAAAATGAATAGAGGATCTATTCAACGAATGGCTAATAAAGGAGTTATTAACAGAAGTGATTTTAAAGATGGAGCTGCGAGATTAACTGGCGAAAGTCCTCAAGACTACCATAACTTTATGCGTGGGCTATATGATTCCAATCCTCAAGCTATGCAAAAAGCATTTCCTTTCTCCAGCGGAGCAGGTTTAGGTAATTTAATTAATTTTATGCCAGGCATGGGAATAATAAAATTATTAGCAGGAGGAGCTAATAAAATGTTTGGTAATACAAAAAATAAAATGTCAAATGCAGGATCAGGTATTATGAATAGTAGTATAGGACAAAATTTTTCTTCCTTACCAGGTAATTTTTTTAAAGACTTACAGAACATGTTTGGTTTTAATAAAAACGTAAAAGCACCTGGAGCTACAACAGCTACAGTTAAACCTGAAGAACTTATACAAGCACCTGAATCACAACAAATACAACAACAAATTTCACCTGACAGATATGAACAAATTTTTAATTTTCCAGGAAATGAAAATTACGGAGGAAGACAAATTTTTTCAAATGCTTTAACAGGAATAGGAAACAACTTGTCTTACGAAGATATAATGAAATTACCCAGTACAAATATAAAACAAACTTCATCAGGATCTCCTTTGGGAAGATCGCCTAGTGATGAAATGTTTGCAAGAAATTTTACAAGAGAAGGAGATCCTGCAGGATTAGGAAGACAATATAATCAAATGTTTAAAGATAATAAATTAGGTTTTGCTGATGGTGGATACATGAGTAGTTTTCCCAATCAAAACATGGGAACACAATCATTAACAGCAAGCGATAACATTGATGATCGTATTATGAAAAATTTACAATTTGAAAAAATGGCACCTGGAATGATGGGATATAATGAAGGCGGAGAAGTTAAAGATGATGCTTTTGAACGTTTAAAATCTTTTAATGATACAATGCATGGATAGAGATTTTAATCTAAGGAACGCAGTTTGGTTTGCAATGATTTTAGTAAGTGCTGGCAGCGTGTATGGCATGATGTCACAAAAAGTAGCAGCAATTGAGACAAAGCAATCGCAATTAGAAACAATAATAATAAAAGATATACCAGAAATAAAAGAACGGGTGATAAGACTTGAAGTGTTACTCGAACAAGCATTAGCTAAATAATATTTTTTTAGGATCCTCTCCCATCACTTGACTAGCAAGATCTATCTTGTTGTTTAATGCTTTAACAATTTTCTCATCAATAGTATTCTCTGCAATTAAATCAACGTAGGTAACCTTATTAGTTTGCCCTATTCTATGTGCTCTGTCTTCTGACTGTAATCGTATCTCTAATGAGTAATCGTTAGAATAATACACAACAGTGTGACTAGAAGTAAGAGTGAGGCCATAGCCTCCTGTTTTGGGATTTCCGACAAAAAATCGTAAAGGGTCATCAGGATCCATAAACCTATCAACAATAGACTGGCGTATGCTATCTTTTGTATCCCCGTAATATGTTGCAACACTTTCTTTACCATACTTCTCTCCTAACGTTTTTTCTATTTGTTGTATGTCATAACGGTACACGGCCCATATAATAACCTTACCATTTGTTTCTTCTAACACTTCTAATAATTCTTTTATGCGATTACTTTTAATAGATTTGACTTCACCGTCATCAGTTTTGACATGACCACAAGTAATTTGATGTAATCGTATTATTTGTGTCAAAACAGAGGCTGCTGTCATCACATTATCCTCAAAGAACGTTATTGCCGCTTTTTTCATCTCTGTGTAAGCTTTTACTTGTTCGGCGGTCAATGACACTACTCGCTTCGTATAAACCTTCTCAGGTAGGTCTAAACAGTCACTTTTTAAAATTCTTGTAGAAAAATTTTGTATTTTTTCCTGTAATTCATCTAATCGTTGATATTTGACAATGTGTTGAAAAGAATGTGTCCCGACACTACGTTGAACGATCACGGCGTACCTTGCACGAAAACTATAGTACGATTGTTGGTCCAACAACCACGGATCAAGGAACTGTACTTGCGAAAATAAATCTAACGGAGATTTTGTAACAGGTGAACCTGTCATGATGCGTTTATATTTTGCGTGTTGTGATAATTTTAAAATATTTTTTGTGCGTTGTGCAGAATGATTTTTAATTGTTGTCGATTCATCAACACAAACTAATGTTTGATTCTTTAATAAAAACTTATATGCAAAGTCATACCCACGCTTAGTGGATAACGCTTCAATGTTCATAATAAAAACGGTTAAGTCATCAGTGATCACGGACAACTGCTCAATCTCTGTCTTCTCTTCTTTCTTTGGAGAGGCAGACCATATAGCTACTCTATAATTAATATGATCAGATAAATGTATTTTTAATTCATTACGCCAGTTTCTTTTAATACCATTAGGTACAATGATTAAAGCTGCGTTTATCTTGCCTTTATCAAACAAAATAGCAATATTATCGATGCATACTTTGGTTTTACCTGTACCCATCTCCATGAAAAGAGCCCAAACTTCTTTATTCCAGCTCTCTTTCAATGCATCTAATTGATGTTGAAAAGGCTTCGTTTTAAATCTATAGTCCATAATAACTTTCTAAATGTGTAATATAAAGGTTGCATTAATAAACCAGAACGAGTAAAGGAGCAAGTAGAAAGATGGAAATGAAAACAGAAGTTGGTACAGTTTATTTAGTACAAGAAAATCCTTACATTAATGTATTGAGTGCAGAAGAGTATGGAAAAATTGTTGTATTATTTGAAAGCGGCCAACAAATTATGTTTAGTCCACAACCTGCGATAAAGAAATTACGCAGAAAACT
>Ga0209337_1003097_pt1 | contig 11746 bp, 4 predicted proteins | sample LinPmetageLP53_FD_184044 | JGI IMG/M metagenome (GOLD analysis project Ga0209337, IMG submission 184044) | Marine viral communities from the Pacific Ocean - LP-53 (SPAdes) (version 2) | ecosystem: Environmental > Aquatic > Marine > Oceanic | place: Pacific Ocean | collected 2010-02-08 | reverse complement strand
TATAATAAATCAGTTTATGATTATTTATGTTGGAGAAGAAAAGATAATTTCTAAAGCTAAAAGAACTGACGTTGCTTTTCACGCACAAAGAGCATTAGCCGAACTCTCCTTTGATACTTTTAAGTCATGCAAGTCTCAAGAAGTTTTAGTACCGGCTTCACTTCAAATAGTGCTTCCGCACGATTATGTTAATTATACTAAAATTAGCTGGGTAGACTCAGCTGGTATAAAACACCCGCTATATTACACTAACAAAACCTTAAACCCTATATCTCCTTTGCAAGATGATAATGGTGAGTTTAAATTAAACCCAATAGGAACTTTAACACTTAATTCAAATGTTGTTGTTTTAGACGGGGATTACAGTGATATATTAATGCACGGAATGAGGGTTGTTAGTCCAAATCTTAAAAATGCCAGCTACATACACAATGTAACAACTACGGCGGGTATTACATCAATAACTCTAGAAAACAAAGATGGGGACAATGATAAGAATGCTCTTGCAACTACAAACGAACAACTATTAATTACTAGAATTCAGTACTCAGGTAATGATTTAATACCAGCTCGCACAACCTTAACCGAAACAACAACCACGATCGCAGCGTTAATTGGAGATACACAATTAAACTTAACAAGCGTCGCGGGTCTTGAGGTTGGTATGATTATAAACCACCCGTCGTTTGTTAATAGTAACGATATTGAAAATGGCGATGGTTCTATAAAAATAGTGGGAGTTGGTAGCTCTACTGTTGAGCTTTCGCATCCGGCTGTTGAAGATGTTGCTCTTGGTGATACTGTTGGTTTTATTTCAAACATCAACAGATCTACAACGTGGGAAAGCTATAAGTCTTCAACACCGTCTAATATTAACGATGATTATGAAGATGATACTTATTGGAGAATGAATGGTAATAGATACGGTTTAGACCCACAACACGCTCAAGCAAACGGATCTTTTTATATAGATTGTAATTATGGTAAAATACATTTTAGCTCTAATATTTCTGGAAAAACTGTAATTATAGAATATATAAGTGATAGCCTTGGAACAGAAAAAGAGATGAAGGTCCACAAGTTTGCTGAAGAGGCAATGTACAAGTGGATAAATCATGGTATTTTAGCAGGTAGAATAAACACTCCAGAGTACTTAGTAGCAAGATTTAAAAAAGAAAGATTTGCAACAGTTAGAACGGCTAAACTAAGACTTTCTAACATGAAAGTTGAAGAGTTAACTCAAATTTTAAGAGGTAAATCTAAACAAATAAAACACTAGTTAAATGCCAGAAATTAAACACCAGTTTACTAAAGGGAAAATGAATTTAGATCTCGACGAGAGATTAGTTCCTAATGGAGAGTATAGAGAAGCTTTTAACATACAGGTGTTAAGTTCAGAAGGTTCTGATATTGGTACTGTTCAAAATTTAGCGGGTAACTTTGAAGTGCCTGGGCAAACAACAATTATAAACAACGATAGGTATAGCTACAGATGCATAGGATCAATAGCTGATGAAAAAAATAATGACTTATATTGGTTTATAAAACCTATTCACAGAGAGATTGGATCTAATTATCCTTTTGAGTTTTTTGAAGGAAATTACGGTACTTTAAATCAAAACCTTATTGACACAAATAGTTTAGACCAAATTGTTTATACTGATTTGTGGAACTGGGGTAGTGTTTCAGCATCTATTCCCATTACCCCTATGGTAAGAACAACTATTGGGCAAGATATGATAATTAACTTATCTCCATTACAACCGGTTCTTGTTGATCAGTTTGAAGTTATTTGTGGTGCCAAAAATTTTGAAAACACTTATTATAGCCTTAGTAATACTTACAATAGTGGAACCATGCAGCTTGAGGTTGACTTAGTTGCTTTTGAAGCTTTAGAAGTTGGATTTGTTTTGTTGGGCTATGGTGTTACTTCAACTGTTGCCGGTGCGTCTCCTAGTGTTACTGGATTAGGTCCTTGGATAGAAATATCAAAAAAGTTTGTAGACGTAAATGGTGGCCTTCAGTTAGAGCTTACGTTAAACGACACTAATACACTCGCTATCAACTCTTGGAACAGTTTTAATAACGATCTTAACACAAGTGGTATTGGTGCTACTGGTAATATTAAAGCTTTTTATTTTCAAAACAAAGTACCAGCTACCAATTTTAGAAGTGTTAAAAATATAACAGGTATTAACGTTGTTAATAATATGTTGTTTTGGACAGACAACCACAACGAACCTAAAAAAATAAATATTGAAAGATCTACAACGGGTACAGACCCTTCTGGATTGTTTCAAACTAGAATAGTAAACGAAAGCCATCCACACGAATTCTTGTTGCCAGATTCTTTAGGTAGAATAACTGAACAACATATTACTAATATTAAAAAATCTCCCAATAGCCCACTAGCTTTAGAATTAAGAACTCAAAGAGAGAAAGAATTGTTTTTTGCCAATTTTTCCCTTTACTTTAGAGCGTACACGGGTATTATAACAACAAACTCTAATGTAGCTCCTCAATCAACAACTATAGATGATGTGCTAGGTATTGAGTACCCCGGCTCAAACGTGTTTGACGATACTATAACAAATTTAAGTAGCGTGAGCAAGGGTGATTTAATTCAAATTAAAGTAAGTGAAGATTTTGATGGAATATTAAACGGTGGTGGAGCCGTTGGTTTTCAGTGGGAAATAGGTGATACGCTTGTTTTAAAAGAGTATGATGAAGATAACTCAATACCACCTCCCTTACCCGTACTTAACTATAGGTTAAAGTGTAAAGTAGAAGACATCACTACTCAAAATATTAACGCTGGTGGTAATGTTGTTGTAGACATAAGAATAGTGGATTTAGACGGTGTTCCACCTTCATCAGAAAATGGAGAATTAAGATATATTGTAGATAAATATGATTCTGAAGATAAAATTTTTAAGTACAAATACCCTAGATTTAGTTACAGATACAAATATGAAGACGGGGAGTATTCTTCTTTTGCTCCATTTACACAAGTAGCTTTTGTGCCTGGTGGTTTTGATTATCACCCTAAAAGAGGTCATAACTTAGCCATGGTAAACAGAATAAACCATATTATAGTTAAGAACTTTAAGCCTGACAATATACCTTTAGATGTTACTGAGATTGATTTGTTATATAAAGAAGATTCATCTACCTCTGTATATATTGTAGATACTATAAAAACTAACGATGCTAAAACCTTAACAGCACCAGGCTTTATCTTACCATCTAGTTTAAACCAGCCTATATTTAACCACTGGGAAGCTAACGCTTACAAAATTGATTTTGAAGAAGTAAGATCTGTTTTGCCTGAAAATCAATTGCTAAGAGTATATGATAACGTGCCTAGAAAAGCGCTTGCGCAAGAAGTTACCGGTAGTAGAATAGTATACGGTAATTATGTTCAAAACTTTGACTTAATTAGCTCCGTAAATCCTTTTGAAGGTTTTTACCCACAATTTAGACATTATATAAACTCTTTCCCAAGCATCACTTTTCTTCAAGGTTCTCAAGGCGATTCGAACCCTAGAAGATCTATAAAATCATTAAGAGAATATCAGTATGGAATTATATTTATTGATGAGTACGGTAGAGAAACACCTATAATAACAAGTGAAACAGGTTCTTTTAATATAAATAAATCTTTTTGCGATAAAAACAATAGATTATCTGTAAAAATGGATGGCTCTCCACCTAGCACATTAGTTTCACCTTTTAAATATTTTAAATTTTACATAAAAGAAGTTTCTGGCGAGTATTATAATCTTGCTATGGATCGTTGGTACAATGCTGGAGATGGTAATGTTTGGCTTTCGTTTCCATCAACAGACGCAAACAAACTTATTGTAGATGATTTTATAATACTAAAAAAAGGTGCGGAAAGTTATGACGCGGTTAAAGAGCCAGCAAAGTACAAGGTATTAGCAATAGAAAATGAAGCCCCAGATTTTATTAAAAAACAATACTGGTTACTAGACACTAAAAACACTACAAATAGCGTAAATTCCACTGGTGATCCATTAGGTCCGCTAGGCGTGAACACTATACTCGACCAACCAACAGTTAATGCAAAAGAATTTGAATTAAACTATACGGCTTACCACTCAACCAGCGGAAGCGATCTTCACGGTCAATTTAAAGAAGCTAATGGTGAGTTGTATGTTCAATTTAGTTTTGGTAATCAAGTTACAGAAAAATACAAAATAAACTCGCTTACAACCGATTTAGAGTTCGACCAAGCAACGGGTAATCCTATTAATATTGACGTGGCTAAGTATTATATTAAATTAGAAAATAATTTAGGTGAGGATGTTGGTATTATTTTTGACTCTTCCCCTCCTAATGAAGTTGTTACTGGTGCTCAAGTAAAGATTTTTAAGCAAACCAAAGAAAACAAAGCAGAGTTTGACGGTAGGTTTTTTGTTAAAATATATACTGATGATATTTTTGGTAAATACATTGAATCTTCTTACGATCCAACAGATAATGTAACAGACTATTATGTAAGCAGTTCTATAAAAACCGCTTACATAAGAGAAGATCACAAAATATTACACGATGGTTTTGATGTTGATAATAACAACATAAATTATACGGACTCATCGGGTACAAACAGGTATCACGCTGGGTGTGGTTTTCCAATAGGTGAAATTAACCATGGCGCTGCTGGAAATATGTACAATGTCTTGTGGTCTAGCCAAAACATGGATTCTTTCAACGCATACTCTCACACACAAATTCCTCAAAATTCTTATGCAAATTCTCAAGGCCCACCAGAAAACCCAGATCCAAACAATGTTGGACAAATTGGTCTTAGGCATTACGCTCCATTTTTTAGGCTTTATACTGAAGCGGATAATCCAGTAATGATTGATATAACAGAGCCCACAACTGGCGCTACTAGCGTAATGTTACCTATTGAAATGGTTGTAAGTGGAAGTAGTACTGCTGTATATACGCAAAATACTTTTGCTAATGTAAACCCAGTTTACAAGTTTGAAAACACAAACGATCCTAATGGTTGGCAGGAGGAATATGGTAGGTACACGGGTATTACTAATAAAGTTTGGGCAACTACAAGTCAAGCTGGGGGCACCAGTAACACCTGGTTTGGTGGTTACAACCCATCTCTTGGCAGTGGGTATTTGCAATGGTTTACGAGTCACGACGGATATAAAAGAAAAAGTGATAGAAATAGTAGACAAACTGAGGTTTGGTATATTAACGAAGGCCCATACACTTCCAGAGAATGGAGTGGTAATACTTTAGATTTTAAAAATAGTATTTGGGATGTTGGTGGTCCTGGTAATACAGGACTTGGGCCTGGTGATTTTTTAAAAGGTATTAAACCAGCTGGAAGTGGAATTCAATTTAATCTATCTTTAGGGGGTATAGATTACACCCCAACGGCTGACTCTGACGTTAGTTTTCCTCATGCTGATAGTGTTGATGAGGTGATTATACAAGATTTATATGATATTGGAGGTGCTAATCAAAACTATCAAGATAGTCAGACAGAGCAAACTGTAAACTCACTTTCACCAAATCAATATTTTAGGTTTAAAGAAGACCCATCTGAAACTGTTTATAATATACAAAACGTTCAAACACAAAATTTACTAAACTACGCTGACTCCGCTTTAATGCTGGGTACCTACAGATCTTTTATGTCTACTAATATTTTTGGAAATTCAGTCGATATTGATGGAGTTAATTTTTCACTGCAAACCACTGTGGGGAGATATAATCCTGCATGGCTAGCAACCCAAAACACCCCTCCTTTTTTCCCAGGTCCAAGTCATTTTACTAGAGGAGAGTTATTGTCTTGTAACTTTAGTAAAAATTGGAAATTATCTACGGTGAACACTGATACCAGTAATTCCTCCTCAATACCTTGGAATCCAACTGGTTCGCCTGGTCCTATCGCAGGTGGTTCTATTTGTGAAATTACAGTTAACTCATTTGCAAATAATGGTACTCAAAGTTTAGCCGGCACTGAATATGTTGTTTATACTGACAGCACAATAGATGGTGTTACTTCTTTAGAAGTTGGTATGATACTTGTTAAACGCACTGCAAGCGGTGGGGCTGTTGCTGATTTTAATGAAAATATTGATGCTACAACGGCTGGCGCAAGTTTTATATATTTGCAAGTTTTAGATATTGAGCAGCCGGGTCTTTTTGTTGGTGGTGTTAGCGTTGGTTTTAAAATTATTTTAGGTGGTTATATGAGACCTCTTTTAAAGATGGACGCTATAGTATTTGCTGAAAACGATGTGCTTAGGTTTAGGCAAGCTAAAATGAATGGTTATAGCAGCAACTCTGTTAGAAAAATATTTGAAAGTACAAAGGCTGACACTGCAAACTTTGATGTCGGAAACATTACACACGAAAAATCTTGGAGAGCTGTTGAGTACAATATAGAGTTTTTATCAAAAGTAGAAATCGATGGCTCTATACTGTCAGAAAATCCAGCTATATGGGAAACTGAACCACAAGATTTACCAGACTTAGATATTTATCACGAGGCTAGTGGTAGAATACCTATAGATCTTAATGAAGATCTTACAAACGATTTTATCCCAACAAAGTATGTGTGGGATCCTGATTTATTAGCAACATCTGCAACGTCACCCTCTCCATACAGAAGTGGTACTGGTACTAACGTAATTTTTCAATCTGTTCACAACCCGCATGGCTCTTATCAAAACTCCGTAATAACAACTAACATACCGGGATTTGGTTATTCATCTTTAGCAAGTGGAGTAATTAATATAGTAAAAGTTGAAAAAAACGAGTTAACAATAGAGAGTAGTGTTCCGAGTGATTGGATTGGCGTGACTTTAAATATTGGAGATACTATAACTATTAGAAGACCAGATATGTCAACGTTTAAAGCTGAGGTTATAAAACACAATATTAATATTAGTGGTGGTATGCTACCTATTTTTAACGTTGCACTAACCTCAGGTCAAGTAGCTGACCCTGTTAAAATAGTAATAAACAGCAGAATGTGGGAGAGTTATCATGATTTAAACTACCATAATTGCTACTCATTTAATAACGGCGTTGAGTCTAATAGAATTAGAGATAACTACAATACCTCTTTTATATCTAAAGGTGTTAGAGTGTCATCTGTTTTAGATTCTTACAAACAAGAACGTAGAGAGTATGGTTTAATATACTCTGGTATATACAATTCTATGTCTGGAATGAATAATTTAAACCAATTTATTCAAGCAGAAAAAATTACAAAAGATATAAATCCAATATATAGTAGTATTCAAAAGTTACACTCTAGATCAACAGCTGATGGTGATTTAATAACTATTTGCGAAGATAGAGTTTTAAAAATACTAGCAAATAAAGACGCCGTGTTTAACGCTGATGGAAATATTAATCTTACCTCTACTAATAACGTGTTAGGGCAAGCTATACCTTATGCTGGTGAGTTTGGTATATCTAAAAACCCAGAATCATTTGCTGCGTACTCTTACAGAGCTTATTTTACTGATAAAGTAAGAGGCGCTGTTTTAAGACTGTCTAAGGATGGTTTGACGCCTATATCTGATGTTGGTATGAAAGATTGGTTTAGAGACAACTTAAAAGTAAGTGAAAGTATAGTTGGTAGTTATGATGAGCGTCAAGATGAATATAACTTAAAGTTAGACCCTAGAACTGCCCCAACTATACAAACAGAGGCACCTTCAACTTCACGCGCTATAGTTGTTAGTTACAGTGAGAAAAACAAAGGTTGGAATAGTTTCAAAAACTTTGGCGAAATGGAACAAGGTGATAGCATGGGTAATGACTACTTTACTTTTGTTGACGGTAGAGCCTGGATTCATCACGCTCCTGTTAATTTAGTTGGCTATAACACATTCTATGGTAATTATTATAACTCTAGTATAAGCGTTTTGTTAAACGACAATCCTAGCGCTGTTAAAAGCTTTAAAACAATAGGGTATGAAGGTAGTTTACCTTTAGCCGTTAACGATGGGTATATGTTAGAAATTCCATATCAGCAAACAGCTATTTCTAATGGGTGGTTTGTAGGTCAAATGCAAACTGATTTAGAACTTGGTAAGGCTATATATTTTACAGAAAAAGAAGGTAAATACTTTTCAAATGTAAAAGGTGTTAGCAACGTAGATTTACCAGATATTAATCAATTTACTTTTCAAGGAATAGGTACTGTTAATCAGATTATTGATATCCTTGCAAGTATATAAACAATAAAAATATGTCTTGTACACTTTCAGATTTTGAATACGCTTATTATATGATGGGACCATCTGGTCAATCCAGCTCTATGTTTAACGTGCATTGTCAAAACCCTACTATTTTTACCACAAATAACGTTTGCTTAGGGCAAATGGTTTGTAACAGCAGTGGATGTTATCCACCTTTTGCGTGGTACATGTGGGGTAAGTATCAGCAGTTTGGATGTAGTTGGTTTGACAATAGATTGAACCACTGGAACGCTCAACTTCCCAATATAACTAACGTGGCTCACTCGTCTAACAAACATGCTAAAATTGCACAGTTTGAGTATTTAAAAGTCACTTGTGGATGTGGGCCCGCAATAGCACCAAATAACAATGCTAAAACAAAAAAACAAAGAACAGCTGATGTTAAAAAGAAAATTAACAAAGTACAGTTTGATGACAGTGTTTTAGACAGTGTAGGTGAAAACAGATCTATTAATGTTTACGGTGATGACTTTAGCGTAGTTGATATTATGGTTGTAGATGGTGATGGAAAATATTATAACTTTAAAACTAAATCTTTTACAACACAAGAATATTCTTTACTAGGTTTAACTTTATCTGGCGGAAATGCTAGTGTTGTAGTTAATTTTCCAAAAGTTACCTCAGACAGCAACTACACTGCAACGGTTTTAGCATCATCAAAACACAATACCGTTTACGATGATAGATTTAGTAGATCACTTTCTTTTTCTAAAAAACTATATCAATATACAAAAAACACGTTAACCCTTCAAATGGCTAGCCCATTGTCTCTTTCTGGTTTTACTGGGTTTGATGGTGTTACTAATAATTTTACTGTAGACGTTACAAAACACAAAGACTCTGTAAAATATCCTTTTACAATCGTAGGTACTGCAGCAGATACTAAACCGTTTTACCTTTTAAAAACCCCTACTAGCGACATGATGGTAGCAAAGGATGACCGCACTATTGGAAGCGCTGCTATTGATATAAAAACACGTGACGGTGTTAAAACACAGCTTTACAAATGGCCAGTTAATAATATTGTTGGTCTTCAAAATGGCTTAATAGCGGTAGGTACAAATGTAACAGCTGGCACAACAATATCTAACTACGAGGATATTATCTACTCAAAAGACAAGAATAGTAAAAAAATAAAAAACGTATTTGAGGCCGGTGTGCAACCTACGGCAGCTCCAACTATTACTGATGAAAGAGTAACCGCTCAGGCTGGTAACATTGTTTTTAATAAAGCTCAACCCTCTGCTTTAGCGGATGATGCTATTGGGTTTTACGCTTATGGAAATAATAAAATAAAATCTTTAACCGGATACGATGTTACGTTAACAAACGTTAAGGCAACGATAACCAAGCCAACAACAACAACAACAGAGGTTTCTGCCGGCGGTAGCTCTGCAGATATAGCTGTTGCTGAAAAGAAAGGTGTTATTAATAACATATCTAGAGTTAGTGGTATTGGTATTAATTCTTCTTTAAAAAACCCACTAATTACAGCTGGAGGTAATGCTAACGGTGATGGGGATTGGACTATGGACGCAGCTCAAACTTTAGAAAACGGTGTTACTTTAACCGTAGAAAACACGGGTAATGTTATCACTGTAACTGGTGATATTGAAATAAAAAAAATTGGTGAAAGTGATGTTTCAATTGTTTTAGATATACAACAGTTTTTAGCAACCTCATAATAATTAAAAAATAAATAAATGTCTTTTATTGCAACTAATACAAACACAGAATCGGCTTTAATGGTTACACAAGCGCTAAACGTTTCACTACAAGTAGGCGACTTAGTATATTGCAACTGTATTTCTCCAATAATTTCTAACAACCCTGGTTACACTATAAGCACTAACAATCCAGTTGTTTTAGGTGAGGTAACAGAACTAACTGTAGACGATGCGATTTTAAGTTGGACATGGATAGGTGTGCAATATTCAAATTATTTTACTGGAATAAGTATGCAATCCCCAATTCCAGGTTGTCCTGTTAGTGAGCTATTTTTAACTTTTGCTAAAAACAACGCTGTTAACAAGTCATCTTTAAAAGGGTATTTTAATCTAGTAAACTTTCAAAACAACAGTAAAACAAAAGCAGAGTTATTCTCTGTTAACTCAGAAGTTACTTTGAGTAGTAAATAACAGCATAAAACTGTAATAATAAATATACAAAAAAATAATTATGATTGAATTAATTGAGTGGTTTTTGTTTGGACCAAACGACCCACATACTCATCAAGCCTTTATTGGAACAGCTATGGCTATTGGTGGAATAGCACAAATGGCTATGGGTTACGATTGGGGTGGTAAAAGAAAAAAGGCTTTAGCGGCTTCTAGAAAAAAATACGAAGAACAAAAAGACGTATTCAAAAATTTAGATACTAATGTTGATAACGCTTACGAAAATATGACAAACCAGTATGAGGGTATGGAAAATACGTTTGAAGATTTAACAGTAAATCAACAGCAGGCTAAGTTTGAAAGACAATCATTTCAAAGATCTCAAGCAAATATAATGCAAAACCTTAGAGGAGCTGCTGGTGGAAGTGGTATAGCTGGCTTAGCTCAAGCTATGTCAAATCAAGCCGCTACGCAAGCGCAAAGACAAGCCGCTTCTATTGGCCAACAAGAGGCTAAAAACAAAATGTTAGCAGCGCAACAAGCAGCTAAAATACAACAGTTACAAGCTGGTGAAGGTTCTAAAATACAACAGTTACAAGCGGCTGGAGCTCAAAAAGCTCAAATTACATCAATGCAAATGGAACAAAGCAAACAAGGTACTTTACTAGGTATGGATGCTCAATCGGTTACTGGGGCTCAACAAGCTGTTCAAGCTGGAAACCAAATGATGGCTAGTGGTATTAGTGATGTAATTGGTGGTGTTGGTAACATGTACGAAAACAAAACCGGTTTGTTTAAATAAATAAAGATATAAAATATGGCAGCATTCGGAAAAGCAGATATGGGATTAATAAAAGCAACAGCTGGCGCTGAGGCAGGGCAGCACATGGGTAGCAACCTAACGATAGGCGCGGGTATAGGTGCTAGCATAGGTGCTATGGTTAAAAATTATGAAAAAAATGAAGTAGCTAATAATAAAAAAATAAGTAAACTAAACAAAGATTTTAATGATAGCTACAAGATGCCTCCTGGAGCTTTGGATACTCAAATGGAAGATTTATTAAGAGAAAAAATGCAAGGTTTTAAACAAACATTTTTAGCCAACCAAAATGGTGGTTTTGCGGCTCAAAGAGCATTAGCTCAAAACCAAAGAGAGTATGATGAAACAGTGTTATTATTTAAAGATTCTCAGGATGTTATTAACAGCAACGTAGAATCTACTTATATACCACAGGGTTTTGATAGTGACGACCACTTGCTTGCATCAAAGTTAAAAGGCAAAGATTACCTTCCTGGTTTTAGGCCTAATGCAATTGGAAATGGTAATGAAATGTATTATGCTATACCTATAAATAGTAA
>Ga0209337_1003096_pt1 | contig 11749 bp, 8 predicted proteins | sample LinPmetageLP53_FD_184044 | JGI IMG/M metagenome (GOLD analysis project Ga0209337, IMG submission 184044) | Marine viral communities from the Pacific Ocean - LP-53 (SPAdes) (version 2) | ecosystem: Environmental > Aquatic > Marine > Oceanic | place: Pacific Ocean | collected 2010-02-08 | reverse complement strand
AGACTATGGAGTAAGTAATGTTCCTTCTGGTGGGAAGACTGTAACTAATCCTGAAACAGGAGAAAAAGAATTTAAACCTAGTATTGCTACTGATACTGATGGCAGATATAACATGCTTGAGTGGGATGCTTATCTTGCAGACGATAAAAAACCTATTACTGTACCTGACACTGTTTCAAATATAGTACAACAGACTACTCCTGCTGCAGTTGAAGAAAGTCCACCAGAAGTATATTCAATGGACCCAAGCACTCTTGCTATACCTTCTGAAGCAATAACTCCAACATTTAATCCCTCAAGAGTTGGCACTGGTATTTCAACAATGCCAGCAGAGTCTTTTGCCCCTAACATTGCTAATCAAGTTACAGACCTACAAAGTAGAGCTGCTGATCAAGCTACATTTTATCAACCACAAACTATTGCAGAAAAAACAGAAGCTGGTGAAGATACCTCTGCATTTGCAATAACACAAAAACTATTTCGTAATTCTACTACAGGTCAACAAATTTACATTCCTTTTTATGGGGATCAGCCACAGTATCCTATCCCTGCAGGATACTATGAAGTTGATAAAGGTGGTACTCAATTTAAATACCCAATGGTACTTGGCTCTCAGACTGCACAGGCTTATAATCCAGTCTCTGCAGGTGGTAATACCTTTACTGCAAATAATCAAGGTGGTATGACACAAGGGTTTAGTGGTGAAGATGGAAGTGTTGTTACTGAATCTCCTTCACTAATGGAACAACTATATGGTACAGTAAGTTTTCAAAACCCTATGAATCCTGCTCAAACAGTGACACAAACTCCTGCAGAGTACACACAGTCTCTCTTAAATAAACAAGCTCAAGCAACCTTTAATCCTGCAAGTTCTGTTGCAATGCCTAATGTGGCTCAGATGTATGAGCAAACAGTTGATTCTGAGGGTAATGTCGTAGATGCTATGCCAGGAACTGTAATTGAAAGCACTGCTGGTCAATCATTGGCAACAGCACCTGTTATTAAATCAGATCAAATAGCTCAAGTAAGTGATGTGTATCAGAGTCGTGGACCTGGTTCTGCTGAGATTAAAGATGCTAGTGGTGCTATTGTAGCTGATGCTATACCAATTCCAGGTGCAGCTCAAATGAACTTAACTCAAGCTGCTCCTGCAGTATCTAAGGTACTACAAGGTGGTACTACTGTTAATTATCAAGGTATGGCTGATGCTATTGATGGTGCAAACTGGGATGTAACTACTGGTACATTTAATATGAATGATGTACAATTTACACCTGATCAATTTGTAGCTGCTAATAACCTAAATCTTGGCGACTATATGACCACTACTGGTGGACTACAGCCTGCTACTCAAACTGCATTATCTGATTCTGTTACAGGTAAGCAGCAACAAAGACAAAAGATAGACCCTTCTACTGGTAAAGGTATGGTTGATGCTGCTGGTAATCCTGTAATGGAGACCTATACCTCTATAGAGGATGCAGTTGCTGCACAAGGTAGGGCTACAGAAGTAGGTGTAAGACAGAAAGCTGATCCTGTTACAGGTGAGCTTATGGTTGATGCTAATGGCAACCCTGTTATGGAAAGAGTTTTACCTAAAAGAACTCTAGATCAAACTGCAGGTGCTAGTGAACTTATTACTGGTACTGGAGTAGATCAAGATGAAGTCGAAGCTGCATTTGGAACTGGTGAAGTTGGAGCAGCATCTATTCAAGGTGAATTAACAACTTTAATGGCTCAGTTTGAAGGTGGTGAGACACCTGCATGGGCAGCAGGAGCTATGAGAAATGCTACTGCTATAATGAATGAACGTGGTCTTGGTGCTTCTAGTATGGCTGGTCAAGCTATCATACAAGCTGCTATGGAAGCTGCATTACCTATTGCTCAGATTGATACTGCAAATAAACAACAAGTGGCCTTGTTTAAAGCAGAACAACGTGCTAAGTTTCTTGGTATAGAGTTTGATCAAGCATTTCAAGCTAAGGTACAGAATGCTGCTCGTGTATCTGAGATTGCTAATATTAACTTTAATGCTGAACAGCAGATTGCATTAGAGAACTCTAGAGCTGCTAATACTATGAATCTTAATAATTTAAATAATGAGCAAGCGTTAGTAATGGCAGAGGCAGCAGCACTATCTCAATTAGATATGGCTGGATTAAGTAACTTGCAGCAAGCAGAAGTACAGAATGCTCAAAACTTCCTAGCTATTGATATGGCTAGTATGAATAACAAACAGTCTACAGCATTGTTTAAAGCACAGCAGACTACTAACTCTATGATGACAGATGTAGCAGCAGCTAATGCAGCAGCACAGTTTAATGCTACTAGTGAAAATCAGACAACTCAGTTTATGTCTAATTTAACTTCTCAGATATCTCAGTTTAATGCTGCACAACAAAATGCTATAAATCAGTTTAATGCTAAAGAAGCTAATGCTGTCGTAGAGTTTAATAGTGCACTACAGAATCAAAGAGAGATGTTTAATGCTCAAAATTACCTTGTTGTAGCTCAAGCTAATGCACAATGGAGACAGTCTATAAATACTGCCAATACTGCATCTCAAAACGTAGCTAACTTAACCTATGCCAAGGAAGTTAATGGGCTTACACAAAAAGGTCTTGATGACTACTGGCAGAAAGAAAGAGATATAATGTCTTATATCTTTGCACAGTCAGAAAACTCTGCAGAAAGAGCTATTAAGATATTGTTAGGTGAACAGGATTTAACTGGTATTAGAGAGCAACTAGATCAAAAAGATAATGCATCTAAAGCAGCTTGGTGGTCAAGAGCATTTTTTGGTGATAAAGGTTTAACTGACTTACTTAAACTTAAGATTTGATAGCATACATAATAATAGGAAATATAATCATGACTCAAGAGGCTAACTATAAAAATAGTCCCATACTATCTCGTAATGCTACTGCAGCTAAAGCTCTCAGGGCTTCATCAAGCATACAAAAAAACCCTAGAAATCTTATGTCTCCAGCTATTATGCCTAGAAAAAAAGATTTAGCTGTATATGATGATAAAGACCCAATAGAGGAAGCTTTAGAAAGAATTTCAAGTAATACAAAAGCCTCTGCAAATATACGAGATGAATACAGCAGAGTTCTTGGAGAGGCTAATACTTCCAGAGCTTTAACAGATGACACAGGTAAACCTGTAACCGTAGATGAAGCTAACGAGAGTGTAGATGCTGATGCTGCTTCTGCTAGAGAAGACTCTCTAGGTCTTATGAGTAGGTCTGAGGCTTCTGACAATCCTGTTCTAGAGGGATTTACCGCAGAGGTAGAAGAAGTTAAAGGTAATTCTAGATTTATGAATAAGTTATCAGAAATGCAAGATAAATACACAGGTCTTACTGAAGAAGAAATTTTTATAGCTCTTGGCAGAGAGAGTAGTTTTGGTAAAAATATGGGTAGTATAGGTAATGCTTTTCAAATTAAAAAGACAATAGATGGTAAACCTAATGAAAAAGCAGCAGGTATAGATTTTGATGCTTTATCTTCTTCTACTGATCTTGCTGATCACTTAGAGGCATTTGATACATATCTGTCTAATTGGAAATATGATGGTAAAGCTTCTGTAGGTATGATGTTAGCTGCACCAGGAAAACGTAATGCTAAACCTAATACTGTTATTTACAAGAAAGGTTCTGCTAAAGCTGAAGCAAATCCTGGTTGGCAAAATAGTACAGGTAATGTTACAGTACAAAGTATAGATCAATATTATAGAGGTATTAATAAATGATAGACGCTTCCTTAACCTTTGATAGACCCCCTGTTGGTTATGCCTTAACCAAGGAACCTAAGAATGTTCCTTTTGAGCATCCACCAGAACTTACAGACCCTATAGAGGCAGTAACCTATCACTTAGATAAAATGAATGATCCAGATGCTTTTGAGGATATTGTTTTCTTTTTAGAAAATGGTATTGATATTGCCACACTAGTTCAAGGCATCTGTCGTGGTGGTGTTATGGACGGTATGCACAGCTTAGATGTAAGCTTAATTATTGCCCCAGTTTTACATGAGTTTATCAAGGATGTGGCTGAAGTAGCTCAAGTAGATTTTGATGAAGGTCTAGATGACCCAGAAGCTAAAAGAGTTGTAAAATACCAAAGAGATGAAGTTAGAGCAAACAAGATGTTAAAAGAGCTTGGTATCTCTATTGTAGGTAAGATGCAGAGTGATATTAATGCTCAAGATATGATAGAGCCTGAAGGTATGGAAGCAGAAGTAGAAGTTGCTGATGCAATGGTTGAACCAGAGGCAGAGTTTAGTATGAAAGATATAGAAGAAAAACCAATGGGCCTTATGTCTAGAGGAGAAGCGTAATGTTTGGTATTAAGATGCCTAGTGGTTCTTATATAGGTCTTGAGAGAGAAGAGCTACGTAAAGATGCACTAAAAGAAAAAAGAGCAGCTCGTGCTGCAGCAGAAGAAACTTGGCAATCTAGGTATGATTTACAAAAAGCTGATGCAGAGACAGTATATCTTCAACGAAGAAAAGATGAACTGGCTGATAAAAAAGAACTTAAAGAAATAGATTTAAATAATGATATTTTAAAACAAATTACAAAAAGTCTAACGTTAGGTATTCCTATACCTGATCTTACAGGAGTCACTACCAGTGGTGGTACTAAAAAAGGTGATTCACCACTAAGTAGAGACGAGTCCTATTCAGTTTTGTATGGTCTTTTAGGAGAAAATGAAGAAATTACTGGTGCTCTTTCTAAGATAGAAGCTGTTAAAGACCCAAATGCTTTATCTTTATTAGCAAATATGACTAAAGATGTTTATAATCAATTTGCCGAACAAGGTTATGACTCTCCAGAAATACTCATGGAAAAAACTAATGAGCTTATTCTACCAGTATTAACTAATGTTATATTGACAGCACCTGATCCATCAAAAGCAGGTGCTATGATTAAACGACTAACTGATGCAGGAGTTAAATTAAATAATACTGTTACTAATTTAATTAAAAATCAAGTTGGTACAACAGGTAGTATGACTGTCTTAAATGAGCCTGTTGTTGAACCTAAACTTTCTGCACAAGAGATCGGTCAATGGGAAAATTTCTTACCTAAAATAGCTAAAGATAGAGCTAGAACAGAACAAACTCGTATAGCAAAAGCTAAAGGTACTTTAAATACCCGTCTAGAGAATGCCTCTGCTGACGAAAGAAAGATTATTAATAATACTATCGGATGGATTTCACAAAGAGACGAAACTATAAATTCTGCTTTAGAAAACTCTAAGGGAGATGACCCAGACTTCTACGAGTTATTTGGTTTATATGGTAATGCAGGTATCTTAGAGATTTTTGCAAATGAGCCTAGAATGAGAAGACAGTCTGTATCTCCAATGTTTAGAAAAGCAATGGCTGCTCAACCAATAGAAGTTTCTAGTGTAGATATTCTTAAAGAACTTATGAATCTAAACATATTTAAAGAGGGTGATGTATTTATGTATCCTGACCCTGCCACTGGACAGATGGTTACTAGAGCTTGGAATGGTGATTAATAATGTCAGACACTTTTAGTTTAAAAGACTTGGAATCTAAAGGTCCAGTCTTACCTAATCTTATTCCTGAAGAAGAATCTTTAAATCCCGATACGTTTAGTCTTAAAGATTTAGGTTTGCCTTCTGTTAAACCTAGTGTAGATAACTCTACCTTTAATCTAAGAGAGCTAGGACTAGGAAATAAAGAAGATGGGTTTAATCTTGAAGGTCCAGATAGTTTTATAAACGTAGAAAAAATACAAAAAGAAAAGTATGATAGTAAGGACTTGAACCGAGATCAAATACTTGGTGATGATGATCTTATGGAAGTAGTGTATCAAAGTTTAGAGTCTAGGTTTAAAGAAAGATCAAAGAAAAGTAATATTGCTACAGGAACACTGGGTGGTGCTACTGGTGGTAATGTATTTTCTAAACGTGACTATCGTAAGATGCCCAGAATAAAAGCTTATGAGATTTGGGAAAATTATCAAAGAAGTTTCGATGCTGCTAATATGACTACTGTAGGTAATGAATATGTGTTTGGTATGAATGCTGATGAGGAAACTAAAGCTAAACTAGGTGCTGCTTATAAACTATTTAACTTAAGGGAAAACTTAGTTGAAGGTGTTGTAAAAAGAGGTGCAGTCGGAGAAATGTTTGATGGTATTTGGGATTACACCAGATTTACTGTAGCTGACCCAAGTACACCTATAGCCTATGGGTTAGGTAGAGTGTTTTCATTTCTTGGTGGTAAAGCTACTGGGCAAGCATTCTCTAAGACTATGACTGCAGCGTATGAAAATGCTCTAAAAAAAGGTCTTACAAAAAAAGCTGCAGCTACTGCTATAAGTGAGGCTATGGTAAAAGCAGCTCCTGCAGCATTAACAGATGCTGGTATATCTTTTGGTGTTGATATTGGAAGACAACTACAGCTTATGGAAGTTAATAATAAAAAATTCTATAGTAAAGCAGAGGGTGCTTTAACTGCTGCAGGTTCCATGATGTTTCCAATCTTTGCTGGTGGATCAACACTATTCAAAGAAGTAAGAAAACATTCTGGTATGAATAAAACTTTTCTTGGTTATCAAGAAATAGATAAGATGATTAAGAAGCATAGCCCTGCAGAAGCTATGAAAAGACTAAAGGATATGTTAGACAGCAAAGGTTTATTTAAAGCTGTTGATGCACAGTTTGGTACTGTTAAAGGTAAACCTAAAAACTTCTTGCCTTGGGAAGATTTAAAGAAGGATGCTACAGATAGACTAACAGCAGTACCTGGAGCTAAAAGAGTAGATGCAGGGGCTAACAATGCTTTCTTTCGTTATCTATTCTTAGGTGATCCTGACGGTAAGGTAAAGGGTTACTTTCAAGCTTTAGAAGATGCAAATTTTGTTATGCACCCACAGCTATTAAAACAAGCTGGTAATGTTACTAGTGCATGGGCACAAACAATCTCATTTATAAATCCTGCAAAACTAAACAAGATGATTACAGATTGGGAAGAACAAACTGGTTATGTGTTAGATGGTGTTAGAACTGCTAAAGGTAAGATCAGTCCTAAGATGGTGCAAGCTCAAATGGCTAGAGGTACTAGCCTTGGTGGTGAAGCACTCTGGTTATCCTCAGAGCTATCTAGAATGCAGAAAGCTGGTGTTAGCATGAAAAAGGCTATGGAGGTTTATAAGAGGCTTCCAGACACTAAAGACAGCCCTATGAGAAATCAAGCTTCATTATCACTATATAAAAGATTGATAACAGCTCACCTATCTACAACTGGTGCTAACGTCCGTGGCTTTCAAGCTCTGGTTAGCCTTAACACTGCAGCAGATTTTGTTGTAGGCTCTCTAGATTTAGTTACATCAGGTATGTCTAAGGCTGTTGGTGCAACCACTGGCAGTCCTAAGTTTAATGCTTCTGCCACTAAATACTATAATAGAGCTTATGGAAGATACGGTGGTGCTCTTAGGAGATTAACTGATACTATATCTCCAGATATACCTGTTGAGTATGCTGATGCTATACTAGAGATGAATCCCAAAATAATGGAGAAATTGTTTAGGGATGTTGCTGGTGATGGTGGTGTACAGGATACACTAGCAATGTTTAATCTTGATGGAGAATCCTACAAAAAGATGTTAAAAGATGCAGGTCTGATTAAGAGAGTTGCAGGTACTGCAGAAAAATATCTTTGGAAAAGTGCAGATGCATACACGAAAGGTATACAGGTTCTGACTTTTGCAAGGTTACAAGATAACTTAACTAAACGTTTTGCATTTGGTACAAACTTAAATCAACAGATTATGATGAAGTATGGTGTACCTCCAGAGAAGTTTTTTTCTAATCCAGATGTAGAATTTACAATGGCAAAACCAGAGTTTCGTGAGCTTATGGAAAAAGCTGCATACAGAACTATGAGAGAAACTGCATCTGTAAACTGGTCTACTTTACCTGCAAATAACTTTATGAGAAAAACTGCAAGGTATGTTGAGCAAATTACAAACAGGTCTGCTCTTGGTTACGTAGTACCCTTTGGTAGTTTTTTAAATACTACCATAGCAACTGCAGGAGATTTAACTGGTGTTAATGCTGCAAGATACTATATAAAATCACTGCCAAAAGCTTTTGGTGGTAATCCTAGTATAGACCCTGTTACAGATGAGGGTGCAGAACTTTTAAGTAAAGCTATTGTAGGTTGGAGTGCTATTGGATTAGGTGTTGGTACTCAAGTTCCAATGATTGACGAAAAAGAAGTAATAGGTATGCCAGCTCTTGACAGAGTTCGTAATGGGTATACATTTAAACAAGAGCCTATGCCTGATGGAACAGTACGTAACAAAGAGTTTGAATGGCCTATATCTTTAATTAGAGCATCTTCTCAAGCTATAGCTCATGGCATGATTGAGACTGATGAATACAATATGGCTAAAGTTGCTAAAAGATTAAATACTGATGAAAACTTTAGGGAACAATTCTTGAGTGCAATACCTGAAGACCTATGGACAGATTTAACTGTGCAAGTTGGTCCAGGTCAAGCTCTTAGAGACTTAGATGACCTTGGTACATCTATAATTCAAACTTGGAGAAAAGCTAAGTCAGGTGATGTGAGTGTTTTTTCTACAATACTTAATGTAAGTGCAGGAGCCGCAGCTAAGGTTGGCTCTGGTTTTACTAGACATTTTGATCCAGTTACCACTGCCTATGGTATATTTAACGATATGAATATGAATCCTGATTTAAGACAGGGTAATAAATTTATGAATGATGTAGGAAGATATCTTACACAGCTTACTGGTGCATCAGAGGATTTACCTAGAAAGACTACACCAACTAGGGGTATACTGCCTAAATCTGATATAGATTTAAGTAAACAATTCTTTGGCATGAGAATGGATAAAGAACCTACCTTGGTAGAACGTATGTTTAACTCTGCAGGTTCTAACATATTTTTAATAAATGATTTTAAAGGTACTGCAAAGGTTCGCAGCTTTACGAATGCATTATTAGCACCTGAACTGCAGCTACAAGCTGATCTTGCTATGGATAAGTATCCTAATTTCTTTGGCATGAAACAAGATCAAAAAGAACAGATACTTGGAGAGATACGGAAGAAAGCTAAAGATGGAGTAGAACGTGTATTGGATAGAGGGGGAGTTGTGCCTGAGACAATGAACTTGGTACGGCAATTAACTTCTCAAAAGAGCAAGACACTAGATGCTCTCAGTAGGGTAGACTATGCTTTTGATAAAAGATTTTTTGGGTTTATGAATATATCATTTGATGAAAAGATGGATAGGATAATGGAGATGGAGGATGGTTATGCTCAACTAAAAGTTTTAAAACGGATGGTTGATACACATGACGAATGGGAGAACTCATTACCATACTAGAAGAGGGGGCTTTGATGCCCCCTTTTTTATTTCTCCTCTAACATATAGTCAGCCCAATCATATGCAGCCCTTTTTATTTCATCACTTCTAGTTCCTCCACCACCACTTAGTAGTCCAGTTAGTGCTTGACCCGCCAGATAAATCCTAGCCGTTAAGGGAATCTCAGAAACTTTTTTTTGTTTCTTACCTGCAAATTTCTTAGCCTCTGTCTCTAGGTCTCCCATTATTAGCCTCTCTTTGTTTTACAAACTCCAAGTTCTTGAAGTAGGCTTTGTTAAAGCCAAACTCCCAGTCTCTGTTTTGTTTAGTATTAACTGGGTGGGGATTACCCAAGTTACCTTTTTTAAAAGCCTCATAGCCTTTTTCGTAAGGTTTCATTTATGCTTCTCCTTCATAGTTTCAAGCATTCTGTTTAAATACCACTGAGCTTTTTCCATGTCCTCTACAGGTTTTAGTTTATATCTATGGCGGTGTTGATACTTAATCATGTTACCCTGACAATAACTGATAAAACCATCGACACCTAATACTTGTTTTATATAGTCAACACATTCTATATCTCCTCCTAAGTTATAGTGGGCAGGTTTATTTACCACATCATAATCATCATCTAAAGTTATAGTAGTATCGCCCATTGTTATTACACCCATTTACATCTCCACTAATTCTGCAGATACGAAAGGTATATGAAAGAATAACTCTCCTGGCCTTATGTATCTACCTTTTGCTTCACCAAGACTTTCTTTAGTTAGTAAAGTATCTTTGATCCGCCAAGCTTTCTTTAAGTCTTTCCTAAAGACATAGAAATTAAGCACACCATTTTCACCTTGGTATTTATCAAGTAACCTTTGTTTACGTTCAGGAATCCTTATTTCTTTCCAGTGTTCAGGCCAGTCTCCTTCCCAACCAACCTTAACTTCTGCTTCATTAAAATAAGTATATCCGTGTTTTTGAGATATAACATCTACATGGTAATTCTCCTCAGTGTTTACGAGCACATGATCTTTCTTTTTAAGATAACCTACAAGTGCATCTTTAGCTTGACTATCGTATGCTTCATACAAAGCACGATTAAATTTTTTCCTTACGGCCATTTAAGCTCCTATGTCCACTACTTCACAAACATCACCAGAGCAAGCCATTGTTTGACTACCTGATGTGTTGTCCTCTTGTTCATACAGGGAAAGTTTACTCCAGTCAATAACTTTCGGCATTATAGATAACAATGTTTTATAGTCATGCTTACCCACCTCTTGATAGGGTGCTTGTTGGTAAGTGTGTTCGTTATAAGGTAAGAATGATACACCACTCATCTCGTCAAAGTGCTCATAAACAAAAGCACCAACTGCAAACCACTCGTCTTTTTTAACATTGACAGTAATACTTGGCTTATGTTCACACCATGCTCTTTGGTATGCTAACCAAGTGTTTAGCTGTTCAATAGCAGATAGGTCAGCAGTAACAATAGCATTAGTAGGAGACTGTACAGGAAAGCTAAACACTGTAGTAGCATCAGGCTTCATCACATCAGGCTCACTAGGTACACCTTGGTCTTTCATAAACTGTGTCAGGGGGTCTTTGTTGTCTCCTCTGACGGTTCTAATATAGTACTTTGAATGTCTTGGATGGATTCCAGAGGCCGAATCAACAAGTTGTGAGACTGTCCCTGATGGTTTAACGCAGGTAATTGCAGTAGAGGCAGGAATACCCAAGCGGTCAGCCCACATAGTATTAGTATCAACAGCAAGTTTACGTAATGTTTCAAGAGTTTTCTCCAATCCTTTGTTAGCAGTGGTCATAAGGGGATTGTCCATTATCCCTGTGAGAGACACACCGAGCAATCGTTCTTCTTCTGTATTGCGTTGCCACACCTTTCGCAAGTATGGAAACTTGGTGTAGGTGGACTGGATAGTTCCCAGAATTGTTGCCAAACGGACTTTTCTGCTAAGAGATTCAATATCGTCTGTAGCACGTACAACAACTTCCGTAAGATTGCAGAACTGATACGGACGAAGTATAATTTCACTACACGGATTAGTGCCAAACTCCCAGTCACTATCACGCCTACCATACTTAGCAGCTTGCTTCTTACTTGCTTCACGATTGAATATTCCACGTTCTCCACTCCCTGACTCTACTAGTGCCATCCACTCACGCATAAAAGATATGGCATCTGGTTTCTCTGTATAACTGACGGAGTTATTAGCTAAGGCACGTTGAGGGTCATTGTCCCACCATGCACCTGACTTAGCATGACGCATCCTATCATCACTAAGATTAGATAGAGAGATCATAGCTGACCTACGTACACCACCTACAACTACTACCTCACCAATCTTACACATAAGATCGT
>Ga0209337_1003095_pt1 | contig 11750 bp, 17 predicted proteins | sample LinPmetageLP53_FD_184044 | JGI IMG/M metagenome (GOLD analysis project Ga0209337, IMG submission 184044) | Marine viral communities from the Pacific Ocean - LP-53 (SPAdes) (version 2) | ecosystem: Environmental > Aquatic > Marine > Oceanic | place: Pacific Ocean | collected 2010-02-08 | reverse complement strand
CAAGCGTAAGCTGACAAGACAACAGCGAACTGTATTTGTCTTCCAGTGTGATAGTGATGTCACCACCAGCCTGAGCAACACTCGCAATACCCGTGTTAGGGGCGGCTACGGGTGTTCCGCCGTTGATGCCAGTTAAACGAAACGCGAGGATTTTTACCGCTCGCTCAAGCGCCTGGACGCCTTTAAAATCTCTACTCGCCATAACTCAATCTCCCTTCAGTGAGTCCGAATTATAGTGCAACGCGGCAGTTGTAACCTGGAGCGTTGCAAGCGACGTTTCCGTAGTAGCCGAGGCGAATTTCATAAGCATCGTCCGAGCTTTCACGCAGCATCTTGTTGCCATCAAGGTCTAAAAACATTGGAGCTTCGCCCAAAGTGTTAAGACTCCAGGTATCCATCTGAAGCATCCAAGCAACATCTGGCTGACAGTTTTGGTCAGGAATAACCTTGATTGTTCCACGAGGTCCACGAATGTCGATACCAGCAAAGCCAATATCTACGTCACGAGCCTTTGCTTCGCTGTAAACAACTTTTGAACCCAAAGCTTTTTCAAGGTTTGAGAAAGTTGCAAAATCGACGAAGCAATGATCTGGCCGACCGCCTTCGCGAGCAACTCGCGCCGCGCCGCCAATTAGTGCTTCCTCGATTGGAAGAGCAGAGCCGTCAAAACGGTTACCCCCTAAGCGGGTCACATCGGCAGTTCGGTTAACATTAAAAAAGAGGTCTGAGCCAGGGGCGGCTGTTGGGCACCAAGCTTCAAGGCCGGAAACAACAAGGTTTCTATCGCCCTTTGCAATGATAAGATCGTTAGCAGCAATAGTACCGCCTGAGCCAGAAGCATACTCTTGGCCGGTAAAGGTCAACTCGCCAGTGTCGCGGTCAATTGCGTCAACGCTAAAGTCTCCCGTTTCCCCTGTTTTACCAATTCGCTGAGAACCCGCCGCAGAAAAAATATTAAGAACCTGACCAACCTCAAAGTTTGTCACGTCTTCAGCGTTTTTAAGCTTAACAACCATGTTTGCGCTGTTTGCAGGCGCAGCGTTTGCAAGTCCTCGTGATCCAGTGCCGTCTCGATACATGCCGACAGCTAATGACCGAGTAAGCGAGTGCAGCGCACCATCAACTTCCATTGTCGCATAACGCAAGAAAGCATCGCTGTCTCGCTCAGTCGCCTTAATGGATTCGCCGGTAATGCTTGCGAAAGAATAGTCTTTTACCCGTGTCAGCACAAATTGCTTAAGTTGAGACGTTCCGGTAGATCCGGCTATCGCGGAAGTACCAACATCTTGAGCGCTTCCAAACGTAGCGCTTCGACGCTGTGGGTTAGAAAAGATAATCGGAATAGGCATATTCTCGCCGCCGAACTTTGTGTATTTCGGCATCATTGCGAGTAACGGGTTGTCCCGGTAAGCCATGTTTTGAACACGGAGCGGTTTATAATGCTCTTTAAGAGCTTGGTTTACTGTAGTTAGATCTAAAGCCATTGTATTACTCCAAAATTAAGGCATATTTGCCCATTTGATCATAGCAGCGACACGTTCAAGGGATTTTTCCTTGCTATCCAACGTGTTGCCGGATGTTTCCGTTGCCTTAACAACATTTTCATTGCTAAGTGTTTTCACCCGTTTCACTGCTTGCTCGGCGGCTTCTGGAGTCTCTGACTCGCGTGGTTTATCTAACTCACGAAATCTTGCTTGCAGCTTGCTGCTGCCTAAGTAACGCTCGGCTTCCGCCATAAAGTGGTCCTCAACGAGCTTTGCCGCATCACCGTACTCAAGAACTTCTTTTGTAGTGTTGTAATGCTCCTGCATTACCTGCGCTACGAGTCCATAAGCGTTGTGATGCTGCACCATCTCGAAGGTACTACCATCGTCTACGAAATTCTTAATGTTGTCAACCAACTGGTTTTTTGCAGCGTTAATCTGCGACTGCTCTGCTTGTTGACGCTGATTGTCGTAAACCTCTTCAAGCTTGCCTAGGCGGGACTGAAGTTTTTCGTTTTCAAGACGAAGCTTCTGCTCTTCGGTTGGATTGCCTTCGTTGATAACTTGCTGCGTTAAATCATCGTAGTTAATCCCAAGCTCACCAAGAAGCTTTGCGGGGTTTTCTTTTGCCAGCTTCTGCAAGTCAGATAAGCGTGTAGAAGTGCCTTCAAACTGCTCGCGTTCCTTGGCAAAGTTTGCCATTTCTTGCTCTTTTTGCCGCAAGGCCCGCTCTTTTCGAGCAAGTGCCGCAAACTGCCTGGAAAAGTCAGGGCGCTCCGGTTCGGCGGGCGCTTCCGGCGCTTCGGCAACTTCAGCAGCCTCTTCAGCTACTTCTTCCATTAGTTCTTGAGTAGGCGCTTCTTCAGCAACCGCTTCCTGCACAACTTCTTCTGTCATATCAAACCCTTGCGTTGTTACGCTGTTGGGATGGGAGCTGCGGCGGCTTCTGCTGCTGCAACTTCATCCGGAATTCCTGCCGGGGGCGCTCCCTGTTCAGGGGTAGCTGGTCCCGGCCCCATTGGACCCATCGGCGGCTGTTGCGCCCCGGCCTGCATTGCTGCAAGCATACCGATAGAATCCTCGATAAATCGTCTAAATAAATCCAGCCTTAACTCAGGGACTTGGTTAATCTTGGCCCTTAAGTAAGCTGACTGCATCATTTGGATACCCATAGCCAGGTTCATGTATGGCTCCGGCGGCTGATAAATGCCTTTTTCCAGAATACGCTCAATCATCAAATTAAAGATTTCCTGCGAAGCTGTCGCCATATCATTAACGGCTGCCAAATCAGGGTAATCAAGTAAAGCTCTAGCCTCTTGCTGCGTTAGCATTCCGGCCTGAAGCATCTCGATAACCTTTTGAAGTTTAGCCGCTGGAGTAGTTGGCAGCAAAGACGTTGGATAAACCTTCATCACATACTGGTCGCGCTTCAAGTTAATGTCTGACCACTTAATTTTTTCAATATCGTCATCGCCATGACTAATGACCTCAAACGACTCACCTTTATTCGATGATTCGCGAGCGATATCAACCATTTGAGCCGCTGCATCAAGAAATAGCTGCTCATAAGCCTTTGCGACCATTAAAAACCGCTCGGACTCGATATCTTGAAACTCTCGAAGCGCAACGCCCGATTCTAGGCCCGCTGGCTTCTTTGCACCCGCCGCAAGCTGACTTACACCCGCAATTTCGTAGGCACGGTTAAATAATCGGTCTAAATGGCTAAAAATTTCACCAGAGACGGTTTTAGGGACAAAAAACTGAGGCGGAGTGCCCGCATACTCAATTACGCCCCAAATTTCGTTATTTATGTGGGCTTTTGAGATTTTAGAGCCACTTTCAACGAAAACCTTCGGTGTTGCGAGGTGCATCTGCTGTTGAATGTTCCGTAACAGGCGATTTATCTCTACCTGGATACCGGTAAGCTGTTCCGCAAGTCCTTGGCCCCAAAAACCGAGTAATCGGCTCGTCCAATGGATAAATGCAAACGGAAAACCATCGCGCTCCCAAGAGTCATCAAGCAAGGTTGCGTTTTCTATCGTAATAACATGTCGGCCATCTTTTGCGCCCTTAGAGCTTGGTAAGTGCCACGCCTCGATGCATTCAACCTGTTCACTTGCGCGGTAGATTGAATCATCATCCTCAATCGGAGATGCATCACGAATCTGGCTTTCAAATTCTGGGAATAACGACGCCAAAACCTGCTTATCAACAACCTTGCGCTGAAACATCTGGCGAGGGTTGCCGTATCGAGCTTCAAGGTCATCAACAATAATTTCATCAGGAAACACCCGCTCACAAGTAATCTGGCCGTCGTTTTCAAATACCTTCATAACACCAGTGCCGAAAACACAGGCATCGAGAAACACCTTGGGCGCAACCTTGTAGATGTCGGAGCCGTAAAACTGACCCGAGGTAAACTTGGTCAACAGCTTGGCTTTTCGCTGCATTGCCCAGTCGCCGCCAGTCGTTAGGTAGGTCGCCATAGGCTTGGCTTTAGCAACTCGCGCTGTAACAGTATCGCACATCGACTGAATGATGTTTAAGGTTACGCGGTTCTTGGCGCTTGTCTTTGCTCGATGAACTAGGTTGCCGCTTCCCAAATCGCGATAACTAATATTTCCATAGAGCCGAGCGTGGTTAATATTGTTTGTTGAATGGTAACCCTGATTGTCCGTTAGATGCTCAACAACTTCAAACACGAGATCGTGGGGTTCGGTTTTCTCACTCCACCAATAGCCTAGCTTTTTCATTTTGACACTCCCCGCAGATTACACACCTGCCGAATAAAATAAATCTTCGTCGTATTGCTCTTCTTCGGATAAGCTTTTTGCGCCAGAGGTTTCAGGAAACACTTGTAACTGAGTACCTACTGGTCTGGGCTTATCCCATAGCTCTACTTCGATATCACCAACTCTTAACCGCTTAAGACCATGCTTCTTAGCGGCTTCAATTATTTCTTCTAGTTCAGCGTCCATTCATTTTCCCACCATGCTTGACCGTCTTCTTTATCGATTGCATCAGCCTTGTCCGACCAAAGCTTATCCTCTAGAGCAGCATAATACTCAGGACTTCCTTGCTTTGGCTCAATAGCCGCTTGCTTATACGTGTAGTGCTTGCTTTCGCGCCACGCATATAAACACGCATCAGCGAGGTGATTCTCAAAACGCGAATCTTCTTTTTTTCTGTCTTCGTCCCACTGGAGTAAATCCCACTCATCTAATATCTCGCACCCTTCAAACACTTTAATAAAACCACAGTGTAGGTCTGAGTTCATAAGTTCAATATAGGACGCCTTGTTACGCTTTTCTGCTGCGCGAACTGGCAACTCGTAACGGTAACGAAATTCTTCAACAATAGACTTTCCCAGGCCCCCTGTATCGGCAACCATGATATTGAAATCGTAGTGCGAATCAAGCTCTTTGATTTTTTCAGCAATCTGCGCCGGTATCATCTTTGTCTCTTTGTAGCAGTCGACAATATAGAAATCAGGCAGCTCCGGGCAATAAGCACCTATCACAAAAGCGGTGGCATCTTCGTAACCTAAATCGATTCCTAAGATAAAGTTAAAGTCGTGCTCGTGGTGCGGTATCTCAGTGTAGAAGTTTTTTTCTTGGCTGTATTTGTAAATCAAAGAATCGTTTGAGCGAATCCACTTGCCGCGCCACTCGCGCAAATAAACAGGGTGGGTTTTGTCCCAGTGCTTTTGTTTCATCCGGCGCTCAAGCCATTGCTCAGCATGGGGGATGTGCGGATTTTCCATAATGGTCCAGTGGTGATTACTGTAACCCTGGGCCTTGTCGGTCGATGCCCTATGAAACATCCCAGAACAAGCAGCGTTAGGAGTTCCAATCATGGCAAGCGTGCCGTTGTGGTCAATTAGCGCAGGCTCAAGAACTTCTTCAACCAGCTCTTCAAGGTGGCGTCCGAAACTTGCGGCTTCGTCAAGAATAACCAAGTGGTAAGCAGAACCCCGCAACTTATCAATATCAGCTTCATCGTTTGCTCCCGTCAGCACAAGTTGGCTTCGGTTGGGCAACGTAGCAATAAGTTCGGAGTTATTAAAGTGCATCCCGATGTGGTACTTGCGGTTGGCCCGTTTAAGCTCCATCCACATTAAGCGCTTGGCGCTGTTTCGCGTCAGGGCAATATAGGCGCAGATGCTATCTGGGTTTCTCGATGCGGTTTCAATCAAGTAATAACAGGCCGCATAAGTTTTTCCTGCTCGACGAGAGCAAAGGGCAGTTTTAAAACATGCGGGGTCATTCATGAAATCAAGCTGCTGCTGAAACAAATCTTCTTGCCAGCGATACGAACGGTTTTCGGCAACTCCCGAATCCTCCTGCAAGGCTTCAGGGTCACCAAAACGTTTGATGTACTCTCGGACAAGCGCCCGAGCGTCATGCTTGGGCTGTGATTTCCCCATTGCTCTTTGCCTTCACGCTTCTAGGTTTCCGAGTAACTTTCTTTTTTTCTTCTTCGATTACTTCAATGTGCGAAATAGACGACATTGGCAGATACATTGTACCATGCCGCTCATGAATCACGATAACACCGTTTTTATTAGGCCCCCACTTTAAGATGAATCCTTTGTGGTTTGGTGCTTTTAGATTGATTGCAATCTTGTCAAACACCGGTCGGCAGTCATGTTTTAGCGTAAATCCTACAATTTCCATTTTCCATCCTCAAATTTGTCTACCCCCATAGGCTGCTGAACCTGTGGGACATAAAAAAGATTATACCTATCGCGCAGAGATTTATACACATAACCTTTATGGCTACAGATAACTGGCTCCCCGCTTCGGTGTTCAAAGTACCCGAGCAGCAGCTTTGCCAGCCCGAGTCGCCTAAAAGCATCTTTAACATAGCAGTAATGCACTAAAAGAGGTCCTGTTTTAGTCCTGATTCCACACATCCACGCAAAAATCTGATTGGGGTCGTCATCCATCACGGCCATAACGGTAACTGACTTTTCCATAAGATTTCTTATGACTTTGCGGTGGCTCTTGTACAAGATGCCACGGTGCTGGTCTTTGTTTTGGTCGGCGTAACTGCGGAGCCAGGTGCTGTAAACTAGGGACGAGTCAGCGGTGCTTGCCAGTCGAACAAGCACAGGAAGCTTGTCATTATCTTTAATCGGATTGTATGCAAGGGTCGCATAAGGTGTGCTCATTTAGATTTCCCCTTTAATTTCGTGTACGCAATATCCGCTAGACGCTTAAGCTCATCATCAGACATTTGATCTAGTTGGTTTTGCTCTCGAATCCCGTGCTCAAGATTTGCCAGTTGGCAGATGCTTCGAGTTAGTTGGCCGAAGTGCTGAGAGTCGGCTTTATCCATTCCGCCACCCGACACAGTTTGTCGCATTAGTCTGCGAGTCTCGGCGTCGATAATTGTGTACATGCTTTCCATCATAGAGTGGAGACTTGGAAGAACATGGATATCGATAAGCTCGCGGGCCTCTTTGTTGATTTCCACAAAGGCACCTTCGTCTTCTATGTCTTGGTCGGCCTGCGCCAGAAGCTCTTCGCGGTCTTGTTTTCCAGCAGCACCTTGAGAGGCGGCTTTGTCGTACCGGACTTGGAGTTTGCCAGCGTTGAATATTTTCCTGCTCATTTATGCACTCCTGTGCTTGTCCCTCGAAAGGGCACCAAAAGGTGGCGCGATGCTGGGATCTAAGTACGGAGTTACCTGCACTTAGTTTGGGAATAGCTTGCAGGCGCTACATCCCAACACCGCGAGTAAACAGTAGAGGACACGGGGGTTTGACTCAAGGAAAAGGTGATAACGCGATGTGTCGGAACTGGAATTGAGGAGAGTGACGAGGAGGGTATTTAACGTAAAAGGGGTAACCGGTGCGCGGGGTGGGGTAGGGTCAAAATAAACTGAGGCCAGGTTCAGTGTATGACGCAGCGTTTCATGAATGAACATTCATTAAATTACCGGCGTTTTTTCGTTCCATATAAGAGGTGTAGACTTGACGCCAACGTCATACCTGCTATTCTGATTATGAGCTAACCAATTAACCAAGGACGATTCAATGAAAAGAAGTATTCACCGCAACTTGAACGCTGCTCGCAAGCGTCCCGACGTGTTTGTATGGGTTGCGTGCACGTCTACCAACAAAGCAGGGACGTTCACCCCGGGCAGCAAGGGCAAGAAAGAACGCGAGATTCATCCGAGCGACGGCGCTTTCATGCTCCGCAATGCTCGCCTTGATGTATCCGTGAAAGTAGCTGCTAAGATTAACGGCGGAGCTAACCGGGAAGTAGGCGCATATGCTCGGGGTGATATTTCATACGAGCCCTTTAGCGCTCGCCCTGCTCATGCTCGACGCATCACAATTAATATGATTCAAGCGGGTAAAGCCGACAAGATTACCAAGGGCATTGGACGCGGGGAAGCCTGTTTTGTCTATGCCGATACTCATACACCATGCCCTGATTCGGGGCTTACCATTTATGCCGACTCAACCGGCATGTACTTAGTTTAGGAGCTAACTATGACAAAGACACTGAAGATAACCACCAACAACCGCGCCCGCCAATTCGTAACAGGTCATAGGGTCCCAATGAATGTTTTGAAGTGGCAGTTTGACTACTTGACTGCCGAGGAGCAGTCGTTTGGAAATTTCTTGAGGTACAAAGGGCATTGGTATCACGTTTCTGATTTTACTAGGTTTGGGCCGCTTTTTATGGCGGGTATTGAGCGTTCAACCGGGAGCACTGAGGCGTCGCCTTTCGATAGTTGGCATGGGCGAACATCAGACTCGGCATGGTCCGGAGTTGTTATCAGGATTTCAGAGGATGGCGACACCTATCAGATAGGAACATACATCTTACGCGGATAACCCAAACCCACCAAAGAAACGAGCCCCGGCAATGTCCGGGGCTTTTTTTGTCTAAAAATCGGCACCGGTTCACTCCATTCAGGGCAACTGGTTAAAGATTCAGGTTCTCAAAAACTCAATTCAGGGCTTCTATTTCAGGACATTCCGTTCAGGACACGGGACAAGTGCGACCAATTAACCAGGACGGTTGATTCAGGATGTATTCGGGACTTGTTCGGGACATTAGAAGCCCCTTGGACATGCTATCGGTCCATTGATGTGCTGCATATCCAAAGGACCAAATAACGTTACTGAATTATCTACGCAAAAAAACGTACTTTTCAAGCATTTTCTTTCCGCCTGTATCAACTCGCGCAAATGTAGGGCGTCCGGAACTTATATATATACGCTACCTGTTATCAGGTACTTACAAGGTTTATAAAAAATATATAGTTTTGAGATATATTTGCGCCATAGATACAGAAAAACTTGTTTTATTGTTTAATTCTAACCACTTAGGCTCTGTATATCTTCAAAATCTCTGCGATTCTCTGCGAGTTGATACAGTGTTGCTGAGTTTCGCTCTGTAGGTAAATGCATTGAATATGTAGCAAACGTTGACGTGGGCGTCATAAATGATGTACTATCTACAGGAGCTAACCTTTTAACCATTCGAGGACAAATTTATGAACCGAATCAATGACAAAGACCTAAAAGAGCAGCTGAGAGTTATCAACAAGCTGACCGATGGAACATACACTCTCGATTTTGCATATGGTGGTGTTCGCTTGACTAAATTCACCGCCCCTGACCGGCACAGTGGGGAGAAAGATATCTCCGACCGATTCACCAAGCGAGAGCTTTACGAGTTTATGCGGGCATTCATTAAAGGCATTCACGCAATCAACGACCTCAACCGGTCTTAACCCCTTACCAGTCCCGTTAGTTCATTCTGGCGGGCCTGAGTAATGTGTTGAGCTAACCCAAGCAATGGAAAAAATTATGTCAAGAAAGAAGAGATACGAAGCCCGGAAACCTAGCTTATACGGGACCGAGATAGAAATATTCGACCGTTCAACCGGCTTTAAGATGGTCACAAACTTTAGGGAGTTCTATGCCAATATAGGCTGGGGTCCTTTGAGCGAGCATATCGAACGCTTGCCTAACTATGTGTTTCAGGATGTTTACGCCTTAGAGAAAATTCACGGGCAACAACTCGAAGCTAATGCTCTAAATACTGAGGTTATGGAGGAACGGGTTCTAGTTCACTGCACTCATGACTCCGAGATATCGGACGCGATACAAGCTCAGTGTAGGCAAACTGTCTTCTCTCTGGTTCGCAAGTTTGCCGGGGTCCTTTATTCCCAATGGGACCACTACGGCGCACCGCTATGTCATGAGTCTGAAAAGCAAATGGTTGATTACCTGTCCCGGCGCAAGTTTATCAGTCGAGTCATTCATTCAAGCCTTAGTCGAGACTAACCTACTCAGGAGAAAACTATGACGAAGAAAATTGTTGACTTAGAGCACCTTGAAAAAAACTACGGGGAAATAATTCACTGGGTAAAGTGGAGGTCAGACAACGCTTCCGACCCAAAGCACAATCGGGTCGGTTCTATGTTTACTAGCCTATCCGGAAAGCGCTGCGTTCAATCGGGGGCGTTGTCTATTCCAGTTGACCAGATAATCGAAATTAGTCACCACGGGCGACGCTGGTAAATCAGAGCTAACCCAAACAATGGAGAAAACCATGAAAGACCTAATAGACTGGATAATTTTAAGTATCGCAGGCTACTGGCTGCTTTGCCTTGTCATGTGTTTCTGATTCAGGACTTGACGCAACTATCAATCATAGAATAGAATAATTTCGAGCTAACTTTCTACTGAGGACAAAATTATGGAAAACTTACAAATTGATTGCGATATTAATCCGCCATCAGACTACGGCCTTGGTGCCGACCACGCATCTATGTGCGAGTTCACCCTTCTGGTAAATGATAAGCCTTTCAGGCTGGACGAATGGCTGAACACCGACGGCGTACTTGAGCAGGTTGATAGCCACATCAAATGCTGCCAGCCTGAAACGTTTGCTCAGGTCGCCAGTGCCCTGGACTGTACCGACGCGGAGTTGTGGGACGCTTTAAATGAGGCGGCGCGGGTCGAGGTGGCGGCATGAAGCAGGACTTTAAACTTTTGGTTCTTACATGGATGGCAGAAAGCAGAATCAGCGAGTGCTTCGTTGATTGCCTCAATCGGGGATACGCAAGATTAAAGCTTAAAGAGGCTCTTTCGGGTCAAGGGGGCGGGTCATGACTAATTTTTTTGACCCTTACGCGGAAGAGAAGAAACACAGCATCATCCACTGCCCTGGAGAACCCGGGGAAGAACGAAAGACCCTTAACTGTCTTGTCTCTGCAATCGAAGTTTTTGACGACGCAATGCTGGATATCGTGCTGTTGGCGCTGGACCCTTCAGCAAAGCTTCACGCAAAACAGATCGGGCGCGGCACGTTTGAGCTAGACGGAAAAAAAGCAAACGCGGCCTTGAGTGTTTTAGTTGCTAGGGATGGCTTCATCCTAACAGTGAAGTGGTGCGGCTGGCGGTTCTGCGGTTTTGTTGGGGGTGCTAAGTGAATTACCTAGACGCAATCTACAAAAACTATCAGGACGAATTTGAGAACCCCGCTGCATGGAATAGTTTAATTGGCAGGGCAATAGTTTGTATTCGATACCAAACAGACGAAGAGCGGGAGCGGCACGGTTGGCGCTGCGCTGCTCTTGTTCTAGTTCTGGACGATGGTACTCAGGTCTTTATCGCCGCTGACCCGGAGCTTAACGGCCCTGGGGCTATTCTGGTTATCAAAGACAGGGCTGATGTTTATGGTCCCACAATGAAACCGGCGACTCGGGTATTCAGGACATCAGACGGGTATGCACTCAAGTACGACGCCGCCCAAAAATCCTGGACCGATGGAGACCTGGCTTTTGATTCAGGTGAGCATGGGCGTCCGGTAGATTCTAACAACGAGCCGCTTGACGGCTGCTTTATTGATGAGGTGTGAGATGAAAGGCAGAATCCAAAACAGGACAACAACAATCTCGCATCCTATTTACGGGCACGTCGAATGGATTGATACCAGCGTATCAGGTGACCGGATTCAAATTAGATATTGGAGCCCGTCAGATGGCGGGTTTGTTAAGCAGTGGGTCGACTGGACCCTACCAAGGAAAGAGAGCTAATCATGACAAAAAGAAAAGCGAAGCCAAGAAAGTGTAGTCGGTGTGGGCACTACGGTCATAACAGAGCAACATGTACGCACCCTGTAAAGAGTTCTGCTATTAGTTTAGCCGAACAAGAAAAGGTAAGTGCAAATTTAACCGACGCCTTGAATGAAGCAATGAAAGTTATAGGTGGGGATCATGATCCCTGCCGCCCTA
>Ga0209337_1003094_pt1 | contig 11751 bp, 10 predicted proteins | sample LinPmetageLP53_FD_184044 | JGI IMG/M metagenome (GOLD analysis project Ga0209337, IMG submission 184044) | Marine viral communities from the Pacific Ocean - LP-53 (SPAdes) (version 2) | ecosystem: Environmental > Aquatic > Marine > Oceanic | place: Pacific Ocean | collected 2010-02-08 | reverse complement strand
AAAAATTTGAAGACCGTTTAGTCTTAATGCCCGCGGCACATAAAAAAGAATACCACAATTCATTTCCCGGAGGTTATATTGATCACGTTAACCGGGTTATTGAATGTAGTCTTAAAGTTAATTCTGTTTGGTCCGAAATGGGAGTTGATAAAACAACTTATACTATTGAAGAATTAGTATTTTCTGCTATAAATCATGATTTAGGAAAAATGGGGGATGAGGAACATGACTCATACATACCTCAAGATGATAAGTGGAGGAGAGATAAATTAGGAGAAGATTATAAGTTTAATGAAAAAGTTCCATTTGCATCTGTTCCTGATAGAAGTTTATTTCTCTTACAATCTCATGGAGTACAATATACATTTAATGAGATGATAACTATTCAGACACATGATGGTTTATATGATGAAGCTAATAAAAAATATTTATTTTCATATACCCCAGGACAAAAACCTAGAACAAGTCTTCCTTATATAGTTCATCAAGGAGATTTAATGGCAGCTAGAATTGAGTTTGAACGTGAGTGGTTGCCTAAATTAAGGGGAGAAGTAGAAAAAGAGGACAACTTTAAGCTAAAATCAACGAATAAAACAACTAAAGATAAGGCATTAGGCAGTATCAAAAGCAACAGTTTAAATAATTTATTACAAGGATTATGAGTTTATTAACGATAATATTATTAGCATTAGGAGTAGTAGTAGCAGGAATTTTAGGATTTACTACAATTAACCTACTTAGAAAGAATGAAAAACAAGAAGACATATTATCTTCTTATATGTTATATCTAGACCGAATATCTAGATGTATTGAACTTTCAGACAAGAGATTAAAAGAAATTGATGAAAAAGGTACTTTCAAGTCAGATGATGAGATTGGTTTTTTCTTTGATCAGGTAACACAAATTCAAGGAATTTTAAATGAATTCCAGGTTAAAGAAGTTAAAGAAACAAACAATGGCTAGAATAAAAAGAAGAAGACCTAAACAGAAAAGAAATTATTTTACTCATGAAGCTGAAGATGCTATCTTACTGTTTAATAAAACTGATAATGCAGATGAAAGAAGTAGATTATATTCTAAGTATATCCATTATCCTTTTTTTAAGTTAACTCAAAATATAATTCATACTTTTAAGTTTTATCATACAGAAGTAGAAGATTTAGAACATTTACAACATGAAATAGAGGTTTTTCTATTAGGAAAACTTCACCTGTATCATCATAGTAAAAGTATTGATGATAGATTACATAGAATTATAGTTAGAAAATATCAATATGGAAATTATGAGGATTATCTAAAGGATTATAAAGATGAATTAATAAATAATATAGAAGTTGATCCTGGTCCTCAATTAACTCAAGATGAATTTATATTCATGCTTGAAAGAAAAGCAGCATTTGCTGAAAAATATGGGATATTTAAAAAAGGAACATTTCTTGAATTTACTAATAATAGTGATAAAATAACCCAAGAACAAATAAATACATTTATTGAAGATTATAAGGATGTTTTAGATGAAGAATGTTTTGGAAAATTAAAAAAACTAACTCCACCTAAAGCTTACTCATATTTTGGAACAATTACTAAGCGATGGTTAATTAATTATTGTAATGGTAATTATGGTAAAAAAATTAAAAAAGATACTATTGAAGACTTAGCTCAGGATATTTCCCACTCTTATGGATTAGATGAAGTTATTACTCCTAATGATAGATTAGCTAATTTTTTAGATGAGTATGTAGAGTATATTACAGACAATATTTATGATCTATTTCCTAAATCTAATGATGCCAAAGTTGCAGATGCTGTTTTAGATTTATTTAGAAAACGAGAAGATATTGATATTTTTAGTAAGAAAGCATTATATCTACATATACGTGAATTAGGTGATTTTAAAACACCTAAAATTACTAAAGTATCTAATAAACTAAGTGATATATTTAAAGAAAAATATACATTTTACCTAGAAAATGGGTATGTTGATTTTGAAACCTGTTAAATATTTAATATTTATAACAAAATCAATTTATTATGGGTAATCTTGATAAAAAAATATTTGGTAAGAAAAAATTCTCTGACATTCTATCTGAGATATATGAAAACCAAAAACGTAAAGAATCCCAAATATCAGCTTTAATACAAGAATTAAAACCTTTAATTAATGATATTGGAGATGCTACCCTAATAGTTCCCCTTATTAAAGAATATATGGACTTAGGTATTAAAAATGATGAACAACTTATTAAAATGTCTACTATTATTCAAAGAGCTCTAAATAATAGTACTAGTGAGGATGGGGGGTTTGGTTTAACTGAAGATGAAAAAAAACAACTCTTTCAAGAGATAGAAAATTTTAACGGAGGTAAGGATGATAAATAGAACAGGTCTTAATGGATTAAATAGAAATTTATCAAATCCAAAAGGATCACAAGATAAATTTAATAACTCACTAGCTACTTTAAATGGTAAAGTTATAGCTGGTAGAGTAAATGATATTGTTTTAGATGAAAATCATCCTAAATTTAATGATGTTGGAGGTCTAAATGGTTTAGGTACTATATTTTATTCAATTCTTCCCGGAGTAGAATCTACTAAAGATGATCAAATAGCTAAACCCTTACATCCTCAAAATAAAACATATCCTCTTATTAATGAAATAGTTCTTTTATTTTATCTTCCTGACACTCTAATAGGAGAAAATTTAAATTCAAAATCCTATTATTATATTAATAATATTAATCTTTGGAATCACCCACACCATAATGCTTATCCTAACCCAGTAGAAGATAATCAACCTCAATCCCAAAAAAAAGACTACCAACAAGTTGAAGGAGGATCAGTAAATAAAGTTCCTGATGAACCTCCAAAAATTAATTTAAACAGTCCTCTTAACTCAAGTCAAAATACTTTTAAAGAAAGAACTAACATTCATCCTTTAATGCCTTTTATGGGAGATATTATTTATGAAGGAAGATTTGGTCAAAGTTTAAGATTAGGAACAACAGCTAAATCAAAAAGTAATTATAAAAATTTATGGTCAACAGTAGGTACTGAAGGAGATCCTATTACAATTTTAAGAAATGGACAACCTAAAAAATCAAGTGATAAAGGATGGGTTCCTATAACTGAAAATATAAACTCAGATTTATCTAGTATATACTTAACATCATATCAAAAATTAAATAATTTTAATGCAGCTAGTAGAGAATTATATGATTCATATAAAATTAAACCTATAGCCCCTAGTCGATATACAGATCCTCAGATAGTTTTAAATTCTGATAGAATTGTAATTAATGCTAAAAATGATCATGTACTATTAAGTTCTCAAAAATCTATAGGTATGTCTACTGTAGGAAGTGTAAATATAGATGCTGTCTCACATTGTATTAGTTCTAATGATATTAAATTGGGATCTATAAGAGCTGAACAGCCTGTCTTATTAGGAGATAATACTGTTGAAGTTCTAATACTATTAACAGAAGCTGTTAAAAATTTAGCTTCTATACTTGAAGTTCAAAAAGATTGGCCTGGAGGAGCACTTAAAACATCATTTAATGCAATAGCAGGTAATGTAATAACACAAATTGATAGTGATGATGGTATTTTATCTTTACTAAATAATAATAGTCTTAAATCTAAAACTACAAAAGTACAATAATGGCTAATGATAGTTTTTCCTTAAAGGTGGGATCAAAGGGTCCTAATGTAAAGACACTTCAACAAGGTTTAGGAATTGGGGCCGATGGTGATTTTGGTGATGGTACTAAATCTTCTGTAATACTTAAGCAAAGAGAGAATAATATAGAAGAAACAGGTGAAGTTAGTAAAGTTTTCTTTGAATTAATTTTAGGAAATACTTCATTTGAAATACCTTCTTTACCTCCTCAAGATCCTACTACTATAGAATATTCAAACCCAAACTTCATCCAACCTTACTCTAATAATCCTTCAATATCTTCCCCAACTACGGCATCTTGGGGATATAATGAACTTGGTCAAACTCTTAAACTTGGAAACCAACTTGGAGGAGAGGTTAACTCACTTCAAGGTTCCCTTAGTGCTCTTGGAGAAGCTACAGGAATAGAATTTTTAGCTTCAGCCTCATTTAGTATTCCTACATTAGATCTAAGATATGCATTAGACTTAATAGGTATTGATCTAGATAAAGAATTAGAAAAAATCTTAGATAAACCTGGAGGAGCAGCTCTTTTAGCTCAAGTTCAATCTACTTTTAAAGATAAACAAACTGGAAAATTTACAATTTCTGGTTCTTCTGTAAATACCTCATCTCTTAATCCTTTTGAAAACTTTCCTTCAAAAATAGAATTTGGTACAGTTGTAGGACAAATAGTTGATGATAAAACTAACGCACCCTTACCAGGAGTTAAAGTAAGAAATCCATTTTCATTACTCCCAAACCGAAAATCATCAGTGACAGATAAAAATGGTAAATTTGAAATAGAACATCCTGTAATTCCTTCTATATTAGTTGATCTAGGAATTATTGATCCTAGTTTATTTGGGTTAACAATTACCTTAAAAAAATATACAGAACCAGCTACTGAAGCTAATCAAGAACCAAGAACATTTAGATATCTTCCAAAACAATATACTCCTTACACATCCACCGGAAAATTAAAAGGATATAGAGCAGACTTAGAAGAAAGGCCAAATAAAGGTATAGGAATAATTCCTTTAAGAAGACTTGAAGGTGATCTAGCAAAACAAATAAGAAAATTCCTACAATTTCCTAAGATCCAAATAAAAGAATATACCCAAAAGGATGTTACTTATGAATTTAATCTTCAAAAACAAACAGCTGATGCTATAGCTAAATTAAAATCAATAGTTATACCCTTATTATTAACATTAATAGCAATATATGGTGTTAGCCAACTAGCTCCTTTAATTAAAGCTAAAAAAAGTGGAATTAAAGAAGATGCTCAAAAAGAATTTGATAAGATAAAAGACGCAATTTTAAATCCTAGTGAAGAAGACGTAAAAAAAATAATTAAGAAAAAAAATAAACTTGTAAAAGTTCTTAATGATACTCTTAAAATAGTAGAAGATACAACCTTAATTTTAGAAGTAGCTGATGACCTTATTGATATTACTGATACATCCTATCAAATTTTAAAAGTTCTTCCTGTCCCAACAGCTGTACTTGGAGTAGGAATACCAATTTCTGTAGTTAATAATGTACAAGATGCTAAAACAGTTTTAGATGTTAGGATAGTACAAGCTAAACATATAACTAAAACATCTTTATCTATTTTAAGATTACTAGAAACAACTTTAGGAACAGTTGTAGATTTATTAGATATATTAGATATGTTTGTTCAATTTAGTGCCGAATTATCTCCAACAAATATTGAATCTGAAGAAATTAGTGCTGAAATAAGAGATATAGGTAAAGAAGAAGCTAGACAATCTTCTCCCATAATCACAAATATAAATGGATTTGAAATGAGTATTGAAACAGAAAATACAACTAAAACTGTAAAACGTAGAAGAGCTATAGCTAGAAATGGAGCAGGAATAATAATGTTAAAAGGAAAATACTCATTTAGTTCTATTGATCAAATATTAATAGATGAATTAATATTTTATATAAAACAAAATAAATTAAAAGCAAATTAATCAAATATTTATAATAGATGAAAACATTACAATTAAAAAATTTAATTAAAGAAGCGGTAAGAGAAGCAATTCAAGATGAATTAAAGGATATTTTATTAGAAGCAATTAAATCTCCTAAAACTATAGTTAATGAATCTATCCTACCTCCAGTTAATATTAGCAATAAACCAACTCCAACTCCTAACAGAGATATGAAAGCTAAATATGAAAATATGATGGGAGCTTTAGAAGATACAAAAATGTCTTTTACATCTCAAGATGCTGTTCCTATGAATACTATGGGTATGGATCCTGTAAATGGACAACTCCCACAAGGTTCTGTTAGTTTAGATCAAATTGGAAATTTACTTAGTAGTACATAATGCCTTTTAACGAACAACAGATATCCCCTATTGATTTTAATAGCTCAGCAGCTGTTGGAATTGATCTTCCTTTTAATGGTAATGCCGTTTTTAAATCTAATTTTCAAACTCAAAATGCTATAAAGAATAATCTAATTAATTATTTCTTAACAAATCCAGGAGAGCATTTTTTAGATCCTGAATTTGGGGGTGGTTTAAGAGATTTTTTATTTAAACAAATAAATGATGGTAATATAGATTTTTTAAAAGAAGATATTTCTACTAAAATAGTGGAATTTTTTCCTAATATTATTCTTACTTCATTAAATGTTTCCCAAAATGTAGATTTTAATTCTCTTATAGTTGATATAAATTACCAAGTTGCTAATACTAATATCAATGATAATATAACTTTAGACTTATAATATGGCTACTCCTAAACGTGATATAAAATACTTAAATAGAGACTTTTCATCTCTTCGAAGTAGACTTATTGAGTTTTCTCAAACATACTTTCCAAATACTTACAATGACTTCTCCCCAGCATCTCCAGGAATGTTATTTATGGAACAGTCTGCCTATGTTGGTGATATTTTAAGTTTCTATTTAGATAATCAAATTCAAGAAAACTTTTTACAATATGCTAGACAAACAAATAATATATTTGAACTAGCTTACATGTATGGATATAAACCTAAAACAACAGGTGTAGCTCAAGTAGATATAGATTTCTACCAACAACTCCCAGCAAAAACAGTTGATGGGATAGTAGTTCCTGATTATGATTATGCTTTAACAATCCCAGAAAATACTTCTGTAACATCTACTGTTGGTGGAGATCAAAGTTTTATAATTCAAGATAAAATTGATTTTACATTTTCATCCTCTCAAGATCCTACTGAGATATCAATATATCAGATCTCAAATAATGCCCCGCAATATTATCTTTTAAAGAAAACAAGAAGAGCTATATCCTCCACTATTCAATCCTCCCTATATAATTTTGGATCACCTCAATCATTTACAACAATTAATTTAAATGATACTAATATTATTAAAATATTAGACATAACAGATACTAATGGTAATATATGGAGTGAAGTTGATCATTTAGGACAGGAAATGATATATGAAAAAATTAATAATACCAATCCTAATGATCCTAATAATGTTCAAGATAGTGGTGAAGTACCTTATTTATTAAGTTTAAAAAAAGTTCAAACAAGATTTTCTACAAGATTTACTTCCTTAACAAATCTTCAAATCCAATTTGGGGCAGGTACATCTACAGATAATGATGAAAATATTATTCCTAATCCTAATAATGTTGGAATAGGTTTATTATCTAATCAAGATAAATTAACATCAGCTTATTCTCCTACTAATTTTTTATATACTGATACTTATGGAATTGCTCCTTCAAACACTAGTTTAAATGTAAGATATTTAACAGGTGGGGGGGTTAGTTCTAATGTTCCCTCTAATTCATTAACAAATCTTCAAACTGAAACCATAATCTTTAATAAAATTAATTTAAATACTACTATTGCTAACTATATATTTAATTCACTATCATCAAATAATCCTTTAGCTGCTAGTGGGGGGAAAGGAGGAGATACTTTAGAAGAAATAAGGCAAAATACTTTAGCATCTGTAGCTTCTCAACAAAGAGCTGTAACTGCTGAAGATTACTTAGTTAGAACTTTAAGTATACCTTCTGAATATGGTTCTGTATCTAAAGTTTATATGGAAAAACCTAAATTAACAGATACACAAGTTTCAACAATTGAAACCTTAAATTTATTTTGTTTAGGTTTAACTTCTGAAGGTTATTTAACTCAACCCTCAAACACACTAAAGAAAAATATAAGAACCTATTTATCTCAATATAGAATTATAGGTGATAATATTGAGATCAGAGATGCTTTTATTATTAATATAGCTATTAATTTTGAAATTGTAGTTTTACCTGATTTTATTAATACTGAAATACTTTTAAGTTGCATCCAAGAATTAGAAAATTATTTTGATATAGATAAATGGCAAATAAATCAACCTATTATATTAAGAGATTTATTTATTTTATTAGATAAAATAGAAGGTATTCAAACTGTAAAATCTTTAAATATATCAAATAAAGCTGGAACTACATCAGGATATTCTCAATATTCTTATGATATAGAAGGTGCTACAAGTAATCAAGTAATATACCCATCATTAGATCCAAGTATATTTGAAGTTAAATATCCTACCCAAGACATTAAAGGAAAAGTTGTTCCATTATAATATTTATAAACATGGCTATATATAAAATCTTTCCAACTCAAGACTCTACCCTATACTCCTTAACTCCAAATGCTAATTTTGGGATGGATGCTATTCTTGAAGCGAGTAATATTATAGGAATAGATGGAACACCTGATATTGCTAGATTTCTTACCCAATTTGATACTGATGAAATAGTAGATGTTATCAATAATAAAATAGTTACAGGAAGTACTACTATATGGGATGTTAATTTTAGAACTTTTATAGCTGAAGCTTCAGGAGTAAGTAATACTCAAATTTTAGAAATATATCCAGCTGGTCAACCTTGGAATAATGGAACTGGAGAATTTGGAGATAGTCCTGAAACAACAGATGGTTGTACTTGGGTTGATAGATCATCTAAAAATATAGATGCTTGGTCTATGGGAGCTGTATTTGATAGCAAAAGAATTACAGGTTCATTTGACTCAACATACTCAGTCGCCGGAGGAGGAAATTGGATCTATGAAACAGGAAATGTTAACATATATAAAGTAACTCAATCTTTTACTTTAAGAAGTAATAAAGATTTAAATGTAAGTACAAAAGAAATAGTTAATAATTGGTATGATAGAGCCTTTGTATCTGGAGATAAAGGATTTGGTAATAATGGATTCTTAGTTAAATTAACTAGTAGTGTTAATACTTCAGGTGAGTCAACAGCTGGTGAATTTTTTACCACTTCTTCTCAACAACCTATATTTAAATACTATAGTGTTGATACTAATACTATTTACCCACCCCAATTAGAGTTTAAGTGGGTTGATTTTACTACTGTATTAACAGGATCTCTTACATCAAGTATAGTTACTGACTCTAATATTAAGATGTCTTTAGCAGAAAATCCAGGTGTGTTTAATATTAATTCTATTAATAGATTTAGACTTAATGTTAGTCCTATGTATCCTCCTAGAACTTTTCAAACAAGTTCATATTTTTTAGGTAAAAATTTCTTACCAACATCTTCATTTTATGCTTTAAAAGATTTAGATACTGATGAATATGTAATTGATTTTGATACCCAATACACTAAAATTAGTGCTGACTCAACAAGTAATTATTTTGATATTTATATGAATGGATTAGAGCCTGAAAGATATTATAAACTATTAATTAAAACGCATATAGATGGTTCAACTAAAATATATGATGATAATTATTACTTTAAAATAATTAATGGATAATGAGCGAAGAGATTAATTTAAATAAAACTGTTTTTAATAAAGATCAATACTCTAAAGTAATTGATACTGCATTTAGTGAATTAGGAGTGACCACTATTCAAGAAGAATTAGAGGCCCAACCTACTACTGAAGAATTTTTTTCCCTATATAATCAATTATTTTATGAAATTCCTGAATTTGGAGAACTTAACTCACATGAATACTTAATCCAACAAAGTTCAGAGTATATCAATTTTGAAGCTAATAGAGAAATAATTAATGAGCTCCAAAAAGAAATTTCCCAATTAAGAATAGAATTATTAAATTCAGAAAAACAAACAATAGAATTGGAAACAAAATCATCTTTAGGTGCCTCTTCAGTTTTAGATACTCTACCACCTTCTCTTAGTGTAGGAATAACTGGTGGATCATCTGGTGGATCATCTGGTGGATCATCTGGTGGGTCATCTGGTGGAGGTGGTGGTGGAGGATATTAAATTTTATCCTTATCATTTAAGAAAATAAATATAAAATGGTTAACATAAGTCAAATAACTCCAACTCTAATTGATAATCAAGTAGAGTATAATTCTCAAGATGAAAACTTAATTTCATCTTTTGAAATTGATACTAAATTAGACTCTACAGGTTATATTGAGTATAGTATTTATGATTTAAATAATAATTTACTAAATATAAATTCTAATTACAATTCTTACACTATATTAGATGATGGTCAATCATCCCTTTCTTCAGATATAAATAAAATAAACATTGATCCTCAAACTGATTTAGAAGGTATAGGATATAGTCAAGGAAAATATAATGTTTATTATAATATTCTTTCTAAAAAAATTGGATCAAATTTAGAAACCTTATATATATCTGAAATATCCTCTGACAGAACTGAAATAAGATTAGAAAGTAATAATTTAGAAAACACATCTTTACGAGAACAAACCCAAACATTTTTTCTTGAAAGAGAGTATAGTGAATATTTTTTAGATTTTTATATCAATTTTGGAAATAATAATTTAATAATAGCTAATAATATAGTTTTATCTGAAACTGATCCACTTAACCCTACAATATTAGTTAAATTATACAAACCTCTCCCTGATAATTATGATGTAAAATCTGAATTATGGGTCGTAACTTTAATAGATAATCCTCTAGCTTATAATATAGAATTTATAGAGGAACCTATAATAATTGAAGATTCACTTCCACTTCAAGGTCCTAATTTTAATTTAGAACTAAAAGATCAAGTTAATAACTCAACCTTAAATTTATCTCATTCAGATATAGTTAAAACCTCATTATCATCATCTACAAATCAAATTAATAGTTTATTAAATAAGAAAGAAATTTCCGTTAATATTGATTATAGTAACTTTTCAAACTTCATTCATTTAAGCTCCGCTAAAACCAGACTTGAAAATTTTACTTATAAAGTAAATTTACTAGAACAACACTCAGCTTCAATATCTACTATAGAATCAAGCATAACAGGTCCAACTTCTGCTTCATCTGTAGCTGTTGGAAGTACAACTATTTTTAAAAATAAAATTAATGATATAATAACTAATTTTGATCATTATGAGTATATTTTATATTATGAAAGTAGTTCATATGCTTGGCCTAAAACAACTTCTTCTCCTCCATATTTATTAACTAAAGTAGCAAGTTCTGAAGCTGTAAGCTGGCTTGGAAGTGCTGATGAAACTTCTACAGACTTTGGAGGAATAGCTTTATCTGCTTCTCGTTTTGATGATGAAAATAAAGATAATCTAACATTTTCAATACCTTCATATCTAAAAGATAATCCTGATAATAGACAATATGAATTGTTTATTGATATGGTAGCTCAACATTATGATAATATTTGGATTTATATTAAGGATGTTACTGAAAAGTTTAATTCTGATAATAGATTAGATTATGGGGTATCTAAAGATTTAGTAGCTGACGCAATAAAAGATTTTGGAGTTAAATTATATCAAAACAATTTTTCTAATGATGATTTATTTACTGCTTTCTTAGGATTAACTCCTGAAGGTAGCTTATTTCCATTCCCAAATATAGTAACTCCTTTCCTTACTCAGTATGGATTTGGAGTTTATGGTATAGATCCTTATGGAGGTTCGTCCCCATCCACCCTTCCAACAGTGCCAACTGGATTTGAATATATTGATACCTTAATATCAGCATCTAATGATCCTATTCCTCAAAATGATGTCAATAAATCTTTATATAAAAGATTATACCATAACTTACCTTACTTACTTAAAGCTAAA
>Ga0209337_1003092_pt1 | contig 11753 bp, 16 predicted proteins | sample LinPmetageLP53_FD_184044 | JGI IMG/M metagenome (GOLD analysis project Ga0209337, IMG submission 184044) | Marine viral communities from the Pacific Ocean - LP-53 (SPAdes) (version 2) | ecosystem: Environmental > Aquatic > Marine > Oceanic | place: Pacific Ocean | collected 2010-02-08 | reverse complement strand
TGAAAGAAAATGGAGTTTGATACCTATGGTGTGGGCGACCATCTTGTTGTTCAAAAAAAACAAAAAGGTTAAGAAAATATTTGACATGGTGAAGTATGTAAAACAAAACTATTTGTACTTCACAGAACTATATAGGATATACGCTAAGAACCTACGTAATGATTATGTTTTTGCCATAGCACTCCAGCAGATAAATGGCTTCGTAGGGTATGAAAAATTTCCATTCGCCTTGCCTACATTACCCCGGGATTGTGAGGTAATGGAAATCACTGATAAAGGGTTAGTATGGAAGTGCAAGGATGAAATAAACACAGTTGCAAATCAAGACGTCCATGTGTTGAACAAGGAGATATACGATGTCTGATTCAAAAGGATTCCTGTGGTTTGCCCAAAACAACTTGGAAACTGATTACGTCGAATTATCAATTAAACTTGCTAAAAGCATCAAGCGTTATTCTAACAATAAAGTTTGTGTGGTGACCGATGTCAAGAGCAAATTTGAAAGTGAATATGTTGATGTGGTCAAAGTTCTTAAACAAGATGACAGTGCTGATCATGACATCAAATGGGCAAATGAATATAAAGCGTTCAGTGTCTCGCCATTTAAACACACAATTAAACTAGAGGCTGATATGCTTTGGACAACTTGCACAGACTGGTGGTGGTACTACCTATGGCAACATGACCTTGTGTTCAGCGTTGACTGTTTTGATTACAGGAACAACGTGATCAAGCATACTCCCTATCGGCATCTTTTTATTAGAAATCATTTACCCAATATCTATAACGGTCTCATGTATTTCAGAAAGAGTGAGAAAGCACAGCAGTTTTTTAAAATGGCAGAATATGTGGTTAAAAATTGGGAAAAGGTTAAGAGCGAAATGTTAGTCGCTTGCCACGACAAGTACCCAAGCACCGATGTGGTCTTTGCGTTGGCGTATCGTATAATTGATCCTACAATGAAAGGATTGATAGACTATGAGTGGTTCAAATTTATACATCACAAGCCTGGAGTAAACAAAACTACAAGGACCAAAAAACAAAACGAATATTTGAATGTGAACAGGTCAGGAGATGCATTGTACATAGGAGAAACACGTGTCAGCCGAGTCTGGCACTATCATGACAAGGAGTTGAATGCCAGGGTTATTTGAAGCATTGGCCAAGATGCCTAAAAGAGGGCCAAAAAAACATTTTGTCACTATAGATGGTGAGCAATACGAAGTGCCTTTTGAAAAGCATCAATGGGCGATACAACAGGGTTTCGAAAATTTAATTATAAAAAATGGAGAAATTGTGCCGAAGCCACAACGGAAAATACAAGTAAGGTACAGTGAGCTATCAAAAACGGAAAAAAAAGGTTACTTCTTTGAGGACAATGATATACATTGGCCAAATAAAATTGCCGAGGGAGGTTTGGTATGGAAAATAAAGCCAGAGTAACCGATCTCGATTTCGTTTACATTTCATTCAAGGAGCCAAACAAAGAACAAAACTGGGCAGACCTAAAGAACAAGGTCCCCTGGGCCAAGCGTGTTGACGGTGTGGTCGGATTTGACAACGCACACAAGGCCGCGGCAGATGTCGCAGAAACAGATTTCTTTATAAGTGTCGATGGCGACAATATAATAGATGAACATTTCTTGTTAGAAACTTTAGATTGGACTAAGACTGACAAGACCCGGGTACACAGATGGAGGGCTAGAAACAATATAAACGGTCTGGTGTATGGTAATGGCGGCTTGGTGGGATGGTCAAAGGACACCTGTCTCAACATGAAGACTCATGAGAATGCCGAACTCGATGAGAATCAAATAGATTTCTGCTGGGGCGTGCCACATGAGAATTTACACAACTGTTACTCCACTACCATAATAAATGGTTCTGAACAACAGGCTTTTGTGGCAGGATACAGGGAGGGCGTTAAAATGAGTACAGAGAAGGGCAGGCCGATACCGGCACAGAATTTTCGTAGCATTTGGCACAATAATTTGCGTATACTCAGCACATGGTGTACTGTCGGTGCTGACGTAGAATTTGGTAAGTTTGCCATGTTGGGTGCCAGGATGGGTTGCTTCTACACAGTGGTCGAGGCAAACAATCAACATTTCAAGATACGTGACCTTGATGACATGCAGAACTATTTCGAAAACGTTACCACAAGTAATATTGACAAAGAGCTCATGTTGTACGGGAACAGCCTGAGGCAACAACTGGACATGTCCATAGCGGATATGGACACAGATGCCAGCAAGTTCTATAGGTTCGTGATGCCTCAACATATCAACAGAGGAGTGCAAGACCGTGACAACTAGTGATTACAAGTCAGACGCCTTGGCGGCCAAACGGAAGTTGCAAACTGTTTCTGACACCATGTGCCTGGCAAAATGGAATCAAACATCGTTGCATCTGCCTACAGGACTTACAAACTCGTGCTACCATCCACCATTGCACAAGATTGATGCAGACGCAGTCAATAAGAATCCTGCCGCACTGCACAACACACAAGAGAAATTGAATCAACGACAACAAATGCTTCAAGGAGAGCAACCTGAGGGTTGTTCATACTGCTGGAACATAGAGAAGACCGGAGAAATGTCAGACAGGCACTACAGATCCGGTGAGCCATGGGCCATGCAGGACTTCGAAGATATAAGAAAGAATCCAATAGACGAACATTGGACACCGAGATATGTGGAAGTGAACTTTAACAACGCCTGTAACTTACAGTGCAGTTATTGTTCTCCACAATTCTCAACTAAGTGGGGCAAGGAGATTGACAGGTATGGCCAATATCCCACATCTCCTCCCCACAACGCACCAGAACACTTTCAAGGCAGGCGTAGACCTATCCCCAATAGAGAAGAGAATCCCTATGTGGACGCTTTTTGGAAATGGTGGCCTACACTGTACAAGAATCTGAAGCACTTCCGTATGACAGGCGGAGAGCCGATGATGGACAAGAACACTTACAAGGTGTTTCAGTACATAATAGACCACCCCAAGCAGGACCTACACCTCAACGTCACGTCAAACATGTGTCCTGCAGATAAGAAACTGAAGTTGAAATATTTCAACATGGCGGCAAACATATGCATGGAAGAGAAGGTCGAACACATGATGCAGTTCGTGAGCGTTGATGCATGGGGTAAAAGGGCAGAGTACATACGTAATGGATTAGATTTCAATTACATGATGGACAACGTGGAGGAGTTTCTTGAAAGAATACCTGTGCGTAATTCAATAACGTTCATATGCACATACAATAACCTAAGCATAACAAGTATGGACAAACTGTTGGAGAAAATACTAGAACTGCGTACGAAGTACAGCAAGACATACCAGAGGGTGTGGTTCGATGTTCCACTGCTTAGGCAACCTGCATGGCAACAGATCACACTGCTACCAGAATCATATCAGAGCATACACGAGGACAACATAGAATACATGAAGAAAAATTCTGGCGAGGACAACGGGCTACACATATTCAAGGATTTCGAGATCCAAAAAATGGAACGCAATCTCGCATACTGGCGACAAAACGCGGACGCAAGTACGCAACAAAAAAAGAATTTTTACGCATTTTTTAATGAACACGATCGAAGACGTCTTACTAGATTCCTAAACACCTTTCCTGAGATGGAAGAATTTTATGAGGAGTGTAAACGTGCCTAATAAAACTATAGCACATGGATGCAGTTTCACAAAGTACAAATGGAAATGCTGGCCAGGTTTTATTCCTTGGTTCAATGGAGGGGTCGACATGGTTAATAAAGGTAGATCAGCCTCAGGCAATGAGACCATCTCAAGGGCAGTAATAAACAGTGCCATGAAGCACAAACACATAGATCATGTGTACATTATGTGGTCTGCAAGCGACAGATATGAAGTTATCACTTTGGATGAGGGTGTTGATAATCTAGAGGGAAGGATAACCTACAGGGTCTGGGACGATGATTTCAAATGGAGTACATGGTTCGGTGGACACAGGTTACCCGATAAGCATGATTATTACAGGCGACATTTTTGGAACGAAGAACATCAATATTACAGAACATTGGAAAACATTCTGAGGACGCAGATGTTTCTGGACAAAAAGAAAATACCATACACAATGATGCTATTCAACAAACACGTCTTGCGTGACAAACCCCACAGTGAAAGTGAACGTGCATTAGGCAACGAAATTGATTGGACAAAATTCATATTTTACAAAGACAGGCAAGGATTATGGGAGTTCGCTGAAGACAACTACAAGGAATATTATATTCCCGGCGAAACGCACCCGCCACCTATAGCACACTATCATTGGGTGAAGGACATAATGTTTGAAAGCGACGTGCTATGTCCACAAGACGAATACAAAAAGTTAAAAAATTATTTTGAAGGCAAAGATGGAAGATCTTGAATATAAAAAACAAATACTAGACACCAAGAGTGCAAGTTTCTGTGGCGCCAAGTGGTACAATGCCACAATATGGTTGGGCAGTGGAATGACCACAAGTTGCCACCATCCGTTGCCACACAAGATAGATCTAGAAGCAATCAAAACTAATCCAAGTGCAATACACAACACTGTGCAGAAGAAAGAACAGCGTAGACAGATGCAGGAGGGGGTACGGCCTAAAGGGTGTGAGTACTGTTGGAAGATTGAGGATATAGGTAGAGATTCCATAAGCGACAGGGTTTACAAATCTAAAATATACACAAATGATAATTTGAATACAGCATATACATCAGACTTCAACGAAAACGTGAATTTGAAAACACTTGAAATTGCGTTCGACAGGACATGTAATTTTGCCTGTACATATTGTAACCCTGCTTTCAGTTCTACGTGGGCAAACAACATCAAACAAAAAGGACCATACACAGGCATGACTACTGACGGGCGTAATCATTTTACCCATGCTCATGACAGTGCAGAGCCTTACAAGAAAGACGAAACTAATCCTTACGTGGAAGCATTCTACAAGTGGTGGGAGACAGACTTGCACAGGAGTTTAGACGAACTAAGGATCACAGGAGGAGAACCAATGATGTCGCCTAACTTGTGGAGATTACTAGATTGGATAGAGACGCAGGGAGATAAGATGAATCCAGATATGCGTATTGCTATAAACTCCAACCTAGGAGCAAAGCAGAGCATAATTGATAGATTCAAAACTAAATTAAAAGGTTTCAAAAACTTCCATTTGTACACAAGTTGTGAGGCAACTTTCAAACAAGCAGAATACATCAGAGATGGGTTAAACTATGGAGATTGGCATAGTCAGGTTCTTCACATGATGGTTGATAAAGTTCCATCGGAAATACACAACATGGCAACAATCAATGCCCTATGTTTAGAAACATTACCTGAATTTCTTGAAAAACTTGTATGGTTTAAAAGTGCAAGTAAGGTTTACGGACCAACTATTAATTACACACTTAACATATTGAGGTTTCCTAGTTTCCAATCACCGCTTGTACTACCGGATGACTTAAGAAATAAATTTAAAGGCAATCTGGAAAAGTTCTTAACTAGTAATAACAAATGGTTGGAGGGCATGGAAGTGAATCAAACACAGAGATTGATAGATTACCTGGACGTGGTCAAGACACCACACGCAGGTGCCGCCACGCAGGATAAGTTGCAGAAAGATTTTAAAACATTTTACAGTCAATACGACAAGAGGTCAGGAAAGGACTTTGAAAAGACTTTTCCAATAATAGGAGAATGGTACCGTGGCATATGATTACGGGGCGAAAGAGCCTGAGAAATTAAAAATAAAAGACATGACTCCCGAGCAAAAGGAGTTGTTGATAGACAGTGATACCTTTTGTATGATGCCTTGGCTACACATACATGCGTTTCCAGATGGTAGGGCCTATCCTTGTTGTTTTGCTTTGGACAAATACCCTGTTGGCGACCTGAACAAAAATTCAATGGCCGAAGTCTTCAATAATGACGATATGAAAGGCATTAGGAAAAACATGCTGTCTAACAAGACCAGTAAACACTGCTCTAAATGTTATGATCAAGAGAAGTCAGGATTTTTCAGTCTACGTCTAAGTTCTAACAAACACTTTGGACACAACATCGGAATGGTGGACAACACACAAACAGATGGCACAGCGGATTTTGTAATCAAGTATTGGGACATCAGATTCAGTAATCTTTGCAACCTTGCCTGTAGGAGTTGTGGCACATGGTTCAGTTCTAACTGGTACGAAGATCACAAGAAACTTACAGGTGCACCCCCTAATCATGCAAAAATAATGAAGGTTGGTAGGAGCAGTAATGACATATGGGATCAGATGCTTGATCAGTTTGAACACGTAGAGCAGTTCTATTTCGCAGGTGGTGAACCAATCATAATGGAAGAACATTACAGAATATTAAAAGAACTAGATAAGCGTAAAATGTATCATGTTCGTTTGATTTACAATACAAACTTTACAAGAACAAAATATAAAGATATTGACGTTTTAGAATTATGGAAAAAGTTTGATTCAGTGTCTATAGGTGCAAGCCTAGATGCAGAGGGAGCCAGAGGCGAATACATGCGTAAAGGAACTGTGTGGAAAGATGTTGTTGAAAATAGGAAAAGGATGTTAGAAGTCTGTCCAAAAGTTGATTTCTACATTTCAAGTACAGTAGGACTGATTAATGCATTACACATTACCGACTTCCATAGGAGTTGGGTAGATCAAGGTCTTCTTAAACCACAGGACTTTAATTTCAACTTATTACAATATCCGTATGCACAGAGGATTGATCTTTTGCCTGACTCATTTAAACAAAAAGTAAAAGAGAAATTTGAAAAACATATCGAATGGTTACGACCGTTAGACCATCTTACTAGGGCAACAAAGGGATTCGAATCAGGATTAGATTACATGCTGAGAAGAGACAACAGCAATGACATGCAACAGTTCAAAGACACAATGAAAAAAATGGATGTGATCAGGGATGAAGACATACTTCAAACATTTCCTGAATTAGCGGAGTTGTATGAAAAGAATTAAACCAAGCGAAGGAAACAAGACGTTCTGCATGGCACCATGGACGCACACATACTTGTCACCACAAATGGAACGTAGGTTATGTTGTAGTTCACGTGAAGATTCAAAGACCTTCAATCAATACATCGATCTTAATAAAAAGTCACAGCCTTTCTCGCCAGACACTTTAGAGCAACACTGGAATAGTGATTACATGAAAAAAATTAGGGTAGACTTAATGCAGGGCAAAGAAGTGCCCCAATGTCAGGTGTGTAATGGCAAACTTTTATCGGTTGCAACCTACAGGACACATTTCAATAAGTTATTTGAATCACAAATTGATGAAGCATATGAGAAGACCAAAGATGATGGGCACACAGACATGAAAGTTACAAGTTGGGACTATAGGTTCAATAATCTTTGTAACTTTAAATGCAGAATGTGTGGAGACATGCTCAGCTCTAGTTGGGAAGCAGAAAACAAGGAAACAGGCAATTGGAATCCGGCTGAACCTTCCCAGATGTGGATGAGAAAAGACATCAAAGCAGAGATTGATAAGTTCCACGATCAAGTAGTAGTGAATGAATTCAAGGATGCCATAGAAGCAAAAAGTATAAAAGAGATATACTGGTGCGGAGGCGAACCTTTGATGTGGAAAATACACTGGGAGTCAATGAAAAGGATTATTGAATTGAACTACCATGATAGTGTAAGCATTAGATATAATTCAAATATGAGTAGGATAAACTTCTTTGGTATGAATCTATTTGATGATCTCCTAAGTAAATTTAAGCATTGGAACATATTAGCCAGTATAGATGGAACGGGAGAGGTAGGAGAATATGTAAGGTCGGGTCTGAAATGGAACGAATGGTTCAGCAACATGCAGTATGCTAGGAAGTTTACAAAAAGTAGAAGAGATTTAAGGATGGATCTTACTATGACAATGCCGGGGATGGTAGGATTGCAGGAAATGTTAGAAGCCGCCAATGAACTAGATGTTGATCTTTTAGCAAAAAGGGTATTTGGGTTTGATCCTACGAACGTTTGGTCACCCATGTGTCTGCCCCGCAAGATATTGGACAGGATCGTTGATGAGTTTTTAGTTAAAAATAAAAAATTATTAACAAAACACATTTATTTTATTAATGCCTTGCGAGATTTAAAGCAAAAGCCTACATACGATCAAACGTACAGTAATGACGAATACCTCGCAGGTCTTAAAAAAGGCAAAGCAACAGTTGAACGTTTAGATAGAGTGAGGGGAACAGATATTAAAAAAATCCTTTCAAGAGATAAGGAAATATTAGAGTGGTGGACAAGTATATAAAATCAAATGTGTGTCCGTTGCCATGGACACATCTAGAAGTGGATGTAAATGGCGGTGCCTCGCCCTGCTGTCTGTACAAAGGCAGTGTGCCTGGAGTCAAGGTGTACGAACAAAGTTTAAGTTCTATACAGCAAACGGAATACATGCAAGGACTTAGGAATAAATTTATGAACGGAGAACGTCCTGTAGGATGCCAGAGCTGTTGGCAGGAGGAAGATGCAGGAAAGACATCTAAAAGGCAAAACTCAATTTACAAGATGAAGAAAAGTCTGGCCAACTGGACACCTAACAGCGAGCCAACGCTCAAGTTCATTGACTTTAAGTTGGGCAACGTGTGTAATTTAAAATGTAGGATATGTGGATCGTGGAGTTCCAGCAAGTGGGCACAGGAGGAGCTCGACTATGGAGAGAATCCAGTTGCACGGAGGAATCTACGAGAGGGCGGTTGGCCCAAGAAGAATCCACAGTTCTTCGAGGATCTAAAGGAGGATCTTAAACACGTGGAATACTTCGAATTCACTGGCGGAGAACCGTTCATGATCAAGGACCACTACAAAATACTGATGCACTGTGTGGAGAAAGGATATGCCAAAAACATAGACATACACTACAACACAAATGGTACTCAATTACCACCAAAAGACATATTTGACCTATGGAGTTATTTCAAACACGTTGAGATAGCGTTCTCTATCGATGATGTGGGCGAGCCGTTCGAGTATCAGAGGCATCCTGCAAACTGGAGACAAGTCAGTGCTAATCTAATCAAGTTCAAAGAAATGAGGACTGCAAATATGGATTTCCAAATTTGTACAACAGTTTCAATATTCAATGTATTCAACTGGGCCAAGATAGCACTATGGGTGGCACAATATCAACCAAAATTCTTTTACGTGAACACCTGCTTCGACCCAGACTATTTCAACATACAAACACTGCCAAAACAAGTTAAGGATATTGTAAACACCAGGTATGGTATGTTGACAGATTTCAAACCTAGCATAAACTTTATGAATGCGGCGGAAAGAGATACACCAGACATACGACAGCAAAGGAAAGCAAGGATATTGCAAACAGACAACTACAGGAAAGAAAATTTTGGAGAAGTATTTCCTCTTTTAAATAAAGTACTACAGATATATGACTAAAATTATAGCAGGCGGTTGCAGTTTCACACTAGGCAACGAGTTAAGTGACGATATTGATGGAAAGACACCATCTAAAAATACATGGGCATACGGATTGGCCCAGACAAAAGCTCAATACGGAGAACCAGAATACGTGTGTGCGGCACGAGGCGGACTTGGCAACGAAGCCATTGCCAGGAGAACATTCCGTGCTATTATCCAAAATCCTGATGTGCGAGGTGTTGTTGTGATGTGGAGTTTTACTTCCAGGTACGACTGGGCGATGCCAAGACACAAGTTTCTAGAGGACAAGAGATGGACCAGCATATCACCATGGGACACAGAGGACGGGAATTTAGAAGCGATTAAGACCATGCAAGGTTCAGAAACACAGCAGGAACACTGGAAAACGAGACAAAACAACATGGAGGAATCAGGGGTCAGACCTTTTGCGGAGGCCATTTACAAACATGCCGCCAATCAATACCACGAAATTTATCTAAGTTGGAAAAGCATCATATGGTTACAGAATTTAATGGAGAAAAAGAACATACCATTTATGTTCACACTAGCGGACAACAGTCTGTTTTTTGAGGATCACACACACCACCGAGAGACAGATCCTTTTTTTGACGAGTTGTTTCGAGAGATTGATATTACCAAGTGGTTCACTTTCGGAGAGAGGATGATGGGTTTCAACCAATGGGCCATGATGAACGATTATCCGCGTGGCACCACACATCCACTTGACGAATCACACAAAGATGCTGTAAAATTAATGATGCCAACCTTTAACAAACTTATAGGAGGAGAATAATGTTCACATGGATAAAGAACCTGATCAACAAGATTAAGACGGAGATTGCTTACAGGAAGCGATTGAAAGAACTTAAAAAGAAAGACCCGTTTATATACAAATAAAAATGGTTTTACAGAAAATTAAAAAAGCTCTGGAAAAGAAGCCCAAGTTTGAACTGGTGGAGATGCCGTTCATAGATGTCAATGAGGACCCGGTGAGACCCGAATTGAGCTTGGAGTTCAGGCAGGCGTATGGCCGTAAGATATACGGGATCAAGGACGAGGAAGGTGACATTGCCGCGGTGATGTGTTTTGCATTCACACATGGCATTCCTAAAAGCGTGGAAGATATGGACAGGATGAGTAAAGACGCCGCCATGCAGGCAGTACACAGAGCAGGACAGCAAGGTTCGACTGCAATAGCGTACACAGTATGGGCCAAGAAAAAAGGCGGTGGCAAGCACATAGTCAACGAAGTCTACAAGATGATAAAAGATTCGAACCATCTTAACAGACTAGTAACACTGAGCCCAATGACTGACATGGCAAGGAAGTTCCATCTGAAAAATGGCGCAAAGGAAGTGCAGGTCAATCTAACCACGCAGAACTTTGAATACGACATAGAATTATCAGAATGGGAAAAGTTCAGAGACAGGGCGAAAGGATGGTTTAAAATAAAATGATAAAGAAAATTATAATAATGTTATTGCTATGCACATCTGCAAATGCAATAGATTTAACAAAATACTACAAAGAAGATTTGACAGACACTGACAAAAAGGCAATAGTGGTCTTCAACATATTACAGGGTATAGACATGTTGCAAACTTTAGAGATTGCTAACAATGACAACTACTATGAGAAGAACAAGATAATGGGAAAACACCCAAGTGAGGCACAAGTTGTCACGTATTTCATTGCAAGAGGGTTGGCACACTATCAAGCAACCAGGATGATACCTCTGAAATACAGGAACATCTTCCACACTTACAATGTAGTTTACAATTATAATGTGATAAGGGACAATCATAATATAGGAATAAGAATAGATTTCTAATGAAAATATTAATAATGGGGTTGCCAGGATCGGGCAAAACAACTTTAGCAAAAAAACTTGTTGAAATGTTTAATGCTGTATGGTTAAATGCAGATGAGGTTAGAAAAGAAGCGGACGATTGGGATTTTTCTGAAGAAGGAAGAAAAAGACAGTCTTTGCGTATGTGGTCATTTGCGGAAGAGGCCGTTGATGCAAATAGGACGGTGGTGGCAGATTTTATCTGTCCAACTGAGGAAACCCGGAAACAATTTGATGCAAATTACACAGTATGGATGGACACAATCAAAGAGGGTAGATTCGAAGACACAAATAAATTGTTCGAGGAACCAAGCAAATACGATTTTAAAGTTACACACATGGAAGCAGACATGTGGGCGTTCTTAATCAAACAAGATATATTAGACAAGCACGGTAACCTAGGACCACACAGATGAAAATATTAGGAATCAACTGC
>Ga0209337_1003089_pt1 | contig 11754 bp, 9 predicted proteins | sample LinPmetageLP53_FD_184044 | JGI IMG/M metagenome (GOLD analysis project Ga0209337, IMG submission 184044) | Marine viral communities from the Pacific Ocean - LP-53 (SPAdes) (version 2) | ecosystem: Environmental > Aquatic > Marine > Oceanic | place: Pacific Ocean | collected 2010-02-08 | reverse complement strand
ATACTACATATAAGTATGTACAACTATGGAATGGTATATTTAACTTGACAGACAAAGAGTTAACTATAATATCTTCATTTATAGATGTAAGTAATGCTACAGAAGAGGTAAATATTTGTAGTGTAGTGAATAAAAAACAAGTAGCTAGTGATCTTGGAATTAAAGATTATAATACTTTAAATAACTATATTAAAAAACTTAAAGACAAAGGAGCTTTCTTAACAGATAGTAATACATATAAACTTAATCCGTTTTTAAATCCGGACACAGACGCAGTAGAAATTGTTATTAAGAGAGGATAATGTTTGAATACCTAGTATTATCATATCACACAGTAGGTATATATGATATATTAATTATACAAGAAACTAATGGAGAAGTACTTACAATAAAAATAGAAGAATATGAGCCAGAACGAGCAAAAGCCCCCGAGTATCTTAGGGATGTTGAAATCATTCACTAAAGATTTAACAAAATATATAAAAGAAGGTGCCCCTAATGTATCTCCAGAGGATTATGCTATTAGATTAGATATATGTAGTGAGTGCGAGCATTTTAAAAAATCATCAATGAGATGTGGTTCTTGTGGATGCTTACTAGAACATAAAGCTAAATGGAAAACAGCTGATTGCCCGATGAGTAAATGGCCAGCCCAAGAACAACCACCAAAGGATACTTCTGAAGATGATAAAAAATAAAAAATTAATAGTGTATTATTTAGCTAATAAATATGATCTCCCGTTAAGTAAAGTTGAAGAAATTGTAGAGTATCAATTTAAGTATGTAATGAATATTATGAAAAAGGGGGATTTTGAGGCTATACGTCTCCCATATTTTGGAAAGTTTTCAGTTAACCCAAAGAGAGTAAAGCATATAAATAAAAAAAAGAGCGAATCTAATGAGACATGATTTAATACATATAGTAGATAATAAAGCTGTACCATCTGTGTATTCTAAAACTATATTAGAGTTTAAAGAGCTATCACCTGAAGAGTTGTCGTTTGTATATTTTATGATAGACCATAGATCTCCTTTTTCCATATACGAGTGGGATCAGCGTTTAATAGAAGTTAAAAATAATATATTTGGGGACAAAAAGAAATGGACACCTTCTAAAAAAGTACTAGGAGCGTGTGATAAGTATGAACAATTAATTGAAACCTCAGCTGTACGATTATTAAAAGCTGCAAGAACCTCTATAGTAAAATTAGAGAAATACTTTAGAGATATAGATTTACATTTAATGGATGACAACGGTAAACCTATATTTCATGCAAAAGATTTAATAGCTAACTTATCTAATATGGGGAAAGTCGTAGATGGATTAACTAGACTAGAAGATATAGTTAAGAAAGAAGAACAAGCCGCCAATACTAATAGAGGTGGAATTGAAGTAAATAAATATAGTATATAATGGATTTTTTAGAAGACTTAGAAATGTATGAGCAGGCTATGGATAATGCCTATGATTTAATAACAAAAAGAAAGTCTTTGGATGATATTTATGATGCTTTTGAAAAAGAAGGAACTATTGAGGAATTTTATCTACCATTTGATCCTTTATCAGAAGATGGTAGAACTGCAGATATAATAGATATGATAATAGAATACTACACAAGTACAGAAGAATACGAAAAGTGTGCTGAACTAGTTAAAATAAAAAAAGAATGTTTAAAGATACTGACAGAGCCAGAAGATCTGCAATAACATTTATAGAGACAGGATATTATACATCTGCTTTACCAGGAACTAAAGATTATTATGATTTTTGGGATGAGGAGAAAAATAGATGTATGTATGGATATAAAACTGATGAATTACATCTAACTGGATTTCATTATTTTTATTTAAATTATTGTCCTATTGACAGAGCTGTAGATGAGGAATTACCAGATGGTACTATACAATCTAAACGTGAGAGGACATTCCCTAGATTTTATGATGGAGATTGGGAGTATTTCCATGAAATAGATAAAGCTAGGAAAGAAAATAAACATATGATAGTTTTAAAAGCTAGACGTAAAGGATACTCTTATAAAGCCGGATCTATGCTTGCTCGTAATTACTTCTTTGTTAAAAATTCTAAGAATTTTGTATTTGCCTCCTCGAAAGAATTTTTAATTGGTGACGGACTTCTATCCAAAGCGTGGGAGTTTTTATCGTTTATAGATGATCATACAGCATGGTCTCAACCTAGGTTAAGGGACAGGGAGATGAATAAAATGTCTGGGTATAAAAAGAAAATAAATGGACTAGAGATTGAAATGGGGATGAAATCTCAAATCATGGGGGTATCCTTAAAAGATGCGCCAGATAAAGTAAGGGGAAAGGCAGGTGAATTAGTTTTCTTTGAGGAAGCTGGTTCATTTCCTGGACTACTTAAAGCATGGGAAGTAACTATGCCTACTATGAGGCAGGGATCTAAAACTTTAGGATTGATGGTGGCTTTTGGAACAGGTGGTACAGAAGGATCTGACTTTGAGGCAATGGAAGAAATATTCTATAATCCAGCGGCATACGATTGTATGGACTACGCAAATATATGGGATGAAGGGGCAATGGGAAGTACATGTGGTTATTTTATCCCTATACAAACTAATTTAGACGGATTTATAGATGAGGAAGGGAATTCTATAGTAGGGGAAGCTACAGAGTATGAAACTGAAATGAGGGAAAAAAAGAAGGGTGCTGCGGATTCAAAATCGTTAGACCAATATATAGCGGAGCACCCTTTCTCTCCTCAAGAAGCTACGTTACAAGTTACATCTAATTTATTTGATATAGTTTCTCTTCAAGAGCAATATAATAATATAAAAGCTAATAATCTTCATTCTATAGGAACTATAGGTAGACTTTATCATGATTCTGAAGCGAAAGTTAAGTTTAAAATAGATGGAGATTTAAAGCAAGTATTAAAGTTTCCACATAGAAAAGATGATAATACCACAGGGGCTGTAGTTATATATGAGTCTCCATATAGAAATAAAAAACAACAAGTACCTACAAATATGTACGTAATTTGCCATGACCCTTATGGACAAAATCAATCAGCAGATAGTTCTTCTTTAGGGGCGGCATATGTACTAAAACGACCAAATAATTTATCTCAACCTGATGATCTTATAGTAGCTTCTTATGTAGGTAGACCAAAAACACAAGATGACTATAATAATAGTTTATTTCTTTTAGCAGATTATTATGGGTGTAAGATAGGATTTGAGAATGATCGTGGTGAGGTTATAGCATACGCAAAGAGATATAGAAAGTTACATAAACTTCAAGAAGAATTTGAAATGTTAGATAAAAGAGAACTTAGAAGCAAAACAGTAAAAAGACAATATGGTATGCATATGACAGAAGCTAGAAAGAGGCAAGGTGAAATATATATACGTGATTGGTTAAATACTGTAAGAAGAACAGACGAAAATGGAAAACAATTGTTAAATTTGCATAAAATATATGATCCTGCTTTATTGACAGAGTTAATTAAATTTAATCATCATGGTAACTTTGATCGTGTTATGGCGTTAATGATTGGAATGTACCATACAAGAGAATTATATAATGCAGAAGTAAAAGATATATTAGAAGATCGATCCGCAGATAAGTGGTTTGATCAAAACTATTATTAAATGAAAAAATGTAAAAATAAAGAACCTTATAACCCTCTACCGGAGTACTTAGCAATAGGTCCGTCAAAAATTCATGGAGCAGGGATTCTCGCTACAGAAGATATTCCGGGAGAGGTAGTTATGGGTATAAGTCATGTGTATGATCCAAATTTTCAACATGATTACATTAGAACTCCATTAGGGGGATTTATTAATCATTCAGAAAATCCTAATGTTGAATTAATTGAGGATGATAATGATGAGTATAAAAGATTAAAGACTCTACGCAAAGTAGAAGCGGGAGAAGAACTTACTTTAAAATACAGTTTATATAATATTTGTGATTATTTATAGTGTTATATATATAATTAAAAGGGTAATATTTACCTATACAGTAAAAACGAAGATAAATTTAAGTAGATTTGTAGATTATGGGATATGATAAAATACCAAGGCAAAAACTGCCTTTGTCTAAAAAGACTAAAAAATGGAAAGAAGCTTGTGTAGAGGCTTATATAGACTTATCTAATTCTGGTCGTAATGCCGGAAGTAATAGAAAAGAATCTCTACAGCAGTTATATGAATACTATAACGGTGTAATTGACGAGGCGGATTATAAATACGTGCTAAAACCATATGGTAAAAGCCGTAGTAACTTCCCTTCTCAAATGCGTAATTATCCCATAATTAAACCTATCGTTGATCTTTTGTTAGGTGAGAAATCCAAACGACCTCTCAATTTCACCGTTACAGTACAAAATTCAGATACAGTTACTGCTAAAGAACAGGCAAAAAGCGATTTAATTTATCAAAGTTTTCAAAAGCAATTTGCTAATGCAATGATTAAAAGTGGAAAATTTCAAGGGGAAGAAGAAGAAGTACAATTACCTCAACACATAGCAGATCAGTTTGAAGCTTCTTATGTAGATAATAGAGCTATTAGAGGACAACAATCTTTGGATTATATTATGCATAGCCAAGAATTACATGATAAATTTCAGAAAGCTTGGTTTCATTTTATAGTAGCGGGAGAAACATATACTCATAGAGGAGTTAGAAATAATGAGCCTTTTTATGAAGTTTTAAATCCTCTTGATGTAGATTATGATCTAGATCCAGATTTAGATTTTGTAGAAGATGGAGATTGGGCATTAGTACGTAAGTATATACACGCATCTAGTGTTATTGATACATTCTATGAATATTTAACAGAACAGCAAATTCTAGAGTTAGAAGAGCCAAGACATTCAGAGTCTGATGTAGCTTTTTTATATACTAATTCCAACAATAAAGATGCAAATTCATATAGAAATAGATTGATAGAAGTTGCACAAGTATATTGGAAGTCTAGAAAAAGAATTGGATTTTTAAGTTTTATGGATCCTCAAACAGGAGCTATGGAGGAAGAAATTGTTGATGATGGTTTTAAATTACCTAATGAACTTAGAGCAACTGGAGCTAAATTAGAATGGAAATGGGTTAATGAGGTGTGGGAAGGTACAAGAATAGATGGGAGAATGTATATTAAAATACACCCTTTAGTTAATCAAAGAAATTCTTTAGATAATATGTCTACCTGTAAACTTCCAATTAATGGTATAAGATATTCTAATGTGAATTCTTCTAATATTTCTTTAGTAAAGTTAGGTATACCATACCAATTAAACTATAATATCTATAAATATAGATTAGAACTTGCTATTGCAAAAAGTAAAGATATTATAGCTTCTTTTGACATTAATATGATCCCTAAAAAATGGGATATGGATAAATTTATGTATTATGTAGAAGGTACAGGTATTGCATGGGTAGATTATAACAAAGAAGGAATACAATTAAATCCACAACATCAATCTGTTATGGATATGTCTATTAAAACAATAGAGCAATATATCGCTTTACTTGAATCTATAATGCAAGAATGGGAAAAACTATCTGGAGTGAATAGACAAAGACAAGGACAAGTGGGTAGTTATGAAGGTAAAGCAACTTCGCAACAGGCTATTGTTCAATCTTCTCATATTACAGAGGATTTATTTCGTAAATTTAATAGAATGGAACAAAGAGACTTACAAAGTCTTATTGATTACTCTAAAGAAGCATGGTTAACTGGAAAGAAAACTATGTATATGATGAGTGATGGAACAACAGATTTTTTAGATTTAAATAGTATGGAACATATGGAATCTGAATATGGTATTTTCTTATCAGATTCTGGTAAAGAACAAGATAAATTAGAAGCAGTTAAACAACTTTCTCAATCAATGATTCAGAACGGAGTCCCAGCTTCTACTATAACTGAGATGTTTGATTCGTCTAGTTTCACTCAAATTAAACAAAAAATTAAATTGGCTGAAAAACAAGTACAAGCATTAGAGCAAAAACAACAAGAAGCTCAACAACAACAAGAACAAGCTAAACTTGAGCAACAAGCTAAAGAAGCTGAGATGGAAAATATGAATAAAGAGAAAGATAGAGAAGTTCAGATTAAAGTTGCTATGATTCATGCTAGAGATAATGATACTAATGCTCAATTAAATTTAGCTAAGGGTATGAGAGAGCTAGATATTAAGGAGAGAGAAGTTGATATTAAATCTAGAGAAATGGATGGTAAATCTCAAACTAATAGAGATACAGCAAATATAAAAAGAGAAGATACTAAGTCTAAAGAACGAATAGCTAAAGCTAAAAATAAAATAGATAAGAATAAAAAATCGTCGGATAAATAATGCTTACATCTGAAGAGCAAATGCATATTATTAAAACCGCTATTCAAAACGGTTATAAAGGTCCTATTTATAAATTAATGGAACAAGCTATTATTGAAAAAGGATCTACAGTAGAAAGAGATACTGAAGCGCCTCAAGTAGGAACTCCTGCATTAGGGGGTAGTATGCCACAAAAGAGCCCACCAACTTCTACTGAAAGAAATATTATTCGACCTGGACAATATGAAGACGGAGGAATAAAAGGCACTAGAATGGGCTCAAGGCCAAATGATGATGGAAGTGCTTCAACTCATTTAATGGCAGATAATAATAAAGATGAAGCATGGCCTACTTTATTTCAAGATACGTTAGGGAAATGGATTGAACCTCCAAATGCATATGATTTTGCTAAACAAAGAGGTGAGGTATATAAATTTGATTCAAAGGAAGAATTAAAGAGCTTTTCTCGACAAGGGGATTGGAAAGCTACTTATTCTGATTTACCTGAAGATGGAAGTTGGGGAACTAGTTCTGCGGAGGCGTACCATCAAAAAGAAAAAGGTGGGTTTAAACAAGATGGTGGACTTGGTGAAGATGATAAAGATGATAAATTTGACAGAATAGTATCAGATCATGATAGAACATGGGAATATGCTAGAAAAGGAGACACATTTTATACACGTAGGATTGGGAATGAGGACTGGTTAAGAACAGCTGGAAAAGTAAAAGAATCTATTTCAACTAAAGTGTTTAAAGAAAAGAAAAAGGAAGTAGAGCCAGATAGACCAACCTTACAGCTTGATTCTGATTTTTTACAACCTAATGTTGCAGTACCTGACGCAACTAGAGTTAATCTACCACCACAGTTAAATATAGAGAAAATTATAACTACCAATCCAGAAGCTAAAGAAAAGATTGAGAAAGTAATAGAGAAAAAAGAACAAGAGAAAAAAGTAGAAGTAGAGCAACAACAAATTATTAAGGAGGAGAAATCTAAAGAAGTTCAAACAGAAAAGACTACATCTTATACAGAGTCTGTTCTTAATTCTATAAATAAAGCTATAGATAATATTGGAGATAATATATATAAAGCTGCTGATACTGCTGGTGATATATTTCAAGAGGGAATGGAATTTAAGGAAGAGTTGAAAGAAGACGCTTCTGATTTATATGATTCAGCTGCTGATTACACTTCTAGTACAGTAAGTTTTATAGCTAATAGAGTTAAGAAATTAAAACAAGCTTATAGAAAACATACTAAAACAGATACTGCGAATCAAGAAAGATTAGCTCAGTCTGGAATAGTAGTTAATTCAGAGACTGGAGAAGCTATTATAACAGATCGTAATGGTAATGTAAGGAAAGAAAGAATAATAGTAGGGGAAAATATTGATCGTGCAATATCAAATCCTGTTCCATACGCTTCTATTTTATCAAATATTAAAGATGATGAAGAAGTTTTTGTTCTGGGGAGATGGATGTCTAAGGCAGAAGCAAAAGATGCATATTATAATGAACATGGAGGAGGAACAACTCCTTTAGGAGCATATGTTCTACGAGGAGGTCAATTAGGAAATATATCAGGATACACAACTGATAGAGGTTATCCATTAAATTCTTCTGGATTTTTACAGGGTATAGATGCATATGGAGATGATGCCCCTACAAGCTCGCATTCTGTAAAAGTAAGAGGTGCTGACGGTACAATACGAACACAAAAGTCTTCAGCAGCTCTTCATCCAATTCCAAACAGCCAGAAAAATAAAAGACAAAGCGCTATTGATTCGGGAGGTGATACAAACTTCTCTGCTGCATGTATACAATTTGGAGAATGTACTCATAAAGAAATTTCGTTAATGATGAATAATCCTTCACTAGGAGTAGATACAGTTCAAGTTATTAATCCAAGCTTAGTTGAAGAGCATAGTGATATATGGGCTAATGCTACTAAACGTATAAAAAGAACTGGTGGATTTAAATATTCAAAGGGGGGAGCACGTAAGACTTCATCTACTGCAGATATTGACCCAGAAGAAAGTGAAGATTACGAAAGATATACTCTGGATCTAGAAATGGAAGGCAGTGCAAATTACGGAAAAAGCCCTGTAGATTATGTAGAATTTGAAAAACTTGTTAAGAAACATGGGTTAGACGCAGCAACTAACTATTACCAAGGTGAAGGTGGTAAGTCAACTCTTTCGTTTGAGAATTATCTAAGTAATCCAACTAAAAAGCAACTTGGATGGGAGCAAGTCGGGAGTTTAAATGAGAAACAGAAAACTAAGTATTATAAGAAAATGTTTCCTAACGCTAAGAAAAGAGAGGAGCAGATAACTTTTGATCAGAAAAATATTACTGCAAAAGATATAAACGATAAGAAATTTGGATTGGGTATATATGATCCAGCGTATATAGCATCGCAATCAAAACCATCTGGAGCAGCAAAAAGCATTGATTCTGAATGGTCTATAGCAGATGAAGAATTCATGTCTACGCCGGAGACTTTTAAAGAGAAAGGGGCCTGGAGTGGTGCAAATCTAAAGGCTTATGGAGAAGAATGGAATTCAGGAGATAGAGTTGAAGGAACTTATGGCTTTATGGATTACTGGAAGAACAAAAAAGATACTAGAACATTTAAACCTAAACATTTCTACGGAGATGACCGTAATAATGATAAGATATTTTATGCTGATGAAAAGGGTAATCCTATAGGCGGTAAATATACAGATGGAACTCTATATACTGATCTTCTTAAGAGCAGGAAAGGATACAATCTACAGGGCAGTTCCGTAGTTCCGGGTAGTGCAGAAGCATTACAATCAAAATATAAGTTTGGAGAAGAAGTAGTATATAAAGGAATTCCTGCAATAGCAGCAGGAGCAATTGCGCCAACCGTTCTTAGCGGTACAGCAGCAGCAGGGGAAGCAACATATGCTGCAGTAACACCTTGGTTAAGTACTCCAGCAGTTGTTGGGGGCAAGACACTTGCAGGTGTAACAGCAGGTAATGCAATAAATGCATCATTCATTGGACACGGTGTTACAAATATTGGGCCTGATGCAGTTAATATGTATAAGGATCCTTCTTTGGAAAATGCACTTAATCTAGGTGTATCTACACTAGAAGTTGCTGGTATAAAATATACACCAAAGTTTAGTTTGAATACTACACCTAAGTTTAAGAATGCTGAATCACTTAAGTCTACCACAAGTAATTCTACTACTCCAAAGACTGTTATGAACGATAACAATGTAATTACTCAAAGAATAGGTGAAATTCCACCTCCTGTAAACAATAGCGCTACTAAAGAAGCTATGAAATGGAAAAATGAAAATTTCACACATCCATTAAATATAGGGGACGGAGTAGTGCCACTAACATCTGGTCGTCTTAGTAAGCTTCCAATTGAGGAACAGGAGAAGATTATGGGTGCTTTTAAACTTAATGCTAGAAAGTTTAATGTTCCTACAATAGTTAATGAAGCCGATTATATAGCGAAGATAGGAAATAAAGCAAACCTTCCTCTTGGGCATTCTGCTGTGTTTAAGCCTGGGCCTCTTGGGAGTGCAGTAGACCCTATGACTAACATAACTATGAGTTCAGCTGATATAATTAAATCTGGTACATGGCCAAGTGCTCCTAGAGTATTCAAATATAATACTAGTCATTCTAAATCCTCTACGGGTGTTAATAAGCCATTAACTCCGAAAGAAACATTTAATCGGCAAGTGAGTACAGCGATTCATGAAAATGATCATGCAACTAATGCAACTAATAATTATATAACTGGAAATGTGACTGGACTTCCCTCTGGACCTGGTTCTCGAACTAATTTCAGTCCTCATTTTAGTGATTTTGCTAAAACAGATCCTAAATCTATAGGAATGATAACTAGAGAGGGTATTGTTTCTGAATCTTCTATAATCAAAGGAAGTAATGAGGCTTCTTTTGGTACTATAGCTAATATAGGACCAGGTACAACTGCAGTGTTACGAGAGAGTGTAACTTTAGGTGCCAAACCTAATCTTATACAAAGACTGCTTCGTAAACCGGGTAATCCAACTGATCAAATGAAGCATCTTCAACATATGAAAGCGCAACCAGCAGCGGGATTTGACAATTATCTTCAGTATTATAAAGAGAATCTTGAAGTAGGGGCTAACATGTCACAATGGAGACAAGCAAATAATATAGGTATAACCGAAAATATAACTGCATCAAGAGGAAAACAGTTATTTAGTGAATTAAAAAAATCAGATCCTTCATTTTGGGCTATATTTAAAGATGCAGATTATTTTACAAAAATGGCAAATGCATATCCATATTCTGTAGTTCCTGTAGCTACAGGTGCAGGTATAGGGGCAACTAGCACATCTAAGAAACAAAAAAAGGGTGGATATAGATCAGTTTCAGCTAAACGAATGTTATATAATAATGCAAACCTTAAAAATTAAAAAAGTATAAAAAGAATCAATATAATTACTATTTTTGTAACCAAACTAAAACAATATATATATGGAACCAAATGAAAAAATACAACTAGATGACATCACATTTGATGATGTTATCGGGGGTGATGGAGTAGATACTATGCCTATAGAAGACATAGCTCCTACACAGGAAGATGAATCTTCTGACGAGCCTCTTGATGATATTGGAATTGACGATAACATTCAAGAGGAAAATCTAGAAAATGAGATAGAAGAGGAAGAGGAAGAAGGAGAAGAAGAATATGAAGATGAAGCTCAAGATGAAGATCAATATGAGAGTGATGATGACTCTGAAAGCTCTACAGTAGTTGGAGAGATTTTAGAAAAATTAGGATATGATTTAGAAGGAGATAATTATGATGATACGTCTGAAGGATTAGCAAATATGACTGCTGATGTTGCATCAAAAATAGCTGATGATAGAATTGACGAAGTTCTTGAAGCTTTTCCTTTAGTTAAAAAACATTTAGATTATGTTTTAGCTGGAGGTCAATCTCAAAATTTTATGGAGGCATATGACCCTAATTTAGATTATACTTCTATTAATATTGAAGAGGATGATCATAGATCTCAAAAAGCAATATTAGGAGACTATTTAGAATTAAAAGGACATGATAATGAGTTTATAGAAGAGATGTTAGGAGATTTTGAAGATACTGGAAAGTTATATGAGAAGTCAGAAGCAGCACGAGCTGCATTAGCTAAACATCAAACTCAACAAAGAGATAATATGATTGTCCAACAACAAAAAGAAACACAAGAACAAAAATCAAAGCAAAATGAATTTTGGGCGAATGTTTCTGATACGATCGAAGATTCAGATCAATTTGCTGGTATTTCGGTACCAAAAAGAGATAAGGCTAAATTCTTTGATTATCTATCAACACCTGTAACTAAAGAAGGTTACACACAAAGAGATGTAGATCACTCAAATGCTGATATGGA
>Ga0209337_1003088_pt1 | contig 11758 bp, 12 predicted proteins | sample LinPmetageLP53_FD_184044 | JGI IMG/M metagenome (GOLD analysis project Ga0209337, IMG submission 184044) | Marine viral communities from the Pacific Ocean - LP-53 (SPAdes) (version 2) | ecosystem: Environmental > Aquatic > Marine > Oceanic | place: Pacific Ocean | collected 2010-02-08 | reverse complement strand
ATTTAAAAGGGTTGGTTGGACGAAGCAAGTAATAAAAGGTATGGAGTGCGTTGTTTGTAGAACACCAAATTGGAAACAATATTATTCCTCTGTTATTATTAAAAGAACATTTCAACAAGAAGACGGTATATTAAGTAAATTATTATTGAGAGCATATAAAGGTTTGAAAATTAAACCTTGCTTTTGGGTTTATTTAAAGAACGAACACGAAGCAAGAAGGGATATATTTAGTGAGGAAGAAGAAAAAACTTATTATGAAATGGTTATTCAAGCATACGGATTTGACTTCTATGATAAACACAAGAATGCTTTTTGTAAAACATTAATAAACATTAAAAATTTAAGAGTGTTTAATTGTAAAGAAAAATTTCAATTTGTGAATATTATTAATAATAAGAATGGTGAATTTAATTCATATTATTTACTTGTTAAACACAGGAATAATTTTTACGCAACATTAAGACAAATTAAAAAATTAAGAGAGTTTAATTGTAAAGGTAAATTTAAAAAAATAATTGTTATTAATAAAAATATAAGACAATTTAATTTATATTATACATTTAATAAAATTTATTAAATAAATAATTAAATAATTTTTTTTTATTTAATTATTAGCGTTCGCTTATGCTTCTGCTAAAATTCTTCCAGCAGTTTTACATCTTGGATTATTTTTACCTTCTCCATAACCACAACCTTTACTTCTTAAAACTTTACCTGCTTGACTTCTTCTTCTATTAAAGGGGCGTTGCCTACCAGCACTCTCATTAATAACTGCTCCTCTTCCACTACTCCTTCTGCTTTTATTTGGTGTTCTTTTTGCTCTTAATTGTATTTGTATTTTTTTTTTAGTAATATTTTTACTAATATTTCTATTTATTTTTTTTTTATTATATTTTTTTGCTACTTTTTGTATTTTTCTAGCACTTTTCTCTCTTTTTCTTTGCCTATCTTTTACATCTACTGATAATTTTTTTACTTCTTGTTCTGTTTTACTATCAACTCCACCCTCACCTTTACCAACTTTTTTTTCATATTCAGCACTTGCCTTCTTCATCGCTTCCTTAAAACTCATATTATTTTTTTTAGCATATTCTTTTACAAAATCAATATAAGACATTATATATTTATGTGAGATTAAATTTTCTTTTAAATGCTCTAATATTACTTTGTTTGGAAGTTGAATTTCCCCATAGGACAAAAAAACTTAAACTTCCTGCCGTCATAGGATTATTATGGTTCTCCCTACTATTTGTATGGCGTTTTCTATATCTTTCCCTTTGTTCCTTTGTAGCACCTGTCGTAAAATCTAAATAATTTTCTGCTCCAAATGAAATCGTCTTCTTCTTCTTCATTTTACCATCTTTGCCCTTCTCGTAAAATATCGCCTTCATTTTTTTACCCTTTGCCGTTGCTTTACTAAATTCAACTTTCATTATACATATACCTAATAAAATATCTGTGTAATTCTAACAAACATTTCCTATTGTTTCTTTCAACCTTTGCTATGAAATTATTACATCCCACGCAAACAACATTTCTAAAATGTCCTGACGCGTGGTGATGTTCCATACACTTTTGACTAGGTTTTAATTGTTTTAAACATAATTCGCAATTAGTCGCATCGTTCCATCTATCAAATATATAATACAACCTTTCATTAGTTTCTTTTAATTTGTTTCTTCTTTTCCAATCGCTTATTTTATGTGCCCTTTTCCCTATATATGTCTTTTTATATGCTCGTTGTTTTAACTTCAACGAAGCGTAGTTTTTTCTCTTATACTCATTACATTTCTTCTTTTGTTCTTCAACCCATTCAGGATTATTCTTTCTTTTATTAGTGTAGTATTGTTTTCTATATTCTTTTAACTTTAATTTTGCTTCTTCGGTCTTTCTTGCTTTGCGTTTTTTCCATTCTTTTTTATAATAGTCAGGGTTTTCGGCAACTTTTCTTGCTCTATATGATTTATCATATAAACGACTTTGTTCTTTCGCATTCATTATTAGAAGGATTACACACTTTAACTTTAATATCTTTTTTGATTTTATTTACCAACGATTTTTTTTGCTTTGTTGTGTGCTAATGTAAAACTCATCCCCCCTTTAATATCTTTTCTCATCATATTCATATGCTTCGCTGTATGATGCTTTGCGTGTTCTTTGAGTTTATCATTCATAGTTGTTTTCTTTTTGGTTTTTTTTACTACTTTTTTTTTTACCATTTTCTTCTTTTTCTCTTTTGTGTGGTAAGGCATTATAGTCTACAACAAGATTATTTTTTTGAATAAATGCTTTTTTTATTTTACACCAATACATAATTTTTTTTTTAATATTTTTATTCATTTTTGTATATACTAAATATAAAAAAATGTGTGTTTTGTGATTTTAAAGGAAAGTCCCCTAAGGGAAAACCTCTACACGAGACCCACCGCTTTTAAATCACAAACACACATTTTTTTACTAAAATAAAATTATACTTTATCATATTCTTCTTCTCCTTCTTCCCATACTAACATTTCACCTCCCTTACCATCTTGGTAAATAAGTTCTCCATTTTTAATTTGTAATTTAATTATTCCCGTCCCACTTTTTTAAAGTCATCCATTTGGTAGGTCTTCCATCACAAAGACCTTTATATACATACCATTTTTTTCCATTCATTTTTGCTCTATAAACTTCACAATTTTTATTCATTTTATATAATAAAAAAATATTTCTTTAAATACTTTACGAACTAATACTTTGAATTAATCTTCCTGAATTTGCGTCCACAGATGTAATTTGGTGGAAGCAAGTATATACTTTTACGACGTAAGTTTTAGCAGTAAGGGCAGGGAAGGTCACGCTGATGTCTATTGTTGAAAGTCCTTTTAAACTTAAAGCACCGGAGAAGGCATTTGAGTTTGGTTTGTCGCAAAATGGTATCCAATAGAAGTTTGAGTCATTACAAGAATTAGCGTCTTGGGTTAGGGCAAGTTCAGTCATAGAACAGGCAGGAACATCTAACCAATTACACATATTGGTGGTTGTGAGAAGCACTTGTTCGTATGTTTCTGCTTCAAAGAGAACACGTCCTGACGATTTAATAGTCAGGGCATCAATTCGTTTATAATCAGCACCAAAGCGTGAAGTGTTAGTTGTTGTGTCTGCGTGGTGTTGAGATACTGGGCGGAGCATACAATTAGCAATAGCGGATACTTCGGCGTCACTTCCTGCTCGTGAGGCGTGTGCTTCACCAACTTTATCAGTTCCGTTAGAAGTTCCTGCTGTAATTTTTGTGCCTAGTGCTTCGGCATCTGCTTTATCTCTTTTTTTATGGACGCAAACAACAAAACCTTGTGCTAGGTTAGTGTTGAATATTTTTACTGGGTGGGTTAAAGCACCTGTAGCAGTTGCGGTCACAGAACTTTCTGTTAGAACTTCATTACCTACCATAACCGAGAGAGGAACATCTAGTGAATAAATTGACTCTATCTCCTGAGAGTCACTTGAGGAAGGTATGTCGTAATTTACTACCAATTCGCATTTTGAAATAACAACACCAGTCACAGAATGTCCTGTTAAACCAGCAACTACTTCGTGTTCCGGTGCGGTTTCAACTAACACACGACAGGTTTCTAAAAATCTAAAATTACTTATGGCGGAAGTTTTCTTACCATCATCGCTTTGAAATTTACCATCAAAGAATGTAAAAGGTAAATCGCTGTAAATGGTTATTGATTGTTCTACGGAGTGGGTTGTTGAAATTGCTTTTGCTAGGGCATTTGTATTAACTGCTTGGATAGATGTTTTGTCTAGTTGGAGATTTGCTCCACCAGCAAGAAACCATTTCCGTTTTTCACCAACATTATCACGAGAAATAGCACGGAATTGGAGCATATCGCCGTGAATTTGTTGAATTTCTCGTGATGAGTTAAGTAGGGCAACTCGTGAGATAAATGCTTTGTATAAATGTTTTGCTACATTTGGTGTATGGTCGGTTGTTCCGTTTGAACCAAGAGTAAATTTAATGGTGGTTTTTAAATACATCTCACGAGCAAGACCAAAGGCACTTACCTCAGTTGAGGCGGAACTGCCTAGAGGTGTATTTCGTAGTCCAACAATTTCTTTTTTGACGTGGCGGTCTTTGTAGATGTTAGGATAACTTTTAGCAAGGTCATATTTGTAGGCATCATAATCAACATTTCCTCCTGCCGTGCTTGAAGCATACAAAGTAGACATTTTTAACGCTTCGGTTGCTAAATTCATATTATAAATTATAAAAAGAAAAAAATAAAATGAATTAATTATTAAATAAATAATTTTCTAAATTATGATTATTGAAATACCTACTTTTATTTGTGTATTTTATTTGAAATTTATCTTTATACTTTTGTAGATTTACAGAGATTGGGTCATTTTCAATTCCAAACATTTTAACATTTGGGTTTTGATTTGAATATTTATTCATAAAATTCCTTGTGTTTTCATTATCTGCTAATACAGGAGAATATAAAGATGTGGGAACTCTTGGGAATAATGCGGACAACCTACTCGCAAAAATTGTCCCTAAACTATATGCTATTATTTTTACTCTTTTTCCTTCTGCTTGAAGTTTCATTAATTCTTGGGTTGCTTGTTGTAATCTGCTATTATATTCCGGATTGCTAAATAATTCATTACTACCAGCAACATTTAAAATATTTTTCATAAATTCTCCACGAGCATCTCCGCCCCTAAAATCAGTTCCCCTAAATATAATATAACTTGTTCCATCTACTTCTCTTACACTAACCGGTTCTGTTGCTCCCTTTAATAATTCAACTTCAATATTGCTAATATTACCAGCGTTCGCTCTACTATTATAATATACTATTCCGTCTACTCTCGCATTTCCTAAAAGAGCATCACCCATAGTTGTTCCATCATTTCTCGCAAACGAATACATTAAACCCATCATTCCCATTAAAAACCCACTATTGTTTTGAATATTTAGTATAAATTCATCTACACCATCATATACTTGCCCTACTTCAAATAAAAATGTTGGATTTGCTAAATTAATTAACATTTGATTTAATTCTAAACCTCCGTGCTCGTATCTCTTCATATCTTCCAAAAATGTATTTGGACTAAATATTCTATTATATTCTTCGTGTATTTTCTCAACAAACTTTTTAATTATCACACCATCTTGCTGTGGTATTTGTGTAATTGCTTGTCTATTTTGTTTATAAGCAGTTATTAATTGTGTTGGTGTATTCTCCCAACACCAAATAAAAAACCTAATTTTTGTATCTTCCAATTTTACAAATTTTTTTAGTATGTGAATAAAACCTTGTTTAAAAACAAAATCAGGCATCATACTAGGTTTTAATGTTGTTATGTCCCTATCCGCCAAATAGAATTTAAAAGCAACTACTAATAAAGGATAAAGCACAGCATTATTAATTATTGCGTGTTCTTGTAATTCAGCATCTTTAATTAATAATTTTATTCTATCAGGTCTTGTTCCTCGTAATGAACCAATTTCGGTTAATTTATTTTCGGCAACAGCATTAACTGCTAAATTAACAACATTTTTTAATTCAAATGGAGCAAACCTTTGTGCTATATCAACTATGGGTGCTACACCACTTTGTTCCTTTGCGTATTGGAAAGAATACTCTGCTCCTATATGTAATAATTGTCTAAATATACTTACATCTACTGGGTTCTCTTTACCACCTTCTATAAATGGGTCTGCTTTGGAAGATGCTGTTATTTGAATTGAATGTTCTGCTGGGTCTGTATTTGCTGGGGCATTCGCTTGTGCTGGGTGTTCTTCTTGTGGTTGTGCTGATGCTTGTGGTGTTGGTGCTGGTTCTCTTGGAACTAATGGTTCTCCAGTCATTCCTCCCATTCCAGCAAAATTACCCATTCCCCCAACTGCTTCTCCTCCTGCTCCCAAAAAATCTTTTAATGGGTCTACATTTCCCTGTGGGTCATCTTCGGCATAACCAGCACCAATAAAATCCATTTTTCCCTGTCCTCCTCCTTCCTGTCCTTCACTACTAAATGGTGGTTGTTCGCTTAATGCTTCCCCTGCTAAACCAGCACCACCAACACCAGCAAGACCACCAGCAAGAGCATTACCACCTGCTAATGCTCCACCTGCTACACTTCCTGCTCCTAAACCACCTGCTCTCCCTAAATCTCTTGGGTCTCTTCCGCCTCCTTGTTGTTCTTTTAAATCTTTTAATTGTCCTTCTAATCGGTCTACCTCTTCGCTTATTGAACTATAACTTCTTGAATTAGGGTCTGCGTTGCTTAAATTATCTCTTTGTTCGTTTAAAGAATTTTGAACTCGGTTTATTTTACTTTGTAGTCCTGCTGGGTTCTCTGTGCCTTTACTACCTCTACCCCTTCTATTTTCAGCACCAGTAGCAGTAGGGTTAAGTATAGAGTCTCTTAATGCCTGTGCCTCTTCTAATGATGAGGTTGGCGTTGTTGTCTCACTCTCTATCGTTAATTTGGGTTCAGGGTCATCTTTACCTTTTAAAAAATCAAAAAATCCCATTATATTATTATATATAAATATTATAAAATAATGTATTTGTGCTTTTAAAAATTTCCGACAAATTCATAGGAAAAATAAAGTAGGACGTGGTCGCAACTTACAACACCCCCTGCTGTGTTATGAGTCGTCATATCTACAATATTATTATTAGTATCATATTTTCTAATATGAATTTTTATTTCTCGGTCTAACCTTTTATTAATAACAAAATCTAATGGGTTCATTCCCATTTGAATAGTAGAAAGTGAGTCGCTTAAAGGTAAAGGTATTCCGTGAGTTTGTAAATATGCTTCCGGTTCAGCACTACTCTTTGGTGGAGATAAAACATTAACACCACCATTTGTTATTCCATCTACTTCAACTATAATATGGTCTGGAATTTGAACTGCGGATGCGGAAGCACTTGCGTGTTTAGATAAATTAACAGCATAACCAACAAGTGTTAGTTTTTGAATAGGCAACGAAATAGCACTCATTCGCAATTTTTGTTTAGCAAAACCTGATGTTTCAACTGCTACATTTGGGTTATTATTTCTAAAATGGAGGCAAAGTAAAGGCATTATATTATATAAATATATTTTTTTTATATAATAAAAATTGTGTGAAAAAATGTGTGATTGTGATTTAAAAGCGGTGGGTCTCGTGTGGAGCATTTCCCTTAGGGGACTTTCCTTTAAAATCACAAAACACACATTTTTTTAAAGTTTTATTTATAATCTAATTCTTTTTTTATTATTACTTCTAATTCTAAATGAGGGCATATCGCCAACTGGTTCAGGTAGTGGATTTTTACTATTTAATTTTGTAAATAATAAATTAGGGTTTAATTTCTTCTCCCTTACATTTAATACTACACTTCGTTGCTTCATAGTTTTTTTACCAGTTTTTTTACCTTTTGGTTGTGGTGCTTCCGGTTGTGGTTTATATTCTTGCTGTATATCCGGTGTTTTAGTTTTTAATGGTTCTTGTGCTACACCTTGTGGTTGTGGAACTTGTGCTGTTGCTGGTGGTGCTGGTGGGGCATTATTTAATGGTGCTTGTGGTGGTGCTGGTGGAGCGTTCGCTGGTGGTTGCTGGTTAAATAGTTGAGAAGCAGACATACCTAAACCTTGTGTATTAACAATAATACCCATATTTGCTCCGCCACCCTGTCCGTTTGAACTTAAATTACCTAAATTTCTTTTCCACGCATTTTCCAATTCTACATTCCTTCTATATTGGAATTTAAGAGTTTCTAATTCTAATGCTTTACCATAACTATAATTACCATCATTTGCTGGTAATGGAAATAATGAAGAATACATAGCATAACATAAATCTATTTTTTGTTTATTATCTGCTTCACTTGGTCTTAGTGCTGGGTTCTGTTCTACTAAATTTTTAATAAAAGTAAAATCTTTATTATATTTAATAAATACATTTTGAATAGCAATTTGAAATCCGTGTTGGGAAAGGTCAGGTATATTATCCGTCATAGGTTGCGTTGCTTCGTCTTTTTTTGCTTCATCTAATGCTTTTTGTCTATCTCCAACATTTGCCCCTTCTTCTGTATTATTCATTTGTATATTATTAACATTATTATTTTGTGGAATATTTACTGGTGGTTGTGGAATTGGAACTGGTTGGGGAGGGACAATTGGAGGTGCTGGTGGTAATGGAGGTGGTGGTGGTATAATGTCCCCTTCTTCGTCTACTCTTACTGACGGATTGTCTAATTCTCTTTCTACTTGTATATTCTCTTCTAGTTCTTGGTCTGTTAATCTACTTCCTTTACCAGCATCATAAAAATCAACATTACCAAATAACCTTTTTAATTCATCAGGAGTATATTGGAGTCTTTCAAATTCTTCATCCGCTAAACTATCTCTTACTTTTTTAACTTTTCTACTATCAATATCCAATTTAAAAAAACCTTTTAAAGTTTGAAATATTCCTTCTTTGCCTTCTCCTTTTTGGAAATTAATATTATAACCTTCTGTGGTGCTAATACCATTTCTCTCTGCTCTATTATTTATTCCTTCAACTAAATCTTTTGTAAATTTATTATTTGCTAGTTCTAAACCTCTTGCTAATACTTCAACTGGAATTCTATAAATCTCTTCATAAAATCTAAAATAGAGAGAAATAGCATCAGGATTACTTAATTTATTCATTCTTCTAAATAATTCTTGTTCTTGATTTAACATTCTACTCTCCACCATACTCCAACTATTAGAAGCACTCCCAACCATATCCTTTTTCCACATAGGAAAAATTAAATTACGAAATACATAACCAAACTCGCCTCGTTGTAATTTACTAACTCTAATTGCTTTGCCTTTTATTACTTCAAATTTATCTCTTAAACCTTCCGCTTCATACTTGGTTGGGTCATATTCTCTTGAGCGTTCGCTATATGGTTGTATTGGTGGTGGTGGTGGTGGTTGTTCTTCTCTTTTTCTTTGTTCTCTAAATTTTTTAACTTTTCTTTTTAAACTAGCACTTTGTTCGTCTTCTAATTTTTCCATTCTAAAACCTACAACTTTTTTTCTAACTCGTTCCATATCTACAACTGGTGTTGCCTCGCCTTTATCATCTACGTCAAATACTTGTAATTCTTCCTCTTTTGGAGGTGGTGGAGGAGGCGGAGGTTGAATTGTTGGTGCTGTTGGTTTATAATCAACATCAAAGTATTGATTTAATTTTTGGTTTTTATATAAATTTCTATCTCCACCTTCTCTCATATTTATACCTGTTGCTTTTCTATTAGCATATTCATAAGCAAATTCACTAGCAATTGGAGCAACATTAAATTCTACTGCTAATACTCTTTCATATGCTTCATATCTCTCTTTTTTACCTTTTACAGCAGTTATTGCTTCAACAACTGCTTTAAAATATTTTTTATTCTTTGCCGTTGAAGCACTTTTTAATAAACTCCAAGTGCTTTCCATAGGTTTTATAACTGGGTAAATTACACCATTAAGAACCACACCAAAACTCCTACTTCTTAAACCTTCTGTATTCATACTCATTCTTGTTCCAGTTATAATTTGTTTTTTTTTACCATCAGCACTTGCTAATAATTTTTCCATTCTTTTAGAGGGCATCCTATATTATTACTAAATATAATAAAAATATGGGGCAGATATTAAACTAAAACTTTTAGAAAAAGTTTTAAATCAAAACTAAAAACTACATTCCTTCTTGGGAAACCATTACTTTATTTCCAGGAACTTGTGTGTCTTGTATCATTTTTTGTAAAGAAGCAAATTCATCATCAACACTTCTAATACCTTCTGCGGTGCTTAATCTAATAGTAGATGCTTCATATTCTCTTCGCAATTTACCACCACTATAATGTCCGCTTGTTCTATGAACCCCTCTGTTAAATTTAAGAACACCACCAAAACGGCGGATAAACTTTTTTGCTTTATCAGGGTCTGTTTTCATTAATCCTCTCTTCTCTGTTCCTTCATCATCTCTTTGTTGGTCTTCTGCTACTTGTTCTGCGTCTAAATTAATAACTTTTTCTTTCTTTTCCTTCTTTTGTATTTTATCATTACCAGCAATTTTTAATTCGTTCGCTTTTGTATGAACCATTCTACCTCTTGCTCCATTACCAGCAACATCTAAATTATAAATATTTTTGGATAGTGGTAAAGGTCTTCCTTTTTTTTTATTTAATTCTTTATTAAAACTATTAAATGCTGTATCTATTTTTGTAAAAGTTGGTAAAACTTTAACAGATGCTGGTTTAGGCGGTGCTTGGTTGCTTCTTCTTCCTAATGCGACTGCTTCGGCGTAGTTTGGGGTGTAAATTAACTTCATTATATATTTGTAAAAGATTTTTATTTTCTAGTTTTATTTTTTCTTCATTTTTACATTCACATTTTTTCTTTTTTGCTTTTTTTAAACTTTTGCTCTTCCATTTGGGAAATGGGAATTCAGCAACATATTCATAAATATAGTCATCCAAACTAACCACACCTTGCTTAAAATGTAAGCAAACTAAACAATTATATGGAGTTCCATTAAATATACTCTCATAAACTGCTTCACTCTCTTTTTTATTTTTACTTAACCCTAGATATTCGTCTTTAATTTTTTGTTTTACTAAATGCGACTTACTAACCCACAAAAATGTTAAATCACTATTGAGGCGTATTAAAGGAGCAATCATAGTTAATTTTTGAACGAGGGTCACCACTACCACTCGGTAATGCCTCATCATACTATATAGTTTCTCCATACTCTCACTATTTTTAAAACTTCTACCATTTTCTCTCAAAGACGCTACATCATTAAATATTAAAGCAATATAAGGTAATTGTTTTATAGGTGTTGGGTTATTAATTCTAGTATCCATTATTTCCTGTAAATTATTTAAATCACTATAAATATAATCTTGGTTCATAAAAGGCAAACCATTTACTATTTTGTCTGTTTGAGAAAAAGCAAAAATATGTGAAAATTTAAATCTATCATCTAAATATTTCATTAAACTCATTAGCAAAACACTCTTACCTCCACCACGAGAAGATGCTAATATTATACTTGGTGCGTGTTCGCATTCATCTATCATATTATAATTAAATTTTTGAATTTGTATATTTGTTTCCATTATACTATAATAAAACTTTTTAAAAAAAAGTTTTAAATCAAAAAGAAGGAGGGGTCGTAGGGGAACCTTGTTCCCTACCCTATAACCATATTATTTTTTCCTTACTATTTAATTCATCTTCCATATTCCAACAGAACCAACAACTCTTGAAGGGTGGGGCACTTTTTTGTGTTTCTATATTTTTAAAAGTATTATAATTGCTCTCAAACCTATACCTTACTGGTGGTATAACAATTTGAAAGTTTTTTAAATATTTTTTAAAGTATTTACGCTCCATAGTATCAAGAGGAAGCAATAAAGCACATTTTCTTTCTTCTTTTATTATTCTATCCATAATCTCTCTTTTCCTACTCCACATAGGATTATCAATTAGTAAAGCATCGCTTATATCATAAGTAAAGTAATCCTTATCTAAATGAATTACATTATTATAACTCATATCATTTAACATTTTTAAACAACTACCATCATTATAAAACGGCAACCATAATTTTTTCTCTTTGTTAATAAAATGTAATATATCCTCCCAAGCGTTCGCTGGTGTATTATAATTATCTTGTTTTTTTAATTTACCCAAATTTTTATAAGTAGTAAATGTTGTAGACATTATATATATATGG
>Ga0209337_1003083_pt1 | contig 11767 bp, 26 predicted proteins | sample LinPmetageLP53_FD_184044 | JGI IMG/M metagenome (GOLD analysis project Ga0209337, IMG submission 184044) | Marine viral communities from the Pacific Ocean - LP-53 (SPAdes) (version 2) | ecosystem: Environmental > Aquatic > Marine > Oceanic | place: Pacific Ocean | collected 2010-02-08 | reverse complement strand
GTGGTCAGTGTCTATCTGGTTTAAAACTCCTGGGGCTACCTTTGCCCCCTTGTGGTCAATGACTCGGGCCACTGGGGATACGCGCTGGCTGGAGATGTATTCCAACTACTCAGGAGCTACTGGCCATATTGCGTTCCGGGGCTATGCCTCTTCGACCCAGGCGCTGCTGGTTAGCGGCGCTGCGTTGGTTGTTACAAGCAGCGACACAAACGGCATCCTTCCTAACGACGGCAATTGGCACAACGTTGTGCTGACAGTTGATAGCGCATCTGGAGCTACGGGTGGGGTCAACATATATCTCGACGGCCTGCTTGCCGGGACCGGGAACAACAGCGATAAGACGAACGACTTTGAGTACATGAAGGTTGGGGCTTTGGTTCACAACGGCGACAACACGACCCATTACTCCCCCATGACCGTGTCGCAGTTCAGTGTTTACGATGACGAGTTGTCGGCGGCGCAGGTAACCAACGTGTGGGCCGGTGGCAACTCGATAGACGAGCGCGGCCTTGCTAGGGCCCCTGTGCACTTCTATCGCTTTGGCAATGACGCTGCTGTGTTTCCGCGCGTGGTGGACATTGGCAGCGGTGGCGACGCCGGGACGGCAGAGAACATGAGCGGCCTTGAGGTCGTAGCGGAGCACCCGTCATGAAGCACTATAAGGTCTTTGACTCTGGTGACGTGGCTGATGCTATGAGTAACCCAGCTTGCGTGACCACGAAACCCCGGTACAATCTCGCCAAGGACCAGGCGATTTTGAGTTTCCGAGTCAGCGTAGACGGGTGTATAAATCACGAAGAGGCCCTGGCGTTGGTCCAGGGGCCTGAGTGGCAAAGCGAGGAGGACGAGCCATGAGAACACAGCTAGACCCAGTTCGACAGATTGTAGAGTTGTTGCCTGCTGCGCATGGTGCCGTGTCGCCTGCGGGCGATTTGCTGCCAGCGATTGCTACGGCGGGCGGGGTGTTGACCAACCTGCGCGCGGTTGTGATTTCAAACGATCACGCGTCAGATCGCGCGTACATTAAGACGACTGGCATGTCGGCTGACCGGGGCATCTGCCTTGTGGCTGGTGACAGCGTGCTGCTGGTGCGGCCCCCTGCCAACCTGCGGTACCAAGGTACTGTGTCTGTCGGCCTGATGTACTAGCAGACGGTGGAAGCAGACCTCGCCAACACCCTGATTGAGCAGGGCATCCTTGGGCTCTGGTGCATGTTTATGATTTTCCTGTATCACCAGGGGAACAAGCGTGCAGAGAAGCTAGAGGAGAAGCGCGATGCAGACCGCAAGGATGCAGACGAGCGCCTTGATTTGTTGATTAGCAAGATGGATGCGATCATCTCACGGATGGACCTCTTGACTGATAAGTTTGAAGAGAAGGCGCAGGAAGACAAGATGCGCCAGTACGTGCGAGAAGCAGCGCGCGGCAGAGTCAAAACCGAAACGAAGATTGGGTGACATGGAAGCTGACGCACTGGAAGGGCTGACCTGGGAGAGGATGACGATGGTGATTACACTGTCGGCACTGGCCTCCTCGTCTATCACCCAGATTTTTAAAGCGGTACTGAAGGAGCGCGTGCTCAAGCAGACCGGTATGCACAGAGCCTGCCTGCGAGCCGTTGCAGTTTTGGTCGGAGGGGCCTTCGGCTGGTGGCTTGCAGGGGCGCCGCTCGGCGTCACCATGGGTGTGGCGTCGGGCGGTCTTACTACGACAATCGTGGCATCAATGCGCAAGCGCTTGAAGGCTGCGGCAGAGGCTGAGGCGACAGACTTTTGATTGAGGCTATGGCACTGATAGCGGCAGTGGCTACGGCGACCGCTGTGATGCTGGCTTTAGGGCTGCGTAGCTCTATGCGGAAGGCTGACTCTTTGGCTGATGTGGTGAAGAGTCAGGCCGTGGCTGTGCGCGCTGCGCAGATAGCTGCTGACCAGGCGATGGCTGTGATGAAGAAGGCGGAGAGCGAGCGCGATAAGATACGCGATGCCTCCTCTTCTCGCCTAGAGGCGTTAGAGAAAGAGCGCGTCAAGCTGTTGAAGGCAGGCGCAGACCCTACGGAGATGGCCAAGGCGTGGAACGAAGTCTTCTCAGAGTAGTAGTCGCGTACTGTATTTTTGCGACATCTGGTGTCGCTACTGCGCAGCCTTGTGATCGCGCTTTACCGGTCATAAGCGGGGAAAGGTCTCGCTGCGCCGGTCTATTGGTACCTACCGATCAGGCGAACAAGGCGTTGGCCTGTTTGCGTTTTGATTTGCCTGAGTGCATGGAGCGCAAGGATGCCTCTGCAAGGCTGTGTGATGTAGACAAGAGCGCGCTGGATACTCTGCTTGGGCTTGAGCGTCAGCGCGTGAGGTCTTTGCTGTTGGTGCCTAAGGAGCGCGCCGTGAGTGGTTGGCTTGGAGAGTCAGTGGCGTTCGGTCTGGGAGTCGCGGTCGCGGCTCTAGCGGCATACGCATGGTCAGAGGCTCGTGATTAGGCCATTGGTCGCGGCATCTGCGGTAGTGACGCATGAGGCCGTTGTATACGGCTAGGGCGATGAGTATTGCTGCTGCGTATGCCATGTGTTGCCTTGTAAGGTGGGACGCCCCAGGGGTTGTGCTTGACTGCGCGGCCCTGGGGCGTCCCTAACAGAGTGCGCTTAGAATAGACAACAAACTAAGGAGGTGCACTCTGTCATCGCTTGGTTACCAGGACGGTCGTGTCTTGGCTTCTGGCTCTCTATCCTTGTTTGATGATGAGATGAACACAAGGTTGTCGCACACGATTTCGGTGCGGTACTTCTTCTCTCCGCTGTTCTTGTCATCCCAAGAGCGGGTGCTGATGCGTCCTTCGATGAGGACTTGCATGCCTTTCTTGAGGTGCTCTGTGGCAAGCTCACCGCGTTTGCCGAAGCATACGATGTTGTGCCATTCGGTCTCCTCGATGCGCTCGTTGTCTTTGTCCATACGTGTGTAGGACGTGGCGATGCGCAGGTTGGCTACGCACATGCCGCTAGGAAGGACGCGGGTCTCGGGGTCTTGGCCGAGGTTGCCCATGATGGTTGCTTTGTTAAGTGAGTTCATTAGCTGCTCCAGCGAATTGAGTGAGTGATGTTGGATTGAAGTTCTGCGCCTTCGACCATGGCGCCTTTGGCGATGTCGCGTCTGATGAGTGTTTTGTCTGGTCTGATAACGGTCTCCGTGTAGTAGGGGTCGAGCAGGCCGGTGTCTGTGATTACGACTTTGTGGGATTCCTGGTGGTTGCTGCGCACCCATGAGCCATCTGATAGTTTGGCTCGGTCGTTTCCGGTGGACTCTTCGTATGTTGAGACTAGGGCTAGTGCTCGGTCGTCAAGCGAGCGTATGTTGTCGGCGATCCTGACTGCTCGGTTTTGGAGTTGCGATGCCTGTTCTTGGAAGTGTGCGGCGCGTGCGAATAGCGCCTTGCGCACATGTCGGTGTGCCTCCAGTTTGATGAGGACGTCGTCTTTCCATGCGGTTTCGTCTGCAAGGATGGCGTCGATTTCTTCGTCGCCCTCTGCGCGCATGAGTTTGGATGCGAGGGTGTCGGCCTGGGTTATGAGTTCGTAGCTTGTGGGTCGTTCGCCCATGGGGTCCTCCTAGAATGGGATGTCGTCGTCGTTGAATTGGGCTTGCATCGGTGGTCGCTTGGCTGGCGGCTTGGGCTTTGCGACCTGTCGCGCGTTCGCTGAGTCTGCTGCGTCGTTTGCTTTCCATTCCATGAAGCGTTTGCGAAGTGCTCCGCCTGGCGCTAAGTCTTTGAGCGCCCTTCCCCTGTCAGCCTCTTCCCACATGGATGGTTTTTCTGATTCGAGTTGGGCTGTGCAGAATGCTTTGAAGTCTAGGTATTGTATTCCGAGCCGGTTGAGGCTGGCGCAGAAGCCTTTGCGTTGAGCCTCTGACCACTTGCCTTGTTCTGGCTCGGTGAGTTGGACGGCTTGCGGTATCGGTTTGGGTTCTGTGTCGGCGGGTTTGGGCTCTTGGGTTGCTCCGGCGTCTGGGGTCTTTGATGACTGTCCTTCTTGGAATCCTGTCCAGCAACATTGCTTGCCGTTGTGCAGTGGGTTGTTGCCGTCGTACAGCGTGAGGCCGAAGGCGGGCCCAAGGTTGGACAGCGCGCGTTTGAATGCGTGTGTTTCGGCTTCCATCTTGGCTTGCTGGTGTGCCTCTGCTCCGTAGCCACGACCACCGCCTGACGCCATGAGTGAGCGATGCTCACCGTTGGCGAACATGACTTTGACCGCAGTGGTGCAGGTGTACTCGACTTCGGTGCGTCCGTCTTTGGTCTCTTGTGTGAGGTTGTGTTCGATGTTGCTGATGTGGACAGAGGTGGGGCCGAAGACGCGGTTGGCCAGGAGCCTGACGTAGTAACCCTCGAGGTAGGACATTCCTTGTTTCTTGCAGATGACATTGGGGTTGGGTGGTGTGGCTAGTGCCACGAGTTGCTGTTCGTAGGTCATCATGGCTTGTCAATCAGTCCTTTGTTGTACAGGTCGAGTCGTACGTCGCTGGCTGCTTTGTGGAGGAAGATCGTGTCGAGGTCGCGAAGTCGGATTTCGTGTATTTCGTCGTCGTCTAGTGCGTCTTTGATTGAGTCGCGGAAGTTTTTGACTGCTTCGTAAAGGTTGGTGGCGTGACGCATGCAGATGTGCTCGTATTCGCGGTAGTTTTGGAAGTCGTTCTTCTCTTCTTCGGTGAGTTGGATCATGTTGATTCCCCAGTCAGGTCTAGGATGACCACATGCGATGAGTTCTTGGGTTGTTGGGGCTTGTTTGAAGCCGGCGAAAAGCCACCATGCGGGGTCGGGGCCTGGAGGGTTAGTGCTGTGGGTAGTTGACATTGGGGATGGTACGCTGCCAGCAGGCGCGGCATGGGCCGCACGAGTTTCCACGGTCTTTTGCTCTGCATTGGAACCCTTTTTTGTAGTCGATGGTTGACGTTTGGACATTGAGCCTCCGGTTGGCGGCTGGGGGTGAACCTACTTTCGTGGTACTGATGCGAATGCACAGGTTTGATGGGATGTCGTCGTTGAACTGTCGTACGAATGCGCGCTCTTGAGTGGGTAACCAGTGGTCGATGTCGGGCGTGCGTTTGCATACGGCAATGATACGAGACAGCATGTCGGTGGATTGAAGGTCGCCGGAGTCGAACCAGCGGAAGTATTTGACACCACGGTTGCGGCAGCGTGATTCGATGAGGAGGGTCATCGCTTCTACCCAGCGCAGATTCTCGATGGCTTCGAGGCGCTTTGTCAATCCAGACCTGACGCTGGGGTAGAGGTAGTTGCCGCGCATGGCGTAGCATTTATGGCATGGTGTTCCTGGGATTTGGGCTAGCTTGCTGCCGGTGAGACAAGCGTGGGCAGGGAGGGAGTAGCCGTAGCCTGGCATCTTGCTTGGCTTGGATAGGTCGCAGCCGATTTCTGCGATGGCTTCCTTAATCTTCATGGCTTTCGTCGTATGCATCTGGGTCGTCGAGCAGGTCAGGCCAGTCACCTTCGAGTTCGTAGATGAGTTCGCTGTACTTGGTGGCCGCGACGTCGAGGTCTTCTAGGATGCTGTCGGTTCTGCTGACGTTATGGTAGGTCGATGGCACGTATAGGTCTTTGCGTATGTCGGCGATGTGGTCGTCGATTTCGCATAGCGCGCTGAGGGCTTTCTTGTGGTGCTTGACTGCGTACTTGAGAAGCTCTTCGGCTTTGAGCAGGCCGTCGTATGTTTCTTGTATAGACTTCATTACCGTTGTTCCTTTTCCCATAGCTCCTGGAGCATGTCGTCGGATGTGCAGCCGTGGAAGTCGAGGGCTTTGACTTGGCGTGCTGTTTCGTATTGTAGGTCGGTGGCTGCGTCAGCCATGCCGTCTACGAGTTGGTCGATGGCTTGGTAGAGGGTGGGCTGGAACATGAGTTGGCTGCGCCCTCCGCTATCTGTGCGTTCTTCGGTGTACTTGATGAGTTGGTCGGCGACTTTGAGGTACTGCTGAATGCGGTCGCGGTGTCGGGTGAAGATGGATTTGTATTGGCTGGGGCTGAAGAGCCGGGGCTCTGGCGGGGTGTGGGTTTCGTCTTCCATGGCTATCTCCGGTGGAGGGTGAAGTTGGGGTGGGCGCATTCGAGTCGGTGGTTTTTGCGTTTGATTATCCAGGTGACGCGTGTGATGCGCCGCCCTGTCTGACGGTATGCCTTGAGGTACCCTTCGAGTGGCTTGTCTGGTGGGTTGTAGCGTGTGACTTGCCAGCCGCATGCGATGACGTTGTTGAGCAGCAGGTCGTGTTCGGTCATCGGTTTTTGCTACCCGCTTGCTGCATGAAGTGTTCGTGGGTTCTGTTGAGGAAGTCTTGGAACCACTGGTCGCTAGATTCCTGATTCATTTCGAGGCCTTTGAGGTCGTGGGCGACGTCGTCGATTTGGCTCTGGAGTTCGGTAGTGTCGTTGGCTTCGTTGGCTTCGTCGGCTTCGTTGAGGTGGTTGAGGCCTATCTCTAGAGCGAGGATTTGTTCTCCCAGGTCGTCTGGGCTGAAGTCCTCAAGGTGTTGGACGTTGTCGAGTCGTTGGCTGAAGTCGTCCCAGTCGTAGTTGTTGAGCGTTTCGAGTTCGTTTGACCACTGCTCCATGATGTCGGTGACTGCGGTATCTACGATGGAGATCACCTCGTCGGTTCGCTGTGTGGAGGTCTCTTCGAGTGCGCGGATGCTGGCACTGATGTCGTAGCCGAGGGCCCAGTTGAGTAGCTTTTGTATGAGGTTGCGCATTGGTTATTCCCTGCCCTTGTCGATGATGGTTTGTAGGTCCTGGATTGCTGCGACGTACTGGCCTCGCTTGTACTTGTTGCCGGTGAGTGTGGTGGCGATGGTGAGCGCTTCTGTCTTGGACATGCGGGAGTGGGACATGCCTACTGACATGAGGCGGAGCGCCCCTTTGAGGAAGATGGCTTGGATTGCTGGGTCTTGTGGGTTGTCGATTGTGATCACAGGAAGAGTCCTTCGCCGAATGAGTCGGCCATGCTGTAGGGATTGAGGTTGTCGCGGTGAAGAGGGTTGTCCATTGCGTCAGGGACTGCGCCGTACTTGGCGATTCGTTGGTCCCATAGTCTGGCTGCGCGGGATGCGCCGTGGATTGCGTGGAGTGCAGTTGCGCCGATGGCTACGATGCGGTCGTCGCATAGCGAGAGGACTACAGGCAGCACGTTGGGGTTGAGTGTCTTGTGTCTTTCCTTCTTGGACGTGGTGTAGATGTTGATGATGGTGCGCGCGTGGTCGGCAGTTTTGGCGTCTACGATGTAGAGCTTGCCTCGCTTTGCCTTGGCTGCTTGGGCCGTGCCGATGATGTAGCCGGCTGCACCTGGGGTGGTGGCGAGTTGCTCAAACTTGGGCTTGCGGCATCCGCTGCGCACCCACATGCACATGGTTTTCATCGGTTTTCCTCGATGTATGCGGCTTCATTGGCTAGGAATTGGCTGAACAGGTGGTGTCCGAAAGAGGTGTCGACGGACATCAGTAGGTTTTTGATTGATCGAAGCTGAAGCAGTAGCGGTTGGCATTGCTCTGCGGTGACGGAGTTGTTGGAGATGGCGCACGTGTCGATGACGTTGTAGGCGATGTCGACGTTGAGCATGGCGCTTTCGAGTTGCAGGCGGATGTGTTTGGCGGTGTCGCTGTTGAGGCCGGGTGCTTGCATGGGTCAGACTCCTGGGTTGCCGGGGGTGATGGGTATCATTCTTAGGCCGTTGTCTTTGGCGTAGAGGTTGGCGAAGCGGATGAGGTCGGGGAATTCGTCGATCCAGCTTTGAATGTTGTCGTCATCGAGCAGGCATAGTTCCCAGTGCAGCAGGCTGGCGATGAGGTAGAGGTTGTAGTGGGATCCTGCGTATTGTCTGACTGGCAGGCCGAGAGCGAGTAGTTTGTTGGCGAGCTTGCTTGACTGGGGTTTGATTTCGTCGAGCTTTTTGAGGGGTAGCTGGTTGAAGTGCATCATTAGAGTCTCCTGGCGACGACGTGGAATGAGGTGGGAACGATGATGGTTTCTGTGTCGGGTGGTACGGTGATGATCATCCCGTCAGGTTCAGGTCCCCAGCCGCTGACGTAGAGGTAGCGTTCTTCGAGCACGGCCATGACGGTTTGAACGGTGAGGTTGGGTGCGCATTCAGCCAGTTTGTTGAATGCTTTTTGGCGTTCTTTCGTGTTCATGGCGCGAATTACGATGATGTAATGGATGAGGGATTCTGCGGTGATGCGACTGGAGATGATGCGACGCGGCCAGCCTTCTTTGTCGCGGATGGGCGGTACGTTTTCTTGGTGGTTGATGGCGATGCGGTAGGGTGGATAGTCACTCGCTTTTGTCGATCCACTTGTATCCGGTGTTGTCGTGGAGGATGTCTGTGATCCGGTCGATTTCGTGGGTGAAGTCATTGGCGATCCTATTGCACTTGCTGTTGGCGTTGGGGCTTGGGAGGTAGAGGACTGTGTTGTGGTACTTGGTAGCTTCGGCGGTGAATTTGGTGCGCATTTCGTCAGCAGAGATGTCGCTGTTGGCGATGTTGGTGAGCCTAGCGATGTGGTTGTGGGATTCGCGGGCTAGGTTGTGCATGCGGTTGGTGACGCGGATGAGGTTGCGTGCGCCGTCTATGAGCAGCGTGATGATGCACAGTGCGTGCGTGAGGTTGATGGGTGCGTGGCCGTCTTTGTAGGTGCTGGTGCGTTTCATGGGTTCATCCTGCGGGTCCAAGTGTTGTGGAGGATTGCGCTGAGGCAGTCGTCTTTGCCTGGGTAGTACTCTTCGGAGAGACGGTTGAGTGGTTCGCCTGTGTCGGGGCATGTTTGGCCGACGTACCACCCTGCTTGTGATCTCCGAGGGCCTATGCGGAGGAATGGGTGGGACCATGCTGGGTGGGGCGTGTTCCAGAGTGCGAGTGCGACGTCCATTGTTGTCTCCTAGCAGTAGTAGGGGGTTTCGGCGGGCCAGGGCTTGGCTGATTCTTGTTCGACTTGCACTTGAACTTCTGCGCCGCCGAGTACGGAGTAGATGTTGCCTGTGTTGACGCCGTCGTAGATTTCTTCGAGCCGTTTGGCCTCGCGGTCGAGCATGCGTTGGTCTTTGGTGGAGATGTCTGGGCACGGGTTGATGTGCCCGCCGTCGGGGTATGAGGTGGTGCCGTCTGCGTTTTTGCCCCACCAGTTGGGGACCCAGTGTGGCTTTGGACCGATGGGGATGGGCACGCTTGCGATGGGTTCGCCGCGGTTGTACCACCAGCCTCCTTCTTCTGGTCCTCCGTAGTGGCGAGTGACTTCGTAGGCGTTGACGTACATGAGGCGTTGTTGCATCAGGGTTGTCTCCTAGCAGCGGGCGAAGTGTGAGAGGATTTGAATGAAGCCGACTGCGATGACGTAGCCGGACATGGTTAGGGTGATGTAGACTGCGGTGTTGAGTAGTGCGATTTCGAGTTTGCTCATGGCGTTTGCCTTGTGGGTAAATCCTTGGCTAGGCGAGTCGCGCCCGCACCCCTGCCGGGGTGCGGCTCGCGTAGCGAAGGATGTTGTGTGTGTGTTGTGATCGCGCTTAGCATCTCACGGCCCGATGTCCTCCTGTCGGCCCGGGGTCTCGGGGGCGGAGCTCCTGGGCGGGGGTGAGGGGCGGAGCCCCATATGTAAGACGGTGCGCTTGCGCATCCTCCCTGTTGCTGGGATGTAAGACGGTGCGCCTCGCATCCTCCCTGGGGTTGGGATGTAGGACGGTGCGCTTCGCATCCTTTAGGCCAAAGGGGCACCGGGCATATTGAGGCCGTAGGCCGGAACGGAGCACGATCCATAACCGGGCGGGGCGCTGAGCGCGAAGCGCGCTATTAATGTCCGGCGCACGTATGTAAGCCGCTTCATCTCGCAGGGTCCCTGGCCACCGTGGGGCTATGGAAGCTCCCAGGGGAAGTAGATGACTGCGATGAGCGTGTTGTTTTCGTCGCGAATGCCCCAGGTTGCGGTTGGGTGCTGTGGTCGTGGCGCGACGTAGGTGGCGGTCCACCCGGCTTCGGTGTGGCGGTAGTCCCACTCGTTGCAGGCTGTCCACCCGCCCCAGCGAGGTCGAAGGTTCGGTGAGCAGTGGATGGGGATCTTCATCGGTAACTCCTGGCGCTACGGTGAGCGAGCGCAGCGAGCGAAAATTTTTTGGGATTCGGCGACACGAAAAAACCCCGGGGGCGTGAACCTCCGAGGTCGTTTCGTTTGCTGCGCGCGGTGGCTAGTCGCGGTCGGCGCGCTCCTCCCATGCGGCTAGCTTGGTCTCCATCGCGTGGAGGCTGTCCGCGCTTGTCCACTCGGGTGCTTCGTTCCAGTATCCGCCGAGGATGAAGCCGTCTTCCATCGCGAGCGCGTAAGGCAAGCGGATGAACGGATTCGTTCCCTTGGGCGTCGTGATGAAGGGGAACGCGATTTGTAACGTTCGCTCGTCTGCGTTGGGGTTCTCGACCTTGGTTCCGTTCGGGCCGAAGACCTGCTCATAGTCGGGACCGTCCCAAGTGACGACGCCGGTCATGCCAGCACCTACGCCGTGGTATGCGGCTACGCCGGTGATGATGGCTCCGGGGGGAAGCGTGATGGCGCGTCCCTTGATGCCGAGGGTTGCGAAGTACTCTGCGCGTTTGGCGTGCATTGCCTCGATGTTAGCGCGGAGGACCTCGACGTTGCTTGAGACCATGAACGCGCCGTGGGCGTCCGTGCTCGTGCGGTCTAGGTCCTCGGTGCTCTCGCTGACTGTGGGAATCGTGATGCTGTCCATGTTGCCTCTGCTCCTGATGCTCTGCTGTTTTTTATCATCCCCCCCCCCGTGGGAGGGGACACCCCCGACCTCTGCCGCGGGGGCGCCGAGCCTGGGCGAGGCAAGACGGGGGAACTAGAGCGCGCAGCGCATCCCTATGACGGCAAGGGACGGCGCCCTGCGGGACGCATGACAGGTCTGCCCAACGGGACGCCCCAAGGGGGCGCCTGGCGTGTGTCTCGCTGTGTGTCGGCGTGCAGGCGGCATCGCGTTAGGGGTACCCACCGAATGGCCGAGACTACAGGCTCGGTCTGACGCAACGCGGCAGATGGGTGACCCGGCGGCCCTTGGGACGCAACGCCCTGTTGACAGCCTGCAAACGCTGTACTATGCAGTGTGCTAATCACGAAGGAGTTGGTAATGAGCGAGTTGGGTACGATATTGAGAGAGCGTCGAGAGCACATGGGGTTAACGCAGACAGAGGCCGCAGACCTTGCAGGCATCAGCAATAGCTTCTTATGTCAGCTAGAGAGCGGTACACGAGCAGGGCGCAACGTGACTACCGTGGCCAAGCTGGCGTCTGCTCTGGGGCTACGTCTCGACGCGCTCGTTGGCGCATCAGTGCGAGGAGCGAGGTCCGACGGTGAGTGACGTCCCTGAGGTGAGCATGGAGCGTGCAGTAGCGTATCGGCCAGCGTTGGCGATTGCGTTGGGCGACGTCAAGGCAGCGTTGATGCTTAGTCAGGCGTTGTGGAAGCAGTCAGTGGTCGGCGTGGGAGGTTGGTGGGCTTGTACGCGATGGGAGTGGCAGGCGTGGACCGGCTTGAAGCGCAGGGAGCAGGACAGAGCGAGGCGTATACTACGAGAGTTGGGGCTACTGTGTGAGCGTCGAGAGCGTGGGCACGGGTCGGTTGAGTACAGCGTGGACGTCGAGGCCGTGAACGAGTTAGTGCCGGATGCGCGTAACACAGTGCAAACAGCAACGGTCCCGAACGTACCGAGTGATGGTCCCGAGCGTACAACGACT
>Ga0209337_1003082_pt1 | contig 11769 bp, 20 predicted proteins | sample LinPmetageLP53_FD_184044 | JGI IMG/M metagenome (GOLD analysis project Ga0209337, IMG submission 184044) | Marine viral communities from the Pacific Ocean - LP-53 (SPAdes) (version 2) | ecosystem: Environmental > Aquatic > Marine > Oceanic | place: Pacific Ocean | collected 2010-02-08 | reverse complement strand
TAGTAGGTTTTGGTTCAGGTGGAACAGGTGCTGGTTTTTCTTCAGTTACACCCGCACCAATCATAATTTCACCATCTTGATGTATATGATAAGGACCTACATAAAGTTCTTCAGGATTTTCTACAAAGAAAAAACTATCTTCTGATGTAGCAGTTAAACCAACTTGAATAATAGGATTTACATATATTTCAATATCATCTTGGGTTGTGTCACCACCAGTAGTTCCGTAAGCCATGATTAAGTCCTTAGTATAAATTCAAAATCATTATCATATATTATTTCTTGACCATCATCGTGATTAACTTTTATTAAAATTTTATAAGCACGATTGGGTTCAAATGAATCTAAATCTTGTTTGAAATAATTAGAAGTTGTATCACAACTCATAGTTGTATAAGCACTAAACGGAACAACAGACTCATTTGTTGCCATATCAATAATAGAATAAGTACCCTTACCATGTGGTATAAAACTACCACTAACGGTTTGAACTGATGTTGTAAATGATTTTTGTATATATCTTTTACGAGCACCAAATCTAAATTTTATGGTTTCGTTTTCTTTATACGCTTCTCGTAAGTGTATTGGGTATAGGTAGTTCTCACTATTACCAGAAACATCCAAGGTGGTCAAGCTACCTGTGTTAGAACCAGTTGCTGGAAGATGGTCGTCCCACTTCAATTCTATCTTAGGAGAGTATATAGTGTTGGTCTGTCTTGAGAAAAATTTAAGGTCTTCAAAACTGCCACTTGATGTTTCTCTACTGCCAGATATTCTTACCAACATACCATAGTTAAAATTTACACCACCAAACCATTTATTAGCAAGACTTGTGATATTCATATTGATATCAGGAGATTGTGCTGAAAAGGATTGAGATACTTCATCACCAGCAATATAAGTTCCACCAGGAGTTGTCCAACTTATCTCCGAGCCGTTTTGATTTTTTCTATATAACCAACTACAACCATCAACTGTTTTTGGAACATCACCTTCCTTACCAACACCCTCATTCCACTCTTGACTTAATGGATAAGCAGCAATTGTATATTCTTCACTTAATCCACTTGTTCCTTCTGTTTCATAAAGTCTAAGATTTAACTGATAGTCATTTGGTAAAACAGATGAGCTAATGTAATTTTCTATTTCATCAGCATCAAACTGAAGAAGAACTCTTGTTTGATAAGAAAATGTTCTATCTGCAAATACTTTTTTTAATTCAAGTATCTCATCTTGTCCTGTGTTCTTATCCTTAAAGTCTTCACCTGTAATTGAGTTTGAACCACTATTAATAAAAGTATCCTTGGTTGTAAAAAAATATCTATGCATTATATTACCTTCCCATAAATGTCTTGGTTTGGATTTCGTAATTCAAATACAGCAGGTGAAACAGATGGTTTGTAAATACCATCTTCAAGAGAACTATGAAAATCATATTGAAATCCATAATTAGAATCATCCCCTATAACCTCACCATCCCCTCTATAATAATATAATTTTCTGCCACTAGCATATTCATTATTTCCATCTTGAAATAATGTTAATTCTTTTATCCCAATCACACCACTTAATCCTAATATATTATATTGTAAATCATTTATATTAATTGATTGTCTAAACTGCATTTTCTCTACTTTAAAAAAGTCTTTTATTACTTGAATTACATTTAATTTAATTTCCGTTGGATTTAATCGTCTATCACCATTTACTTTAAAATTAACACCAAAATTTATTAAATAACCAGAGAATAAAACTTCTTTTAAATTAAATCCAAAATCAACTTGATCATTTATCATCCTAAAATGATTAAGATAAGTAGCTATATTCTGTAAAACAAGTTGTGGTGTTTGAACTAATTGTTTATTTTGATTATAAGAAATAGTAGAAACCAAAAGAGTTCCACCATCTAATCTCTCTACATAAGCTTTAGCAATACTACCAAACTTTGTTGGAATACTTTGTATTCTTGCTGTATAATCTTCTTTGGTTACACAACGGAGTTGAGTAGCAAAAAACGCACTAGCATTATTTTTAATCTCATCTACGGTTTGACCATCTGTCCCACCGACACTAGACTCATCGTTTGTTACAGATATAGTTACACCATCAGGAGCATTATTTATATTGGTAAGTTCTCCAGCTTGAACATTTGATGTAGCACCACCACCTACTCTATAAGTAAAAGTCATTATAGTATTTGCTGGAGTTTCACCTAAGTTTAAATTATTTCCAATAGTAGAACCTATAGCACCAGGTATATCAGCAATATTATTTCCATTTATTGTTACACCAGCTTGTTCTACAGGATCAACATTTGAACCTGAATTACTAAATCTAAATAATCCATTACCAAAACAAACTTTATATGTCTGTGTATCTTCATCGAACTTTGTTATAAATTTTTTGTTTGTTTTAATGTATTCAGCAACATATGGAACAGGCACCGATGATAAAACAGTTGTAGCATTACCTTGGTCATAAGCACTATCTCTAGTTGTATCATCACTATAATGAGTTTCTTTTAAAACTTTTTCTTGTGCTAGGTAATCAACCTCATACCATGTAAGCCTGGATGAGTCTGTACAACTTAATATCTCAACTACATTATCATCTCCTAAATCTAATTCTAAAAATTTAGTTGGACTTGTTATAGTAAATGATTTTGATTTTGTTTTTCCTGATATAGCTCTTACATATCTAGTAAGAGTATAAGATTCCGCTTCCCCATTACTATCTAATGTTGGAGCACTTATAGCGGGATCACCAGAACCACTTGATGTAAAATCTATTTCTCCTGTTGTTTCAAAAAGTATTTGAGAATCTATACTAGAAGCAATTTGTAGCCCACTATCTATTGAAGATGGAGCTTGACCATAATTAGGTGTACCATCTGAATTTGCATCTATGGTTGTTGTTACTTTTAAACGAACAACCGATGGAGTTTTGTTAGGAACTTTATATCCTAGAAATTCAGAAAGTCTTCTTACGTTTCTTTTTTCAGTTGCAGTTGCTAATAAGTTTTCTTTATAATTGTAATCAATATAATAAGAAAGAACATCACCAACGTAACTTGATAATTCTATTAACATCATACCAGGTGATGTTTCATTAAAATCTTTGTATGTATCAGGAAAATAAGACTTGGTATACTCAATCAAGTCAGCTTTGATTGTACTGAAATCTTTGCTTGTGTAATTTACATTCGTTTCTATTAGTTTTTGTTTATCGGTATATGCCATTAGTAAGCTCCATCGCCTGTTGCTGATGAGGTTTCATCACCTACACCATCAAATGTAACTTGAACACTTTCTAAACTATTAGGTGTTCTATTTATATTAAATTCTATATTTATAGTCACTTGATTTATATCATCTCTTCGGTTGACTTCAATGTTTCTTAAATCAACAAATGGCAACCATCTCTGAAAAACATCTACTATGTTATTTTCAATTTGAATTGAAAGGTCTTCGGTCATCTGTTCAAATAGAAGTTGTTTTAAATTCATACCTAAACTAGGTTGGAATAATCTTTCACCTTGATTGGTTTGTAGTAAAAGTCTTATGTTAGTTTTTACAGCCTCAATAGTAGTTTTAGTTGTTGCAAAATACCCATCTCCACCAGCAACCCTAGCAATTGGAAAGTCTATTCCAACTGATACTCTACTATCTTGGTCTTCTACAAATCTATCTTTTCTATTATCTAGTATTGGCATATTATACCTCTACGACTCTTTTTAATTGAACTTTACTTTGCATTGATTCTACCTTACCACCACCCATTGGATTATCAACACCTTGACCTTGATCATCAATCTTAACGGTAATCATAGGTATCGTACCAGGTCCAACCGGTGTAACGGCAGGAACAGCACCTTGACTTGCATTTAATTTAGTTATAGTAAATGTTTGAGCTTGAACCCAATTTATTATAGCTTTAGATAAGTCACCAGCTAACTCGTCAATTTTTTTTTGACCATCGGATGTAGCATTAACATTATCTTCACCAAGGTTTTTTACAAAGGCAGCATATATGTCGGATTTAAGCCCCATTTCTAAACTTTTCCTTTTCTTCTACTTTCTTCATTACACCTGAATAATCCTTGGTAAAAGCATTAGCCAAATGTTCAGGTAAGTTTTGAGCATCATCAACTACTGATTTTGTTTCTGCTTCTTTATTTATATTCTTCCATTCACCTGAGTGAGCAGTTTCTTTTAAGATGTCATTTAAGATAGAATCCTTAGTCATTGGAACTTTCGTGTTAGATACTGGATTATTACCAGTAGTAGATGCGGTAGGTTGTGGCGCTCTATCTTCAACTATACTATTAGTTTTACTACTAACTAGCGCTTCATCTAACTTTTTCTCCAGTACCGAAAATTTATAATCTAATTCTTCTCTTATAACTTCTCTTATTAACTTCTTAAATATATTAACCTTCATTATTACTCCTGTTGTTTTGTTCTATGTAATGATGATGACTCAGAAAATTAGGACCATCTTTACCATAATTTATATTTCCATTATCATCTTCAGTTTCAGTTCTTGATTCCAATTGTGTTACTATCTCCGTTAAAGTAAGTATAGGACTTTCAAGTGCCACACTCTTACTCGTACCTAACGGAGCTCCTAAAGCATCAGTAAGTGGTACAGGAACTCCTTGTACAAGGGCATGAGCATTTTTTAATATCTTTGTTATATCCTCTAACATCTTTCTTAACTCATCACCTAATACTACAGGTTCCTTCTTACTTTTTGCTGGTTCTCCTAAATAAATATTACCAGAATTAATAACTGAATAACCTGAATTGTTTAATGTAAAATTTCTTTTAGCTCCAAAATTTATATTTCTATTTGATGATACAGTAAAATCGCCTTGGTCGCTTCTAGCATCAAATGTTATCTTATCAGAAGTAATAATTATTTGATCGGTTGTTGTATTATCTGTAATATTTCCATAGTTATAATTAAATATCCCCTCACCACCATCGTTTCCTTTATTTAAAGAAAATGGATTAACCTCTTCAGTAGGAACATCTACTGATAAGAAAAAATCACTATTTTGACCACCAAAGTTTTGTCTAAGAGATCCATTAGACAAAAGAGAAATAACAGAACCTGCAGATAATGATTCTTCAGAAAATGGATTATTATTACTTATGTTTAGTAACGGAAATATAGCTCGCGAACCAATTCTAATTCCATTCCCATGCCTGCCTTCAATTAATAAATCTGAATGCTTTGATACATCATATGAAGTATTGCTCAAAAAATCTAATTCCGAGTTCTTTCTCTTTTTTAATTTTTTGACTTGAAAATTTTGAGGATATTCTATTCCATACCCACTCTTTTTATTTATCTGAGGGTTGGGGTTTAAATCTCTACCTTCTATATTTTTAGAATAAAAACTAGCAGGAGAATAATTAGGTTCATTAAAACTATTTAAAGGTCCTATGTAATAAAATTTTTTAGATATTAATACAAATAAAACTAAATCACCTCTAGTTATAGAATCACTTATACCTCTAAATAATGGTCTAGCTTTTATTCTTTTTTGTATAGTAGGTAATGTAGTCTTTAATGGTTTAATCTCAATTATCTGAGATGAGTTTTTTTCTTCATCTTGATTTGGATAATCAACATTATTTATAAAAACCTTGTTTACTAAAGCTAAATTAAACTCTATTGCTTTAGTAGCTATATCATCATAAAATCTTTTTAAACCCATTATGTCTTTCCATACTTACTTCTTATATCAGACATATCAACAATTTCATCTTTTTTCTTTTGTAAATCAGTTGTTACATCTTCAAGAGTTGCCATTAGTTGTTCTTTCTCTTCTTCAGAAAGTAAAGCAGTACTACTATCATCGATAGTTTGCTTGGACATAATGCGTTGATATATAGTAGCTAGTTTAACAAGGTTATCATCATTACGAATACCCACATCCATTAATTCTTTGATTATAGGACCTACAACAGCTATGTCTTCTATACCTTGGATATAGCCATGAACTTCCTGAATCAATAAGTCAATCTGAGTTTTCTTTAACTTAGTGTTCTCGTATATCTCCTCAGATAAATCTGAAAAGTTTTTATTACCGAATATTTTATAATCGTTTTCCATACATATAAATATAGTACGGGTTTAGAATTACACTAAAGAACCTGTATATCTTAGGTTGTCTATATGACCACGGCTAAGAACTTCTTCTTGGATTCTAGGATAAATCTTACGGAATGTATTGGTGACTTGAGTAATCTTAGATGTCTTAACATCTGTCATTTCTCTAATCATAATGTATATTGCTTTCTTATTAAAATTATCAATATTATCTTTATTCTTACATAGATACAATATAGATTCAGCAATATCTCTATCTTGTGGTTTTGGAAAAAGTCTTTCTATATTTTCTTCAAAGTATTCCATAGTCTTTTTAAATATATCAGATGATGGATTTTTTTCTATTACTTCGTCATCTACACCTTGTGTATAAAGAGTATCAACATCATCATGAATTTTTACTTTTTTATAGTTAGCATTATTATTTAGTATAAGATAATTTTTTGCTACTACAGAAAAATAACTAAAGGCTTTACTACCTTTGGTTTCATCAAACTTGTGCATATTGATTACAAGATTGGATACAACCTCTTCTTGTAAATCTCTAAACCCATAACTGAAATAACTAAACTTAAATGTATTAATTATGTTTTCAGCAAGTTTAAGAAATGCTTTATGAATTTCTTCAGTATAAATTGTATTTCGTTCTGATGGTATATCGGAATGGTTATATCTTATAATGGCATCATGTACTGGTGTACCAAAATATATTTTACTTTTCTTCTTTCTTTTTTTCTTTAATGGTGGCATCTTCAACCTCTGTTTCAAATAAACTATTTAATTCATTACCAAGTCGTTTTATCTCCGTAAAGAAAAAACCGACTTCATCATCGGACTCGAAAGTCCCTCTATCATCTATTTTTTTAAGTTGAAGTTTTATTGATTCTATTGTATTATTTATATTTAAAATTATGTTTTCGTAGTCGTTGATGCGGCGTAATGCATAGAAAGCTACCAATCCTAAAAAGGTAGCTATTATTCCAAGTGTAACGATTATTATGTAATGTAACAATTAAGACTCTAATTCGTGTATTTTTTCATCTATCAAATCTATGACTTCTATAAGTACTTCATTTTGTTCTTCACTAAGTTCTGTTTCTAATAACAAACTCTTTAAATCCTCTAAGAAAAGGATAATTTGGTTGTTAATCATTAAGCATCTCCTACGATATTAGTTAATAGCTCGAGCATCTGATCTTTATCAAAATCTTCTAACTCGTCTATATGATTATCTAATGTTTCAATTAAATCTTTCATATAACCATCTTTAAAACTTTGTACAGTTTTTTCAAATAACTCAGGATTTTCTACTTCTAATACATCTAATATTTGATTAATTAAATCGTTAGCATCTGTTAGATTCTTTCTTACCTTAAAAAACATTTCTTTGTGTCTTGATTGTTCTACTTCTAAGGTATCTAATCTGCTAAGTATAAAAGATATAACTTTAATTATTTGTTCGTTTGTATGTTGTGATTTTTCCATATATCCATAAATATTTACTTACTAATGAAATCACTTATATTTTAGTTATTATTATTTAAAGTTTAGGGGCATAGAAGAAAGGAAGAAAGAACTATGCCCCATATAGAACCTCTTGAAATGAGATTCAATTCTTTGAGAACGATTATAACCTATTTATATTCCTCTGTAATATACACAATTAAAACCATTAAGTCAAGCATTATTTTTGAGAACTTGAAACTAAATTGTTAGAAACTTGTTCACTTAATAAGGATTGTATGGTGAAATATAACGATGGGTTTCGTTTTAATAAATCTTTAAAATCTTTTTGAGGCCAGACCAAACATTCAGCGTTATGTTCTACTCGACAAGTTGCTGTTGCTGGTTTCTCTGTAAGAAAACTCATCTCTCCTACAAACTGACCATCTTTTAATTCTGCTACTTTATTATCATTAACAAGAACATCTACAGTTCCGTTATAGATAAGGATTAAATCTTTTACTGGCTTACCTTGGGTTATGATAGGTAATGGTGTATTAAACTTTTTCCATTCGGCTACTTTGGTTATCTTTAAGAACTCAACAGGTGTTAAACCCTTAAACATAGTTTCATATAATTCTTTTTCTTTATCTGTCATATCAACTGGTCGTTTTTCATATATGATAACTGCCACATGATATAAGTTAAGTAGTATAAAGATAATGTTCCAACCGATAGCAATCCACATAGGTTCGACTGGAATATAAAAGTTATATAATACAGAGAATAAACTAGCAACTACGGATACGAGTCGTAGGTATAATATATCCTTGACCAAAAAGGAAAAGGCAATAAGACCAAATGCTAAATGTCCAGCTATAGTTGCTATATTCATATTACATATTCTTCTGAACTCTTTTTACATAAAAGTTCGTTTTAATATAATTCTTAGAATAACTTCTTGTTACGGTTGGACCATGACTATAAGCAGTAAGTGTTGCATCTAAGTCATTGAATTGTTTATTTAATTTAGATAGATACTTTATTCCAACTGTAACATTTACATAAGGATCAAACAAGTCTTCTTTGGGTGTTTGGAATTCGGACATCGCTGTCTTAGGTAGTATTTGCATTAAACCTAACGCACCACTAGTAGATACAGCTTTATGATTCCAATTTGATTCTGTTTGTATAACGGCTTTAACCATTTCATACTCCACACCATATTCCCAACAAAGAGCTTCTATGTAAATAAGTATGTGCTTAAGTTTAGATTTATTCAAAGAAGATTTAATTTCTTTTGCTTGAGTTTCGTAATCACTTGGTGTGAATGGTACATTGACCATACGGACAATGGTTTCGGTTTTAGTATTTATTATGCTAGATGGATTACTTAGATTGACATATCCAACAACGGATAGTGAAGTCAAAGATACACCTAACAGAAAATACAATCTGTTCATATTCATATTATTACCCTTTCTTTATTAATAAATATATTAAGAATTGTCTTCAAGCTTTTTAAAAACTTTTTTTTCTTTAGAGTTCATCATCTGTAATTTAGATAAGTTGTCCATCATCTTACCTTTTTGTACAAGTGATATTTTATCATTCGAGTATAGTTTGTTAACTTCGTCTACGGCTCGTTGATAACCCCATTCGATAAATTCTTTTACGATAGTTTGATAGAGAGTTTCTGTTTTCATATGAGAGAGTTTAGGACTATTTGAGTGAGAGATTTTTACCGTTGGTTTTGGGTTATATATATTATCATAATATTTTTCTAACCACCTATCCCAACTATTATCAGAGAAGATACCTTTAGCAGCTCGTCCACCATTAGCAGACCTACGGTCTAATCTCTGAATATTTCTTTTAGTTTCCTCTTGAACAGGTTGAACAATTGCACCTGTCTTGTGAGGATATACAATGTGAGCTGAATACTTTTGTGTATCGGAACAATTGATACAAGTATCAAACCCAAGATGAACTCTTGATGAATTCACCGCAGTAGAACATTTTTTACAGTACACTATAACAAACTTACAGGTGGGTGATGTAGAACTTCTTCTAGTTCTTCTCCAGATATAACTTTCTCCCCATCTAATATAGTTTTTTCTAATTCATCCCTAAGACCATACATTAGTTCTACAGCAATATCAAGAGATATCCTAGTATCGGTATTAGCAGAGTAATCTGGTAGGTTGTTAGAAGCTTCTTCTATAAGACCTTCTATCTCACCTAGTTGTTCTAATATTTCTTTATACGACATTATACAAGTTCTCCAATTGTTTGTTCTAAATCACCATACATCAGTAAAGCAATAATTAAATTATCATCATTCTCTGTCCATTCAATATCAGGATTTTCCCAATAAATTTCACCAGTATCGTGGTTATATACTTGTTCAATATATTGCTCTTCTTCCATAACACCCCACACTACTGCTAGCTCATCAACATTACTTGGATGAGTGATAAACCCTAGCTCTTTCATATACTCAAGGATAGTGATGTCTTCAATTTTATTCTTACCATTGATAGTAACATCTTTTCCAAGTATGTAATTACTGCCGTAGATTGTTTCGTTTAAGTTCATTGTTTTTTCCTTTTTTGTTATATGTAAAGATACGAAGAATAAATGGTAATGTCAAGCACTTTTACCAAAAAGTTTTTTTTTCTTTTATAGTTGGTAAATCATCAGAAAAGGAATCAGCCCACTCAGGTGTCCAATCCTCAGTTTCACCTAATATTTTAATATCAATTATTTTCTGAGCAAACAGCACCTTATTTAAATTTAATTTGCTGTCTGCCCAAATAGAAAAGTTAACGACCTTATTTATATCCTGGTCTTTAGCTTTTATCTTATACCACATTTATTAAGAGTGACCTAAACCTTCGTAGTAAAGTTCAACATCTGCTTCTAGTTGTTCTACCTCAGTTACTTCATCCAGGTGGTCTGTTATGACATCTACTTCATCTGGATCAAATGGTATGTCCCTATCCAAATTAACTTCAGTTTCGTAAGATGATACCGATGGTAAACCTGAATAATTACATATCATATCTTTATCTGTTTCATAAGATGTTTCGGTTAGTTCATCAACCCATCTCATATTTTCATCCATCACATCAGCTTCTAAATCGGCCTGTAAGTTCTCAAAGTGTGTAGTATCTGTAATGTTACCCATATTAACTTACTCCATTCATAGCGTTATTAAAATCAGGATTTTCTTTACAGTAAGTATCCATATCAAACTCACCAGTTTTACAAGCTCTATTCGTTAGGTCTTCGTCCAACTCCATAAACAATCTCTCACGACCTTCTTTACTAAACCAAGAGATACTATGTCTTTGTTCACCGAACACACCAAACGCATCTTCACCGTGTCTAGTCATCTCAACAATTTTAATCTCGTTACTGACAGAAGAAAGAACATACTCAACAACTAGCTTGTTCTTCTCCATGAAGTCTGAAGAGTCTGTTTTTCCAAAATAAAAATCATAAGTATAAGTCATTCGTTTTTTCCTCTTTTGTTATATGTAAATATACATTAAATATATGACAATGTCAAGCACTTTCTTTAATTAATCTAGAACATCTATTTCTAAGTCATCCCATTCCGCAACATCATCCAACGGGTTAGCTGATATGTAAGAAGAATCGTTCATGTATGAAGAAATAAATTCATCATCCATATCTTCTTTTGAACCACCAGTTACCCAATTTTCTTTGATATCTTTAACCGCAGCTTTCCTTGCCTTCTTGTCGATTAACAAATCGTCTTCGGTAACTTCAAAATCAAATGGTAGGTCTTTTAGGTTTATAGTCATTTATTATCCTTGTGTTATTATTTGTTTAAAATGTAAAGTCAAGTACCTTGTCAAACTTTTATAAGTAATTAGGACCTGTCCAAGAAAACCAATTAGTATTGGTATCAAAAACATTTCCTCTAGCCCACTTAGCTGGAGCAGCCCAACCAGCGGCTTTGAAAGTATCACCTTTCTTGTGAGGTATTCCTTTGTGAGTGCCATTCTCTTTAGCAATAAACCCCCAAACTGAACTACCTTGTATTACCTTAATCCACTTCTTACCTTCTGTGGTTTTCACACCTGTGTTGAACCTTTCAATCATTTCATCACTACTCATCCAAGCGGCGTAATCTTTTTTAATGTTTTCTTTTAGAACTTCTACTTCTCTTTTCAT
>Ga0209337_1003081_pt1 | contig 11769 bp, 8 predicted proteins | sample LinPmetageLP53_FD_184044 | JGI IMG/M metagenome (GOLD analysis project Ga0209337, IMG submission 184044) | Marine viral communities from the Pacific Ocean - LP-53 (SPAdes) (version 2) | ecosystem: Environmental > Aquatic > Marine > Oceanic | place: Pacific Ocean | collected 2010-02-08 | reverse complement strand
TTCTTCTATACTACCTGTAGCCGAAGCAGTCATAGACAGAGTTAACTGCCCTGCACTAGCGTTGGTTACACTAGCCGAAATAGTGCCTACGACTGTACTTGAGTCGTGAGTTGAACGCATCTGAGACGCGGCCGAGTACCCAGACAAGTTCATGACTGAATCGTTTTCCTTAAGCGTTAGAAGCCTTGTAAATGTCGCTCCTTGCTCTATCGTAAAATTGTAAGTTCCTGCAGCCATTATATTATATTCTCCATGTTTATAATTATACCAAAAATTAAGGTATATGTCAAGAAATATTTTCTAGGTGGGGTATGCTAGAAGTATTATTTTGGGTATTTGTCCTTTACTGCCTTTCTACCTAAATAGAAGTTGCCAGTTTTAGCATCTGCTCCAAGTTTACCTGTGTCTATATCATGGTAAAGTTTATCTAGTTGTGTATTTAGCTGCTCATAATAAGCTGCTCTTTTAGTTATAGCTGTTGCGCTTGCTTTTATTAAATTTATGTTCATAATCCGTATCTCCCGACTGTATAGATTGTTGTATAATCTTGGTATTTATCTTTCTTTAAAGTTATAGTATACTTTCCACCTTGTTGTGCTGTCAGAGTTAGAGTTGTATCTGACATTGTTCCTGCTGAAACTTCATCTAAAAAGACTTCTGTTCCTGTAGGTACTCCTGTTACGTTTATAACATCATCTACTAATGCTATTGCACTGCTAAAAGTTGGATCGAATACTGTTTTTGTTTCAATAGCACTTGCATCTGAATTTATATAGTATTGTTCTGACACAGGTATATCTGTAGAGTCTAGTACTACATGAGTGTACCCTTTTGCTGACTCTGCCGAAGTAATGTCACTATTAATTGGTGCAGTGCTTGACCAAATAATTTCCTTATTTGAATCATAAAATATATTGTAAGTTGTGCTCATAAACCTTTTCCTCCTGTAAAGTCTGCTTCATGAAAAACTACTATTGCGTAGTAAATTGTTGGTCTAGCTGGGTTTGTTTGAAAATTTCCGAAGAAATTATATCTATTAAAAATTCGTATAGCATTTGTACTTGCATGAGCAACTGAAACTCCAAAGTTTACCTCTCCTTCGTCTTCGTCACCACCACCACCTGATTGGTCTATATAAAGTGAAGATGATTGAGAAGGAGTATAAACTTTTGTTGCTACACCACTTGAAAGATCTGTAGATAAATTCCATCTTAAAGCGAACAAAGGATTATAGCCTAGACTATGTGTAAAATCAACAGATGCATTTCCACTTGTATTCGCAGCAATTGACCCTTGCCCAAAGCTTTGAACAATTAGAGAGGCCCCCATTCGAGAGTCAAACTGTAAAGCATTTGTTGTATCTAAAACATTATCTCCATTCTGACTAACATAGATGCCGTGACCCCCAGTAGATCGATTTCCTATAAGTACTCGATTAGACATTAGAATAACGCCGCAGTACTTAACAAATTAAAAGTTAAGTTTTTTACTGTTCTGCTCGCTGAAGCACTATTAGTAAGGGAGACTGAAGTGTTCCCAATTGAGGAATAAGCATATGTTCCAGCACCTCCATTAGTAGATATGGGATCGGAAATGCCCCATACCATTATTTTAGTGCTTGCAATATTTTGATATGTTACAGAGGCTGTTGCTCCTCCCGAAATTGTTGTTGAACTTGAAACTGTTGGAGCTGTTGTTCCGGTGCCTCCCGATACTGGTACTACTTGAAAATGCCCTGCAGAGAAAAAACTACTTCCAGTCTCTCCACTATTTGTATTGAACATTAATTTATCGTTTGCACAGTCAAGAACATTATTTCCAGGACGCGATATATAAAGTCCATATCCTCCTGATGACCTGTTTCCTGCTAGTACTCTATTTGCCATTATGATGTAAAATTTGCATTGGTCATATAACCATAAGCTAAAGGTATCTTTAATACCATAAATTTAATATTTGTACAACTAACTGAACTTCTTCTATTTTGTCTTGTTATTGATTGAATATTATTTGTGTTGTTATTAATTTGTCTTCCAATACTTATTGGTGTAATTGTATTCGTTGTTGTCTCAATAGTGTCTGTTCTTTCAAAATATAAATTCCTATCAAAACTCCCAAAATCCTTATCCCCTCTTTTATCTTCAGTATGTACAACCATTGGTATATAACCTAAAGAGCTTTTGGAACTTGTTGTTAAAAAGTTTTGTCCGCTAGTACCTAAGGAACTTTGCGAACCCCCAGCATAAATCTCTCCTGCTCTAGGTTGTGAAGCATCAAATAAAAGCTCTTTTCTTGCGCAGGTTAAAACATTACTATTTGCTTTCGAAACCTTTAGACCATGTACTCCACTTGCAAGTTGTCCTAGTAATACTCTATTTGCCATTGTTTATCTCCATCTTGGGCCTTCCATCCAGTTTACTAATGAGTGTCTTTCCCCTTTAGTAACTTTAGTAACCCTGTGTGTTAAATAACTAGGGAATACCAGTACGGAACCTCTAGTGTTAAATTTTGTAGGGTGTGGTTGGTCTTTAAACTCAAACACTCCACCCTCGTAGTCGTCAGGGTTACATAGTTGTATACATATAGAAAGTTTTCTATCGTATGCTGTTTCTCCTGACCAGTTAGTATCGTAATGCCAGTCATAAAAACTACCTTCAGAGTATTTACCATACTGAGCTAAAGGTAGATAATGAGCGTCTACTCCAAAAGCATTTTTATTTGCTTCTTCTAAGTAATACCTCATAGTCTTTTGAATAATATCATTATCTATAAAACCTACTTCAGTAGTTCTTATTTCTTTATCTGCTCCCAATCCTTTATCTTTAAAGATTGTTGCATCTCTTAGTTCTATATGTTTACACATATCTTCAAAAGTATCACATTGCTCATTGCTTAGTGCTCCTTCCCATAATTGCCAATTTTGTCTCATTTTTTCCTTTGTTAATCTGCTATTATTATTCTACTATTCTCTCCATCGAATAGTATGTTTCCGCCTTTTCCTACACTATCCATTTCTGTAAATGTAGTACCACTACCACTATACTTAAACGTTCTTTGCGTTGGTATGTGGTAGAATATATCTCCAGAGCTAGCGCTGCTACCTGATGATACACTTATAATTGAATTCTTTTTAGCGGTATCACTAGGAACTGCTCCTAGTGTACCGCCAGTTGATGTGGTGTCAAAAGCAATTACTGCTCCTGCAGCTCCTGCTGGACCTGTAGGACCTGCTGCTCCTGTTCCTCCTGCTGGACCTGTACCACCTGCTGGGCCTGTCTGTCCTGTAGGACCTGCACTACCTTGTGGACCTGCTGGACCTGTACCACCTGCTGGGCCTGTCTGTCCTGTAGGACCTGCACTACCTGTAGGTCCATCTGGCCCGTCTGGGCCTGCGGGGCCTGTATTACCTGTGGGACCTGCTGCTCCTGCTGGGCCTGTAGGACCTGTACTACCTGCTGGACCTGTGGGACCCGCTGGACCGCCTGGACCTGTAGGACCATTTGGGCCTGCTGGACCGTCTGGACCATCTGGACCTGTAGGGCCTGTATTACCTGTTGGGCCTCCTGGGCCTGTTGGGCCTGGAGCACCTGTAGAACCTTGAGAACCTGTCTGTCCTGTAGGACCTGTTTGACCTAAAGTAAGAATTGGGTTTCCAAAATCTGAAGAATCAATATTAGCTGAATTTACTTCTGATGCTTCTATTACCCATTTGACTCCTGTTACACCACCTGTTACCTGAGTAGCATTTGCATACCAAAAGAAACTATTGTCTACACAACGGAATCTACTTTCTCCATTTACGAAGAATGTAGGAGTTAATTTAGTCATACTAGATACAGTTGTTGCTCCATTAGAGAATACTTGTGTAAAGTTAGTAGTATCACTCTCTGGATTAGTAGTAGAATTACTTATTCCTGAGGCATTTTTCATTGCCCATACTTTACTATTAAAGCTTACTACAGCATTGAAAGCATAATTACTACCACTTGACCATGCACTAATGCTTGGATTACTATCTAAAGTTGTTGCAGCTGCACTTGAGTAGTATAAAAATATACTTGAACCTGTTACTCCAGGACTACCTGCTGGACCTGTACTACCACTTGGACCTGCACTACCTGCTGGACCTGTAGGACCTGCACTACCTGATGGACCTGTCGGTCCTGCTGGACCTGCTCCGCCTGATGGACCTGTTGGGCCTGCTGGGCCTGTATCTCCATCTGGACCATCTGGACCTGTGCTACCTGTTGGACCTCCGGGTCCTGGACTACCTGTTGGACCTGCGGGACCTGTAGCACCTGCTGGACCTGTTGGGCCGCCTGGTCCTGGTGAACCATCTGGGCCTGTAGGACCTGTAGCACCTGCTGGACCTGTTGGGCCGCCTGGTCCTGGTGAACCGTCTGGGCCTGGAGGACCTACATTACCTGTGGGACCTGTAACACCTGGTGCTCCATCTATAGTTACTGCTAAAGGTATTGTATCTATGAAAGTTTCACCTGCAAAAGTTATTGAAACTTTTACTATTTTAGGTGTTGTATTAATAGAAAAAGTACTTGCATCAATAGTAGCACTTGTACCTGTTATTGAAGTAGCTCCTGTAGTAAATTGTACATCTGATTGGGAAGACCCGTTAGCATCTAATAGAGCTATAGTAGGATTGCCTGTTATGTTAGATAAGGCTGCTACTATGGTTGTGTCTTGTGAATTTCCACTAGGTGTTAAAACTCCAGAGCCATTAAACTTTATTAATGCACTAGATATATTTGTAGTTAGTCCTGCTTGTGGTATTGTTGAAGTACCTGATACTCCTCCAGTAACGCTTGAGGGGTGATATGCGCTTGCTATCTGTTTTAATGAGTTATCAGCAGCATTACTTGTATTTCTTACGTGTCTTATCCAAAAGAACTGAGTAGAAGCTTCTGCTAGTGTGTACCTGAAAGAAACTGTATCGTCAAGAGTTGCTACTTTTACTGCATTATTTCTATTATTGCTACTACTAACCCATATTTGAGTACTGTCAGTAGGCTCATTAAAATTGCTTCCATTATTCCATGATAGTATAACTACTCCAGGTTTGTTTGAAGTAGTAGCTAAACTTGTTGGGGACGCAGGAGCTGTTAATGCAGATGATTGAGTAGAAGCTTCTTGTCTTATTCTTGAAGCTCTCTGCTTTGTAATTGCATACACACTATCATCATACTCTGTAGCTTTTAAACTAACGGTACAATTAGAGTTGAATGTAGCATTTTCTATTCTAAATAATTTTTTATCAAATTTAAAAGGGTCATAAGTAACTGAAATTACCTGTCCTGCTTTCAATAATAAACCTTTTTGTCCTACAGTAAATGATATTTCTTTACTAAACCTTGATTCTAATAAAGCTTTTTCTACACCTATTCTTGCATTATAATAATTACTTACACCAGTAAGAGTATAGTTTCCTGTTTTTACTAAATTTCTGTCTGCTTTTACAAACTCTGAATTAAAGAAACTTACACTTCTTGTACTCCAATTATTCTGTGGATCAAATATACTAGCCTTAATAGTATTCTTTGCTTTTTGAGCAGAATTATCATTAAGAGTTATTCCTCCAATAATATCAGTATTGTCTATATACTCTGGATTTACATTTTCATTATAAGTTACTGAGTTAAATGTATTTACTATTTGAGGAATAGCTGATTGAGTTTCTACATCTAATGTATATTTACCATTAGCATAACTCAACATACCATTAAAGTGACTTAAAAATGCATTAACATTTGAAAATACAGATTTAGTAGTATCTATTATAAAATTAGTTTGATGTCTTGTTACCCACATTTGGTCGTGGTGTTCCCAGCCTAGATATCTCCAGTACTTAATAAAGTCCGCATCATATAAAGAATAACTTATTTCTTTACTACCATCTAGTGTTATTGAAGAAGGGCCGGATCCAGATTCTTTATGTAAAGTAAGAGAACTACTTATAGATAGTAGGCCTGCATTTGTTCCTGTTGTATGTGTAGGTTTAGTAGTTTTATAGCCAGCTGCTGTAACTCTGTAAAACTTTGAATCAGTTGTATATACTATGTCTCCTACTTTATAATATATATAGTTATAGTACTTTCTCGCGAATTTTCCTGATACATCAGTAATAGTAATTTCTCTTTTACTATTTTGTAAAGAAGAAGATAAAATCTTTCCTGAGGCTATGTGGTCACCATCACTATTACCATTTGCTGTTAATCTATAAACATCTCCATTAGTAACTGCAGCATTATCTGTTAGTGCAAAAGAAACATCTGATCTAGTATCACATAGTCTAGAAGAAGTTATAAAAGATTCAAGATTAGTATCCTTATCAATACTTAAATCTTTTCCATAATGTTTACTAGACATATAGTCTAGTAATTGCATTGCAGGGTTGTTTGATGCTCTTCTATCTGATGCGGTACTAGTAATTGAATATGTTAGTCCATCATCAAAAGCTGATTCTGTCAAAGTAAAGAAAGGCGAACTAATAGTTATAGTATCAGTAGCCGGAGTAAAAGAAGTTATAGTTCGTGACTCTCCTGTTTCATTTAAAGTTATAGTCTCACCTAACAAGTCTGAAGCATTTGATAAATTTGATACAGTAGAATCAGTAAGAGTGTAAGGTTCTGCTTTAAATAGTTCTAAGGTTGTTAAGTTACTCCCAAGACTAGCTATGTTAGCATATCCTGTTAATCCTGTAAAAGTAACTGTAGTACCACTCCAAGTACCTGTTATAATACTTCTTGATAATCCTTCTAAATGTGTCGCATTGTTTAAAAATACTTGATAGGTTTTATTAGCCGTATATTCGCTATACCCTGCTTGTAAAGATGTAGCGTCTGAAGAAGAAAATGTCATCTGCAAAGTGCCAGAATTATCTGTTACAGCTGTAGGACTAAACTTTTGTAAATTTAAGGCTTTATTACCTATAATGTTTGCATTATAAGTTCTCATGTGCCAGTAGTCAGAGGCTCCTGTTTTTTTAAGTCTTAAGTAATGGTAGGACGGAGCTCCATTTACATATCCTAAGTCAGGACGACCGTCTAGTCTGAATCTATAATATTGCTTGGCATCTGTTCCTGTCCAAAAATACTTATCTATAATTTTAAAAGAAGTCTGGGAACTGCCAACAACAGTAGCAGCACTATAACTTGCTCCATCTGTACTTCTTTCTACAGTTATAGTATCTCCTTCTTTGAAATTTACGTGGTTATCTGAAATAGAAGGATTAGGCTCATAAGTATTATCGTAGTTGTAACACTGCACTAATTTTCCTTTAACAACGTACTCTAGTTCAGGTACTGTTGTTTGATCTTCATTAATTGTTAAAGCAGTTACTACATATGCAGTATCTAATAGTTTGTGACTTGGAGACCAGTAGGGTAGTGTTCCCTCATAATAATCAACCTGTCTTTTGAAACCGTTGGCAGCAGCTATAGTTGTTAATAAATTTGAAGCTCTTTGGTCAGACTTTCCAGCAAAGAAATGAAATTCCATTTTGTACGGGTGTTCTATGCTACCTATCTGCTCATGAAACATACCTTTTGCGTCTGTATTTCCACCAACAGAACCTGCTACTCCAAGTTGTAAAGTTTTATATGTTTGCTCTAGTATATATAGCTCTGCTTGCATCTCTAATAGGACTTCTGAAGACTGCGCGCTAGCCGTTCCTGTATTTAAATCTTTCTCTAAAGTTTTTATTCTTTGTTCTAATTCAGATATATCTGCGACAACTGTTGATAGTGCTGAGCTGTTTTGGCTACTAGCTCCACCTAGAGTATCTCCTCTATCTGCTCTTCCATAACACTGTAATTGAGAGTTATCTTTATCTGTACCTGTTGCAGAGTTTCTTACATCAAAGTCTTGTTTATCCGTACAAATTAAAGGAACTCCATCTATATAAAGATTGTATAGCCCTTGGATTTCTCCTTCTGATATAGCATAAGTAACATACACTTCTTTTGAATTAGTATTTGCTGTATCTGCAAAGATAGGTATACCTTGTACTCTTTGAACTCCATATACAATAGGTAAATATCGTCCTTGTAAGTCTACACTTAAATCTACTTCATTATTTACTTGGTATTGTTCTTCTACTGTCCAGTATTTTCTTCCACCCCAACCAAATGCTCCTCTTTTCTTTGATTTTTGTATAGAACGAGTAGCTGTTGTTTGATATATTGCAATTTGGTTTAAAGTTGTTTCAGCGTGTAAAAATCCTAAGTCTGCGGCATATTCAGGTCTTGTTGTTACTAGAGGTTGAGGTCTAGAATTAGAGTCTAAAGCTCTATGTATTTCATCAGTTGTTATTCTTCCATTAACTTGATTAAAGTCTGCCCAGTGACTTGAAAGACCCCACTTTACTCTTGCAGCTGTATCTGCTTCTGATAAGTTACAAGAAGCAATTATACCTCTAAATATAAGTATACTTGAGTTTCCTGCTATATCTCCAGTTTCTGGGTCTATGAATATTTTGTGTATAAATACTTCTCTATTTAAAAAAGAAGGATTTGATAGACTAGATACTATTTTTTCATTTGTAATTGCATTAAGTTCGTCGGACTCTAAAGAAAGAGTTACTTGAGTATTTGAATCTGTAGGGTAAGTAGTAGTATCATCAGTATCATTACCTGTAGTAGCTAGGGTTATGATTGTATTGTTTGTTGTAAAACCTGTTATTATATAAGTAAGTGCGGGTACACTAGTACTAAAGTTGCCAGAGCTTTTAGTAAACTTTACCTTGTCGCCTTCTCTGAATCCAAGCTCTACGAAGTCTACTGGCTCTCCTTTATATATACTAGTAGTTGCTGTAAAAGTTGCGTTTGTAAATGTTCCTTGAAGTACTATAGAAGTTCCTAAATGTTCTCCTGCTAGCGTTAGTGCCATATTAGTTGCACGAGGTGCTACAGTTTCTGAATAACTTCCTACACTTAATATTCTATTTGCTCTATAAACTTGAGAACCATTTGCATTTCCGTCTTGGTCAACTGAACCATCATTAAATGATATGTCACGAGGTCCATCTGTATAGTATGCGTATCTATTTGCATTTGTTCTGAACTGTAAAGTTTCTGAATCAGGAGCAAACGGTCTTTCAAATTTTACTAAGTGTGCATATTCAAAGTCAGAGTTATTGACTAGAATCTCTTCTATGGCGGCATTTATAACTTTTTTAGTCATTTTACGGCTGAGCCTCCTCTAAATTGAGACTGAAGGTATATAGGTTATTTGTTCCGAGACTATATTGTTGTGTATCTGAAGTTTGAATTACTCTTAATAGAGGATTTGCGTATACTATGGTTGAATTATCAGTAACGTCTTTTTCTATTGGAGGAACTACATATATTCTTCGTTCATCGCTAGTATTCAATGCTGAATCTGATGCTAATTTGTTACCACTTGTATGTACTCTTACTACTTGATAAGCTTTCTTATGATTTGAATTATTTGAATCTGCAAAATTTATCATATCTCCTGGTCTTAATCCACCATTTACATTATCCATGTTGTCTACTATAAAATTTGTGTCTCCTGATGTGATAGTTCCTTGAGTTCTTATTGTACCACTAGTTGCTGTTCTAGTATTTGCATTCTGAGGTAAAGCTACAAAGAAAGGTTTTAATCTTCCTCTTTTTTCTAATAAAAAGTTATACACAGGTTCAAAAGAGTCTCTAGTCATAGGATTATAAGTTATTTGTACTTTCCATCTATGGGCTACTATAGCTCTAGTAATTACTCTACCACTGTTTGTTCTACTTATAGAAGTTGGCTGTTCGCTACTGAAACTTACAGTTTTAAACCCAGGACCAATAATTGCACTATTCGAAGTTGAACCGTCTTCGCCTATCCCAAAATTTGGGTCTGGTAATCTATTTGCAAAAGTAGTAAACGTTGACATTAACTGTTACTCCCATAAGCCATAGGGTCGACTTGTGTTAAAAAGTCTTCTCCATTTTCATTAGCTGCTTCTCTTATCATTCTGATTATATTTCCTCTCTGATTGACTAACAAGTCTTCTACACCTGTTGCATCTACTGCATTAATTGTAAAGTTTACGTTTGATGTCCCACTACCTATTTTATCATTTGGAGTTATAGACATAGGTGATAGTGGAGATATCACCTCTGGTCCTCTTTCTCCCACTAGTATGTCTCCTCCAGCCGCATAAGATTTTATTCCTACTGCTGCTGTTTTAAAGTTATTGGCATTAGAGCCCATACCTCTTTCTCCTCTTAAGTACGCAGTTTCTCCAGAAGATGCTCCTTTTGAAACATCTATATTGTTTTGTCTACTGCCTATAGTAAGAGATGTAGGTATTTTAGGAGAAGAAGATTCCCCTCCTTGATAAGTTTGCTTTTTAATTATAGCTACTTGAGCCATACCAAGTGCACCCATCATAGCAGCTAATGCTATATTCCACGGTCCTACAGGATCAGCACTTAATTGTCCTGCTATTGCTGCTGAGGTACTCATTACTGCAGAAGCAATTTTCATTTTCTTGCCCTGCTCAAATGCTTTTCTAGCTAGTGCATCTTTTTTCTTTTCCATTGCGGCTATCTTTGCAAGTGATTCTTTTGAGGAACCATCACGTTTTTTCTCTGCATTTATTTGATTATCTATTTCTTGTATTTGAGCTTTTGAATTAGCAGCCATCATTGCTGATACAGATGTTACTATTGCACCAACTGCTTCTATCTTATCTGCTGTTGTTAATCCTTTTTCTCCTGCCATAGCAAAAGCATCTCCTATTGACATAATACCTGCGAAAGCTTGCGCTACAGCTTCTCCTTCAGGTCCTAAAGCTTTTAGAGCATCTATCATTGGTTGAGTAGCTCCTTGGATTGCTTCTAGTCTACCTGCTGTATTATTGTCACTATCATTTAATGCGGCTGCTGCAGTTGTTGACCGTTCTCCTTGAGTACCTGTTTGTCCTGCATTAGCTAGTGTTGTTTTTTTATCAGAATCAGCTTTTATTTCTGCTGCTGTTTTTTCTCCTGTTGCTAATGATTTTTTCTTAATAATCATATTATCAAGTTGAGCTACTATTGCATCATATTCCCCAGGAGCTAGTTTTGCTCTCATTTGAGTTTCAAATACTTTTAGTTTAAACTTTTCTAAATCATACTCTAAATCAATTTGCATAATCTTTAAATCAAAAGATGCTTTAGCTTGATCTTTAGCTCTTTCTGCTGCTTTTAATTCCAAATCATAGTTATCTACAACTCCAATCTCAAACTTTCCAGTCTTTTTAAAATTATCTAGTTTTGCTGTATACTGCTCTAGTGCAGCTGTGTTTTTAAATGCTTGATTAACTAGTTGTACATCTACAGCTAGTTCTTTTTGTCTATTTGCATTATTTCTTGTTTTGTCTGCTAGTTGTTCCATTGCTTCTTGTAGTTGACCATAAGCAGGAAGACCCGCTTCAAGGTTAGCTTTAACAGTATCTACTGTGATTCCCATATCTTCCATAGAAACTCCAGTTTGTTGACTAGCTAAAGTTAATTGATCTATAATTTGGCTGTCAGTGAGCATTTCTGATTTTGCTAATTGGTCTAATGAGTTATTTAAGGTTCTTACTGTTGAAGCTATTTTATCAAAAGAATTTCTTTTTAGTATACCATCTATATTTTTATTAATAACTTTTCCTATTTCTTGAAACGCTGTTCCTAATGACTTGAGATTTTCTGAAGTTTCTTCTACATTCTTAGTTGACTGTTCAAACTCATCATTGACTATTTTTTGTGCTGCTTTAAA
>Ga0209337_1003080_pt1 | contig 11770 bp, 19 predicted proteins | sample LinPmetageLP53_FD_184044 | JGI IMG/M metagenome (GOLD analysis project Ga0209337, IMG submission 184044) | Marine viral communities from the Pacific Ocean - LP-53 (SPAdes) (version 2) | ecosystem: Environmental > Aquatic > Marine > Oceanic | place: Pacific Ocean | collected 2010-02-08 | reverse complement strand
TTTTTCCTAATGTTCCTGCACTTTCAAATGTTTCATTTTCTGAATCTTTAATTATTTGATCGCAAATAGACAAATCTAAAACATCTTCAAAACAAATAATATAATCAGTGATGTTGTTCATTTGTAATTTTTTTTCTTCCAAAAAAAAGATTTATATTTATCAATCCATTTATTTTGCAATAAGTTTAAAACTTTGCTATGTGCTTCTTCAAAATAATAACCAGCCCACATTTTATAAGACTCTCTTTTAAAAGGAATTACTTGAACCATAGGCTCTCCCTTTTTTATTAAAAACTGTTCGTCTCTTTTATTTAAAATAAAAGGAAAGTTGATTGTATTAACATAGGTATCTGTATCTACAACGCCTGCAATAATATCAAAGCGTGGTTCTAAACGATTCATAGGTTTTACAAATAAACAACTATAACCAGGAGGTGTTTTAATTAACCATTTATTATGAAACTTTCCAGCGTTCTTCCCAGTTTGTTTCTCCCATTCTTTTGGTAATTGTGCTTGGTTGTGAAAACCAAAATCGGTTTGTTCTCTATTTGCAGGGGTAACACTAAAATCATCTTCTGTAGGATCTACAAGATAATCTTGATCAAAGAACAGTATGTAACCCATAGTTAAAGAATCTAAAAAAGGCATACAAGTTTTAACCGTAGGACGATGTAAATCATTGTCGGTTAATCTTTTTAATTTTTTATATTCATCAGGAATAAATCTTGAAGCGGGTTTAGGGTGTGGCCATAGTTCAAGCATATCTTCTCTAATTGCACAAAATGTAATTTTATTTTCAAACATTATTAATTATAAAATTAAAAGACATAGATCTTCTAAAGTCTCCTTTTACTTTGGTTTTAAATGGCATAACACAATGTTGATGCCTTGCTTCAAAAATATAAAAATGACCTACTTGAGGTTCCATATATTGACAAGTTACACCATCATGTCCAATAAAACCTAGCTTACCATCTTTGTATTTTTGTTGAGCTGTTTCTGGTGCATCATTAATAAATTCTGGAATTTTTAAAAATAAAACAGTAGACCATCCTGTCAAATCATGATGTGTGTGAGGAGGATTATATTCTCCTTCTTTCATATCATTAATCCAACAACTAAGAATTTGTAAATTTTTATGTCCTTCTTTTTTAAAATTTTGATTATACAAACCAACTTGTTCACATGTATCTATATAATCAGACATACATTTTGTAATACTTTTAAAAATATCTGTTGATTGTAGTAATTCAGTAAACTCTAATTCTGATTCTAAACGTCCTGCTAATCTAGGAGCCATTGAATTTAATTTATTTTTGTTTTCTTCATATTTATCATTTAAATCTTTAATTTCATTATGAGGTAAATTATAACATTTTACCATTCTTCCAAACATTGTAGTCTGTGCCATCATGGTTTTAAACTAACCCAAAATTGTATGCTAAATCTTTGATCTAGAAAAGCAACATCCTTATTATCATCAGTATATATTGGAGAAATACAATGAGGAATGTAAGAAGGAAAAAGAGTCATAAAATTATTTTTATTTTTAACTTCAATTATTTTATCATCTTCCATAAAACGCATATGTCCTCCTTTTAGTTTATCGCTCTTATGAAGAATTAAATTAAAAGTAAATAGCACATTATTCATCTCATCCTTATGCCAATTATAATAACCTTGATTATTATAAGTAACGACATGTATCTTCCAGCTTAATTTTCTTTCCGACAAAAATTCATATAGTTGTGGTCCATTATTATTTGCATAATAACGTAAACCTTGATGAAAGAACCAATTAGAAAGTTTTTCAATATATGAATTAGTATTGTTATAAATATCTTGACGAATTGATTTAATTTTTAATTTATTTTTATTAGTAATCCAAAAATCCATTCCTCCACAATTCAATGAATCTTCTTTACTATTCCAATTAGATACTTGAAATAAATGTCTATTGTTTAATAAATCTGTGTATATTTCATTAACAGTTGGTTCTGGTAAGAAATTATCACAGGCTATAATGTTTTTCGACAGGTTATAGTATTTCATTCTTTTTTCTGTCTCTTTCATAACACGAATTTGCTGTCAAGAAAACAATTTATAAAAGATTGCTTGATCTATTTCATACATGTGTTTAAATTAGATCTCACCCAAAAATTATAAATCAAGGAGATATTATGGAAAATCAAGAAGTATTGAAGGCTATAGCTACCCTTGCTGATAAGGTGAGTCGTTACCACGAACGTTTATTAGCAGTGGAAAGAGACAACGAAAGACTACAAAAAGAATTACTAGAACACAGAAACGTGCCTCATATACATACAATTCAAGGTAAGCCACATAACTCTGATGCAACAGTTATGGTAACAGGTTTAGATTCTGATATGGAATGTGAAGCTTGCGGTGCTTAGTTAAAAAAATTAGCTAGAGAATATCTCCAAGAACCGTTTCCAGCCCATTGTAAAGGCGAGTGAAAAACATCTGAAGAAAAAAATATAGCTCTGTTTTGTTTAAAACCAACATGAACGCTTAACTCTAATTCTTCATTATTTTTTTTATGATAAAAACCAGTTCCGTTATTTGTTGATTCTTCTCCGTGCATATAAATTAAACATTGATGAGTTGCACCACTTTTTAAATCAGTATGAGGTCTTGGCATATCACTAGCCCCCACCATAGTGTAAGTAGATTGTATAAATTTTGAAATATTAAAGTTAAATTTTTTTTGTATTAATTCTTTAACTTTGTTTTCTACATCAGAGTTATTAGACAAAATATGTTCATGCCAATAACTTCCGTTATGACCTTTAATTCTATCCTTACTAGGTGGGAAATATTCAACTGAAATCATCTGTTGAACAATTTCATTATATATACTTACAGGAAAAAAATCTTCTTCTATAAATACTTTACTCAGCGGCTTCACCCACCATATCTGCTAAAGAAGGTGCGAATACTTTCACATCTCTTTTAATTTTTTCAACAGTTGTAGAAGTTCCAGGATTATCTACATCCGCTTGAGCTTCTTCTTCTGAGTTATACTCAACACCTGTATCTACATGTGTTAACGTTGTTTCAGTCTTTACTTTATAATGTGGAATCTTTCTTCCATCTTCTGTTGTAATATGTCCTAGTAATTCAGCAGGTTCAACTATCGGCATCAGTATCTCTCCAATTTATGTTAAAACTAATAATAACTCTGTCATCATTAGAATTATTTGTTTGTACTTCATGTTGTAACCATGACGGGAAAAAAATCAAGGAATTTTCAATAGGTTCCCATTGTACGCTGTGTGCGAGGTGTATAGAGGCTTTATCAGTTTTGGGGGGTGATAGTACCTCTGACTGTGATTTAGGCTCTAGAAACACAATATTTCCACACTTTTTAGGAGCTTTAAGATAAAAAACACCAGACAAATAATTATATGGATGTGTGTGTACATTGTTTCGTGATCCGGGTGGATTTATCATGCTCCACATACCCGTCATCTCAGGGTTATAATTATCCTGTACATCCATGTGATTAAAACAATCTTTAGCATATTTGAGAATGTCACCAACCAATGGATTAAATTTCTTGATACTATATATTTCATCATGGCTATGCCAACCACCAACATTAGACCGAGGCATACCCATCTCATCTTTTTCTCGTAGTTGATAAATGCTATCAATAAGATGTTCATGGCCTTTTAGTTGTAGTGAAAATACGGGGGTAATAAATAACGAATGTAAATTAATCAGAGTTGTCCTTTCGTGACCTCCAAAAAACTGGCTATAATGTGCACCTGATTGGCAGCATTGGCTTGAACTTTAAGAATATCACTCTCTTGCAGAACTAAAGGTTGAGTCAATAATTCTGTTGTTGTGTTTGTAGCAACACTCTTTGCTTTGAATAGTTCAAAAGTTGCAGCACCTCGGACAACTTCAACATCAACTAAAGTTGTTGAACCAGAGTCATTGCAAACTAAAAGAGATTTTACTACATCCGTAGTAGGCGAAATAGGTGGAGTTGCACCTGCATTAGCCGTAGGAACTGTTATAACAACTGTTAAATCTGTTGTGGTAATATCTACCATTGCGCTTTTAAATGTATTAGCCAAAGAAAAAAGCCTCCTGCTCAGCTTCTGCTTTTAAATCAGCTTGATAGTTTGTATTAAGTAAAAGAATAATTTGATCTAATAATTGAACCATTTGATCAAACTGACCAGGGTCATATTCTTGCGTTGCATTTGGTAATCGTGTGATTGTTAGTTTAGCCATTATCTTCTTCCGTCTGGTCTAAGTTGTAGTTTTGTCGATCCAAGTCTCCAAGCTGTGTCATTAACTGTGTTAGTTTCATATTTAATTTTAACCGCTCTACCTCTACCCCTTACATCAATTTTCTCTGTAGTGCTAGTAATAGTGCCTGTCGTACTTACGTTAGCTGCAGATTGTGGATACTGTTCCAAGGTTAATGTTGCTGTCATGTTATTAGTAAGATTATCAAAGTCTGGAACTAATCTACTGACTGACATCAACTCATCCCCATCAGCAATTTCAACAGATCCAGTTGTTAAAGATGCTGGTATTGCTGTGCCATCTGCTTGGTTATTACCTGATTCATGTTCATAAATTTCAGAGGCTCCAGCAGTTAATCCAAGTATTGTTGATACGTTAGCTACTGTTCCAAAAAACTTGGTTGCAATTGGTTTCTCATATACATACGCACCAAGCCAAGTGTCCCTACCAACAGTAACTGTGTACCAAGTGTTTTCTAAATAATTGTAAGCTACTGCTCTATCTATAGCTAATCCATTAGTAGATTGATAATACCAAATAATTTCATTGAAGGCTGTATTTAAACCACACGTTGTATCACCCCTACCCGTGTAATTTAAATCATCAAATACATAATCTTGTACCGAACAAGGCATTTTTTTAACAACACCATCATACATATAAAATGCATTATCTGACATCCAATACGCTCTACCATTTACTTCAACAGCAGCGTGCTGTGCTACTAATCCACAGTTAGCGCCAAGTTGTCTAAGACCAAAAGTAAAAGGTGTACCAACAAATTGAATACCGTGAAGTGATGTATCAGTCCAAACAAGTATTTGACCAGATGATTTAACAGCACCTACTATTCTTGAGCCATCAGATATACGTAGTGAACCAGCTTCGTTTGTTGCTACAGGTGTATAATCAGTAGCATCTTCTCGATCAGAAAATCTAAATAATAAATCATCTTGTGTAGATGCATCACCTATTGTTGTTTCTGTACCAAAAATCATTAAATGTCTTGTATCAGTAGATACCAAACTAAACCTTGATGCAGTAGGAGCATTTGATAAAGTTGTTGCTCTTGCATCAATTGAACCAGAAAGATCTTTAATAAACGTACCACCATTAAGAACCGTAGCAATTAAATCTTCACCAAAATTATCTAATGACCAAGATCTAGCTGCTATTTCAACATCCGAAGAAGTGCTCGGTTCATTCCATTTACCTGAACTCCAAGTATCCGTTCCCCATCCATAACCATAAGTAGATGAAAGTGGTCCTATATTAATTTGATAATTAGCATTACCTGATCCACCTCCACCAGAAGTAGATCCAGAAGCTGCGCTTGTGTGTGTTACTTTATAAGTATTAGCGTCAACATAAGTTGTAATTTCAAATTCATTATTCATATCCAAACCATTAATGGCTGAAAAGGAATCAAAGGTTACAAAATCACCTTCATCAGCTCCGTGATTTGCGTCAGTTACTGAAACTGTTGTTGTACCGTTTGTTGTAAAAGGATTTGTTAAAGCTGCTGTTTCTCTAATAGGCGTGATGTCATAAAGAGCACTACCAGAGAATAAATATAATTTTCTATTGGTTCCTAAAGCAAGATATCTTGTTCCGTCTAAACCGATCCAGCTATGTGTATCACGAACCACGCCCACAATACTTTTATTAGGATCAGGTAAGTATGACCAACCACCCCATCTTTCAGGTTTACCATAGTGAAATCTTACAAACTCGGAGTCAACATATTTACGTTGGTCTCCTGCTGAATAAGCAGTATCTTGTTTGTCAATGCCTGGTTGAAACTTTAAATCGACTAATTTCATGTCGGAGTATACTAAATTATTTATTGTTTTGTGGCAAGAATTGAGTGGCTACGTTACCTTTAAATGAGTAATTACCCATATGTGTCATACCACTTATGATATCAGCGTAGATCTTACCGCCTATTTTCTGCCATAAACGACAAAATGCATAGTCTTCCGATAAGTATCTTTTAGTATTAGGCTCTATCATTGTGTCAAAAAACGCATAGTTCCAATCGGATGTATCATGATAATCAAATCTTTTATCATGAGGATCATTTAAATGCTGATCAGATTTAAATTTAAGATTAGGATAGGCTAGTGCCATTCTCTTAAACACGTTTCTTTTTATTAACATAAAACCAGTTGCACCATCTAACACTTCTATAAATCCTTTTTTAGCAACCACGTGTTTTGGATCTTTAACATTTAAATTATACATTAAAGAAGCTGCGTGTAGTTCATCTTCTTTTATATTCGGATTTTCTATTACTCTGGTAATAGCCTTTGTCCAATTAATCTGTTTACGAGGATATACTCCTGTTACTATATCTTCGTCTAAATCTAACATACGAAAAACAGACTCAGGATTAAAAGCTATATCAGCATCAATAAACAAAAGATGTGTATACTCTGTGTTATCCATAAACAATTGTACCAATGTGTTACGAGCTCTTGTTACTAGAGACTCATTACCAATTGTACCAAACTGTAATTCTATTTTTTTATGTGCAGCTAAAGCTACCAATTGCATACAACTTTTAAAATAGTCTGCCGTAAGCATATTACCATAACAAGGTGTACCAATAAATATTTTGGTCATCTAATATCCAAATTTGCAGATATAATTATTCTTTCAGAATTTTCTTTATAAAAAACGCTGTGAAATAATTGAGAGTGAAAAATTAAAAGTTTACCTACTTCAGCTTGTTCTACGTAAGATTCTTGTCTTGATAAAAAATTTGGTGTGTAAAAAGTAGTTGACCCATTATTAGTCAAATAAAGAATACTTGAAAAGTTGCTGTCTATTGCTGTGTGGTTGTGTGGTTCATGAACAGAGTTTTTACCATAAATCGCTGTCCAATATTTAACAACATTAAAATTTAATTGATCAGAAACAAAATATGCACCTACCGTATTCATTAACATTTCAAAAGCATGTATTCTTGTAGGTTTTAAAAAATCTGTATAGTATTTATCACTTCCGTTACTAGTCGTATTATAAAAAGAACTTGTTTTTTTAATGTTATTTTTTTTCTGATCTACTTCATCTAATAAGTTTGCTATCTCACTTTGATTAAAATTAAATTTCATAATTGATGTTGCAAATACATCTACATTACTTGGTATCATAAACTATCTCCTGGTATATATAAGTTTTCTATTTCACACCTTTCAATGGTATCTAAAGCTTGACTTTTATTATCAACCAATGTTTCTCCTGCTATATTAAACGACGTATTTAAAAGAATAGGAACATTTGTTTCTTTGTAAAAACATTTTATTAAATTATAAAAATTTTTATTTTGTTCTTGTGTTACTGTTTGAATTCTACAAGTACCATCAACATGAATTATAGAAGGTATTATTTTTTTTTTGTGTTCTTTTACAGGTACGCAAAAAAGCATATACGGTGATTCTTTTATGTTGCCCATCTCAAACCAATCATTAACATGTTCTAATAAAATTGTTCCTGCAAAAGGTCTGTAGTTTTCTCTCTTTTTTATTTTATTAACAATTTCTTTGCCATGCGTATTACGTGGATCAAAAAGAAAAGACCTATTACCCAAGGCTCTCGGACCAATCTCTGCTTGATCTTCTTGATATAAAGCTAATATTTTTTGATCTAAGATTACTTTTACAGCGTCGTTTTGATTTGTTATTATCATTATTCTTGTAGTTGCCAATATGGAAAATTATTTTTTTTAAAAAAAGGTAGGTCATGTTTTTTTCTAAAGTATTCAAGTATCCCAAGACTAAGTCCTTCATCACTACAATGTGGAAACACAATTAAATTTTTAAAAGCATTTTTTAATTGAGTATTCCAAATAACATTTTGTGCACAACCACCCGAAAAACTTACAACGTCATTTTCATTTACATACTTTTTAAAATGTTTAACTAAAATTTCTCCAACAGCAAAATGCACAGTTTTACCCCAATCTAATTTTGTTAAATTAGCCACTGTATCATCACCAATATGTTGTTGCCAAAGACCATAGTCAGTAGCTATGTGTAATTCTTTTCCACTAAAATTAATTATTTTATTTAAAAATTTTTTATCTATTTTTCCATACGCTTGTAGTCCCATTAACTTTCCTGCAAGGTCAGTAGGGTCAGCAGCCTCTACGTTGCAATTTAAAGCTATAGAATTCATACAATGACCTAATGAGTATTCATCTTTATAAAAACCTAAATCAACTAATTTGTCATCTTCAAAAAAAGACCAAGAAATTTTATAATCTCCAAAACCATCAAAAATAAAATGTTTGGTACAGTTGTCTACCAAGGGCCAACTACTTAAAGCATGAGCATAATGATGATTAATTCTTGTCATATTGTAAGGAAGATATTTAAATTTTTTTGACGGAAAAAAATTATCATCTCCAACATCTAAACCATAGTGCCAAGGATCAAAAACTATACCTATTTCGTCTAAATCCTCTATCTCAAGATTCCATACTTTTTTTATTTCTTGTACCCAAGATTCAAAATTTCCATAGGCATCATGCTTTTTTCTTGTACGTCTTTCATATTTAAAATAATGCACATCTTTGCCATCAAAGTAAGAAAGGTTGGAGTCATGTTCACACACTCTAAGTCCTAAAAATTTCATTAAATAAAAAACCCCATAGAAGCTATTGATCTTGGAGTAGCTGAAATTGGTTTATGCCAAATGCCTTTAGGTATGTATAAAAGGTCTCCTCTTTCTAAACAATAATCTTTATTGTCTTCAACCATTCTATAAATTGTTTTTCCATGTAAGCCTACAAGAAACACATCTTCCTCATCGACATGAGATCCTCCAGTGTTTGTTACAAAAGAAAAATATAAATCAACTCCATCTTTTTCATCCGTTCTATAATTAAAAACTTTTCGCAAAAAATCTAATAAAATAAAAAATTGATTATCAACTTCATTTATATATCTGATAACCCATATAGAATTATAATGATTTATTTGACCTGGTTTATAGAGTACATTTAAAGAATATTTATCAACCAAGTTAGAAATTTTATTAAAGTCATAAGTCTCAACAATAGGTGTAAAATTTTTAATATAAGTTACTTTTTTCTGTTTAATATCTTCAATACTTTCTTTATTTAAAAACATTTTTATACTTCCTTATAAAAAATATTGAGTGTATATCTTTCAGAACTGTCTCCAAAAGATTGTAGATCTGAATGTGGTATTTTTAATCCATTAAAAAACAATCCTCTGTTCTCTACAAAACCTATATGTGATGATAATTTTTCATCATGTAAAAAACCTGTACCATTATTAAGCAAAGGTTCACCCTTTACAAATAAAAGAAAATTAGCAACGTTACCTTTGTCATCATCAGTATGAAATAAAGGTTCTTTATTATTTTCTCGTAAATGTGCACTTACAGATATTGGTTCAAGATTTCTATGTGGAAAAAAATATTGTTTAATTAATTTTAATAAAGGATCATCATGAATACTTTTGTTAAAGGTATGTCGCATACCATATAACTGACCTTCGGGATTTTTTACTTTCTCATATTTCAATTTTGTAATGGTATCTTGAAGAGATTTTAATGTATCATTATCTAAAAAATCATCGACGTACATGACAAACTTTGTTTCTTTATAATGTTGCATAATCTACTTTTAAGTATTCTATTTTCTTTAACCAATCTTTAGGTATAGCGATGGCTCCGCCTCCTGTAATATCTTCTTTGTCCTTACTATATGAACGCATAATAATTATTTTTTGTGGACCATTATGCACCATCCATCCTACTTCTTGGCACACGGCCAACGGCGCATCAATCACTTCTTTTATATCTAGCCAACCTGTTTCTGTATCACGGGCATCGACCCACGTTACACGAACCATTGGAACTTTATCTATATTAAACATGTATCCAACAATTAAAACTAACACTCATCCTAGGTGTATTTGATTTATTTCTTGATACCGAATGCCAACAATTTGAATCAAACAAAACTAACATATCATTTTTTGGTTTTATTACTTTACCATGTAATTGTTGTAAGTGATTTGATATTTTAGTTTGTATGTTGTATGAAAAATTATCAAGGGTAAGATCTCCTGAATTATCATTTACATTTATGTAGTAGACACCTGAAATATCTCCTTGGTGTCTGTGAGGCCAATTTACATCTCCTTGATAGTTTATGTTAGCCCACATAGATGCTAAATGAATTCCTTTAATTTTAAAATTGTTTATATTATTACAAAAATCAAAGCATTGTTTTGAAATTCCTTGTGTAAGTTTTTCAAAAGGGCCATCTTGAGGAAGGTCTCGTGATTGCCAACCAAATTCCGTGTTAGAGAATTGTAATTCATTTCCATCAATATTACCTCTTCTTATTAATTCTATAGAAGCCTCCAACTGATTTAAATAATTTTGATCAAACCCTAAAAAATCAGAGCCATAAACATTTAAAGGAAAAATTTCTTTAGCTTTCATTTTTTCTATATTTGAAAGTTGCAACCATTCTTAACTCAACACATGTTCTACTAACTTCTCTTGCACAGTGTGGTATAAAACCATTAAACACAGCCACCCTTCCTGGTTTTGGTATAACTGATTTAATAATTTCAGTGCGTGTAGGATCAGTATAAATAGTTTCTCCTGCATACGACATGTCCCAAATTTTGTTTAAATAAAACATGATTGTAAAACAATCATTTTCGTCTCCACCATCAGTATGCATTTCGTGATGTGTTCCGTAAAGATATCCGCTAGCATAAGGTCTATCAAGACTATGTGTATTAATTAAATGTGGTAATGTTCTTTTAAAAATTTCATCTGCTTTTTTGTAAAGAACTTCGTGTGTTTTATTATAATAATCTAAATTAATAATAAATTTTCTCCAATTAGTTCCTGCATGACCTTCGCCTGTAAAAAACCAACTGTCATAATCTCTAAAATGCCCATACAAAATATCTACTGTTTTCTCATCAAAAACATTATCTATAATTTCAATCATTAATTATCTAAAGGCTGTGGCTCATCTTTTTTAATTAAATGTAAGTTAAAAGATACTGATCTTCTCTCTTCATTTGGTGTTCTAAATGGATATACGCCGTGTGCTAACCAGTTTGGAAACAAAAATATATCACCAACCTTTGGTGACTCTTGATGCTTATGTCCACTGAATGTAGCAGCTTGACCATTGAACCAACATATATCACCTACAGTTGGGTAATGATCTTCTTTTGCATACTCTGCTGGTAAACTAGGAGGCACTCGTAAATAACATACACCAGACAGTTGACCCTCATGTATATGAAAAGGATTAAAGTCTCCTGCATATTGGCTCACGGACCACATAGATTCAATAACCATTTTACCTACGTAATCAGGTGAAATAGTTTCACTTGCGGGTGGTATAGAAATATAATTCTTAACCATCTCACCAATTAGTTGAACCATTGGCATAAACTCTTCTGTGTTCATCCAGTCTTGA
>Ga0209337_1003078_pt1 | contig 11772 bp, 9 predicted proteins | sample LinPmetageLP53_FD_184044 | JGI IMG/M metagenome (GOLD analysis project Ga0209337, IMG submission 184044) | Marine viral communities from the Pacific Ocean - LP-53 (SPAdes) (version 2) | ecosystem: Environmental > Aquatic > Marine > Oceanic | place: Pacific Ocean | collected 2010-02-08 | reverse complement strand
TGTCTGGCTACATCAATTAATGTTCTGTTTGCGGCTGTTAGTATTCCTCCTCGTGGTATATCAAATGCTCCGCTTAATCCAGGTCCGACGTCAATTCCCCATCTTTGCGGATCGGAGCTACCATTTTTCTGTATGCCTCTCAAAATTAATGGGTGTTTTATATACGAATTTGGTGTTGCATCATCTCTCAAATTAAATTTGTTGTACATATCATCAATTGGAGAATTAAGTGTATATGTATTTGCTAGACCTGAATTTTTATGTTGTATGCCATAGTTTCTAGAATACGGAGCTTTATTAGAAAATCCTGTTCTTGCTATATCAAATTCATGGACTTGGCCTTCTGGGCCGATCGGGAATCTAGTTCCGGCGCCTAATTGTGCACCTCTACTTGATGTACCAGTATCTATTAAAAATGAATTTCCTGCAAATCTTTGAACGGGAGATACTAAAGCGATTCCTTGAAACTCATATCCACCTGTTGATACATAAGGTATATTATCCTCCCCTTTGAACTTGGTAGCCTCACGATTGGCAGGTGTTTTATAAGGACCGGGATTTTTTCCATACCATGATAAATCAGATCTAAGTTCTGTTAATGCCATTTCTTATCCTCTCCTAAATGTATCTGCTAGCCTAGTCATTGAACCAACTTTCTCTCCGTCCATATTAATTTCCATATTCTGGATTGCCATTATTACTTGGTCTAATTTATCTAGGAGTTGTTGGTCTGTCTTCTGGCTAGAGCCACCTCCTCCGCCAAATAGGCCACCCATAGCATCTGCCGCCATTCCCATTGGTGACATAGACATCATTCCGCTAAGGCCTTCACTTAACCAATTTCCGGTTTTTCCGGCTGGGGTGACTTCCGCTCCGCCTGGCAATGTTACTAGTTCGGGGCCGGCTTCACCTACCAATGTCAATCCACCTTTAGAAGTTCCACCTTTAGCCATGGCCTCTACAACCGCCTGGGGCTCTTCGTCACTACTAAACCAATTCATTGGATTCAGATTACCTAACATGTCCACAGCTTTTTCAATTGGTTGAATGAAATATCTATCTATTTGGCCTCCGATGAAAGCAATTATATCTCCAATGCCGTCGAATACCATAGCAATCAATTCAATAACAGGTAATAATACAGCACGTAATATAGTTCCTACTACTCGGAGAGGTGTGGCTAAATAATGTCCTATGAATTCGCCTATCTTTTCAAACGCGCCCATTATTCCTCCGCCGCCTCCTCCTAGGAGTGATCCTATCTCATCGAATATGTCCAGCATTGGCTGTGCTGCTGACATTATTGAGCTAAAGATTCCCTTGAAGACGGCAAAAACTGCTTTGAATGGGATCATCAGCACGCTATTAATCAGGTGGCCTAGTTTCATAATGGGAGCTAATATATTCATTACTGTACTTAACATATCCATTAATGGCTGTAATGCTAACATTGCTTGTTCTTTTAATTGGGCCATCACTTTTGCCATTTTTGCTGTCGCGTCTTGGCTGGCTAACTTTTTCTTCAAATCCTCTGCAGTCAAATTGCTTAGTTCGGCTGCTGATAAATTTAATCCTTGGGCTCTGGCTAGTTCCTCCTCTGTCATGTCGCCTCTCATTGATTGAATTGTCAATGCCTTCTGTAGTTCTTCAACGTCCATGCCGGTTGCCTCAGCTAACTTCCTACGTTCTAGAACATCCATTTTATTGAAATCATGTATATCGCCAATTTGACCCATAACCGCCTTTGTTGCTCCTAATATATCCCCCTCTAATGCTAATTGCCTGGCCTTGTCAAAATTCATTTGCTTGCCGGTCATTGCTTGTAATTCAAATTGAGCTGATATAGACTTTTCAAAGTCCAATAACCCATCTGATATTTTGGACATGGTGGCTAAACTGACGCCTATTTTCTGTGCTTCAACTGCTGCTTTAGCTAACGCCTTTGGGTTTCCGGCAAAATATTTAGCAACTGTCCCAGCGTTCTTAGCTATATCCGCTTGCACCTTACCCATATCAACGCCGGCTTTCACTGACATTAAATTCGTTTCCATCTGTAAATCGGCTACCTCTTGTTGTGATGCTCCCATCTTCATCATTGCAGCTGCACTCTCTCCTGCCACTTTGGCACCATATCCCATTGCTTTACCTACATCGGCGACTTGCGCAGCATTCTCTGCATTCATAGCAATCGTAGTTCCTAACGCATCATTTACAGCATTTTGTGCTGTTATAACGTCTTGTGTATTAGCTAGTATAGTCTTTCCTTGTCCTACCTGTTCTTTGGCTGCTATTACTTGTTCTTTTGCGGCTGCTAACGAGACTCCTTGTGCCTCCGCTTGCTCCCGGATTGCTTTATTCTGTGTAAATATTAGTCCTATTACTAGTAATATCGCAGCTGCTATAAGAACATATGGATTCATCATTGCAACTGCATTAAATGCTGCTTGGCCGGCTTTCAATGCTGCCATTGGCCCTTGGCCGGCCAATAGTGATTTAACTACTGCTCCCATTGCAGCGCCAGCAGCCTGTTTTAAGGTATCAAATGCGGCATCAAACCCTAACATGTTAGATAATGCAGCTCCTCCTGGGAATGATGCAAAAAATTCGTCGGTGGATGATTTTGCCGAGTCCATGGCGTCAGTAATTATGGGGCCATATTTTTGAGCATGCTTAGACATACTTAATTGGGCATCTACAGCTTGGTCACGTAACTCAAGTTCTTTAAGTAAATGTGTAGATTGGTCATCTGATAAAATTCCTAGAGAATGCTGTTCTTTTACTTGTGCTTTGGCTGCTATAATTAACTTTTTTGAAGCATCAGCATCTTCTTTTTTATAATCGAGTATCTTCTCAGATTGTTTATTTAATTCTTTGCCAATGTCGAAAATTGCATGCTCAGTTTCTAATATTTTGTTTTCAACTTTTGCTTTTGCATCTGCCTTTAAGGTAAGGGCGGCCATTGCTTCGGCTTGACTTTTAAGTGATGCTTCGGATTTTATCCTGCCATTTAATATACGTTGTTCTAGAGCTATCTGCTCGTTCTCAGATAATGTGATATCATCCATCAAGCCTTTAATACTTTGAAGTAATTTTTCTTGTGATTGGTACTTACCAGTATTGTCTGCCATCTTCTAACCTATTAGTTATATATACTTTTACGTTTGCCGTCTTTGCATAATGGAGATTGCGGTCTTTTCTTGCAATAGTTTTTACTATCTCTCTCTAGTTCTTTTCTTAATTGTTGGATTGATGCCAATTTAGCTTGAAGATCTGGATCGTCCATCATGCCCTTGATCATCTTCTTCAAAACTCTATCTACCTTAGGTTTGTAAATTTTAGCTAGGATTTTTGTCAAAATCCCTTCATTAAGATTTACTTGTTCTAAGACTTGCTTTTCGATTTTGTTTAATTCATTTGCCATACGGATCTCCATCTTTTATATAAATATCCGGAGACATGAGATCTTAGGTGATCTAGAATTTGATTTTTATTTTCTTCTAGATTTTGCCTGCTTCATTGATTTCTCATGGGCCTTCTTCTCTTTATCACGAAAATCAATTATGCTACGTAAATAGAAAATACGTAGCCATACGGGCATCTGATATACGTCCGCCCAGTTAAATCCTCCGTTGCCATGATAAATCAAGTCAAAAATCTGTGCATGCAGCGTGCGCCTGTAATCAGACGCTAGGCCAAAAAAAGTTAGTCGTTATGGGAAGTGTAATTTCGAACGGTTCGCCAGTCTCTTGATCAATTACACTTGTTTTGAGATCAATGTCCGGACTTATGTTCTTCATATATTCTCTCAATGCTCTAGAATCGATTGCCAATAATTCGTTCTTTACAAAGCTTCTAATTTTTCCTCTATCCTCATCTCCATCTAGAGAAGTTAGAGCATGAATTAATCTAGTTGTAAGTTCTTTTGAACCATATCCATCTTTAATTTTTTTGACGGCCTTTAGTTCGGCATCGACAGCATTGTTATCTCTATGATTTAATACTTTAAATGTCACTGTTCTTTTTGATGCCGGTAATTTAAATTCAAAGTTGTTTATGCCTTTAGTATATAAAGATTCATCTAACTCACGATCTTTAAATTTAGTAAGGTCGATAGTCTCTTCCTGTTGTTCTCCGGATGGCGTGGTTACCTTAACATTATAGTCTTTACCATATCCTAAAACTCGGGCCGCGATCATGACCGCATTCTTGTCGCCAACTAATAACTCATTGTAACTGACTGGCTTCCCTTCCCCGTTACCGACAATTAATGATCGGAATAATTTATCTAATACAACCCCTTGTTTTATATAAGATTGTGTAGTTAAAATATCTTCTTCCTTAGCCGTCATATATTTCATCTCAACCTTGCCGGATGATAATGCACTTTCTTCCGGATATAGTAATCCTTTTGATGGCAACTCAACCATTTCTGTCGGGAATTTCGTTCCGGATTCGGTAGTAGTATCTGATTCTGCAACATATTGTGCTGTTGCTATATCTTTTAATTGTTTATCGGACATCGCCGGCGCTTTGCCAGGGTAATCATCGTTAACTTGTTTTGCCATAGTTGTTCTCCTAATAACTTATTATTTTATATAAATATGCCTTAAGTGTAAAAAATCCTACCGTAAGGTAGGATTCTTTAATGCTTTTGAAATATTTATTTAGAATTGTAAAATTGCATAATCATACTTCAATGTTAATTCAATTTGTAATGGGTCTTCTGTTGCCCAATCTAAATCTCCAAACGTTGCTGATGATATAAATGCTCCCTTCAATGTCCACTCTTCAACTTTATCACCTACAGGTCCTAAAGTATTGAAAGTTAAGTCCTTCTTGTAAAAATCAGAATATCCATCTCTACCTGTTACAGACTCGTGATGTAATCTTACCCATTCCATTACTGCCTGTGCTCCTGAAGGAACAACTGGATCATATAATGTTACGGTAACATCTTGCCATCTAGACTTTCCCTTTAGCTTTCGTTCGACGTTAATATGATCTAATATAACTTCGCCTTGGTCAATTGAAGGTCTTGATGCCGCCTTAATAAGGTATGAAGGGATTCCTTCAATATACATGATGAACCTATTGGCCATCTTCGGTTCATACGCCGTATAAAATATTTCGGTTGGGTCAAGTAATTCTGCCATCTTTTATTCCTCTTTAATATAAATATGCACTATCCTAAATTTTACTCAGGAAAAGCGGCTCCTGTTGGTAAAATATTGAAATCAATTACAATGAACTCAGCTGCTTTAGCAGGTTGAAGGAATATTTGTCCTACCATTGTATTTCTATCAATTACATCGGGGGTGTTATTAGTCTCATCCATTACCACTTTAAATCCATACAATCCCTGTCTCTGTTGTACATTTTCAAAATATGGATTAACGATGCTTAAGAATCTGTTTCTAGTTGCTGCTGTATTATTTTCGAATACTAAAAACTTAGTTGTACTAGCAATAAATTTCTTAGCGGCAATTAACAATCTTCTTACGTTTACTCTATCCAATGCAGATGCCTTTTTCTGTAATGTTTTTTGTCCAAACACTGTTACGCCGGAATTCGGAAAAGTTGCAATTGGATTAACATTACTTTCATATAAAGTATCTCTATTAGCATGAGTCAATTTTCTTTCTGTCTGAACTGCTATATCAATTCCGCCTCTGTTTAACCCGGCTGGGGCAAACCATGGAGCAGAAACTCTATCATTAAAGGCATATACACTTGGTATTACTGTTGATGCAGGTACCCATACATTCCTTCCTAGATCTGTATCTGGAATTTTTACCCATGGCCAATACATTGCAGCATAATTAGTCTCTCGCGCTTCTCCTTTTGCGACTGCAGCTGTAATCCCGCCGCTATATAATACTGGATCAATTACGGCAAAACAATCACTTCTGTCTTCACACATTTGTACTAATTCACCAATTGTTGTTCCATGCTTATCATCTACCAATCCTGGACATGAAATTAAATTAATATCATATTCATCTTGATTCTTTAATAATTTAATTGCATCACTATATGCTGTACCACCCTGAGCTGCTGAAGCTGGATTATATCCTTGTACATTTAGTTCTGTAATTGTATCATGGAATTTTTGTGGATGTTGTATATTACCATCAGCGCCGGTACTAAATGAACCAGATCCTACCTCAGGTATAAAGTCTTTCAAACTATCATCTCTTACATTCCCATTTGCATCTAAATAGTTATATGTATTCTTAAGAACTGTTGCTCTTACATATTTTGATCTATTTGCATATGAACCAGATAATTGAAGAAATGGGTCTGCTCCAGCACTATCTCGTAAGGTAAATGACTGGTCACCAATTCTTCTAGCAATATAATCAGATGAATTAGGATCTAATGATAAATTTGTAAATTGTTCTACAATAGACTTTCTTTTAATAGTATCATCGCCTCTTCTAATAATAAGGTTAAATGTACCTTTATTTTCATTTTGAGAAGTTACTTCCCATCTTATATTATTTTCAGATCCAGATGCTAATGTATTATTTGTGCCTTCTACTGCAGTTAAACTATTTTGGTCTGCGCCATCTGATAAAGTAGTTAATGTAACTACTGAAGTTTCCGTACTTGTTGCTGTTCCGCCTCCCATTGTAAATAAATTAGTGCCTGCTGTGGTTCCAAATGAATTTGGAGCAGCCTTCGATGCTGTCGCAAATGTAAAGCCATTTGCTGTTGTTCCTGCTGCCGATCCAGATAACACTAATATGGCGCCGACATTTGTTGCTGTTATGCCCGGTATTGCCTCTGCTGTAATTTCAGATGCTAAATTGCCGGCCATTTCAGTAGGAGTTCCGCCAACTGTAAAGAATCTAACAGATCCGTCAGCTGAATCACCAGTTCCATCAACTGCGGATCTAAATATTCTTGTTGTTGAGCCGGCTACTATTTTAAATGCCTCTTCAGTAGCATTAGTGACTAATGTCAATGACCCAGATGAAACTGTTGTTCCGGTTGTTGCGCCGGCGATTATATCTGAAGTTGCTGGTGCATAATCGCCTGCCATAATTCTAACTACTGTCAATGTATCTGCATACTTAAGATACTCTTGTGCAGAATAGTTAGTTAAATATTTATACGATTGTTCTGAAGCTCCGGAGCCGGAGGTAAATTTTCCTCCAAATATTTGGACAAATTCAGAATAACTCGATACTTTTGTTGGGATTCCAGCCGGACCTTTTTGTGTTGGTCCTATGACAGCTGCCCCAATTGCTTGGACGCCGGCTGGTAAAAACGATTGATCTACTTCGTTCGTAAATACGCCGGGCGATACAATTTTTTCGGCCATGTTAGTGTTCCTCTTTTAATTAATCAATTTCTTATAAATATTAGAACTTATAGCCAAACAATCTATTTTACGGGAATAAACTCACCGTTCGAAAGATCGACTGAGCCGGCTCCATATTTTTCGTTTAAAGTTTGGACTAGCTTTTGTTCTTTTGTCTGTAATCCGATGTAATCTTTTTGCAAATTTGACTTCGCTGCATCTAATGATTCTAACCTTTGGTTGGTTAATAATATTTCTAGTTCGACTTGCCCAAATTCTGAAATTTTTATTGAATTTCCATCTCTTAATTCAGTAATTTGGTCGAGTTCTTCTTGTGTAAATTTAATTGGTTGTGGCATAACTTTTTCCTTTTAATTTCTTTTATATAAATATATCATTTCTTAAAATTCGGCTTGGGTTGTTTGCCCGGCATGGAGTTGTATGGGATATTCCCACCTCCTCCATAGGTTGCTTGTTCTTGCTCAGGAGGGCTATCAGTTACATTAACATCAAACGTCGTCGTTTCATTTCCAAAATTAATCTTTTTAACAGAAAATCTTTTTTGGAAGTTTGATTTTTGTAATTCATATGGCATTAGTAATGATGCTTTACATACCAATGGTATTGTTGCTCTCACCACTCTATCTTCGCCGGTTGCATTAGTCGTATCAAAAGCGACATCTGACATGAACACTGGAAACTTAAATGTTGTTCCGTATGCAAAGCCGTTTGTAGGTATTATCTGTTCGACTAATGAATTCATTTGTTCTGTGTATTCCGTCCATAATAATAATTCATAAGATACATCTATAAATTCTGGCACTGGGGCCAGATAATATTCTTTTTTACGTTTAGGTGAATGTTGGGTTGTAAATCGACTATATCTATTTTCTATGCTATGCTTGTTCTGGAATATATAATCATTGCCGGCAGGGTTATTATTGACGCCTAGGCCTTTCAAAGTGTCTCGCTCTATAATCGACCCTCTTCGTATACTTAAGACTGGCGTCATAATCTTACCTTTACGGTCTCTCATATATCCCTTTGCTTGTACTTGTGCCCATTTCTCTCCATTTGCATACATTACTGGAACATCAATCATTTGTCCGTTCTCTATAACCTGTAATTTAAGTATATCTCTTATATAAGATATAATAGCAAAATCGACGTCCTCTATAGTACACTTAGGGGTTTTTATCGTATCATTATCACGCCTAACTTCATTTGATCGATTAGGAACCTCATCTCGTGAAAATGATGAATTTGTTTTATTTAATTTTTTATCTGCCATTATAAGTTCCTTGGTATATTATTTGGCTTATTAACTCCGGAGCGGACTTCTTGTATATTTAACCTATTTCTTCGAGTAACATGGCCAGTTACTTTAACTGCTATACTATATCCGAACTCATCTCTGTCGCCTTCTACGAATCCTACATCAGTTGATGGGTTCGTTCCTCTCCAATATTGTGATGCGCCTACCGTATCTATTTCGTAAAATTCATTGTCCCATTCTACTATATCACCCTCTTCAATTATAATATTCTTATCTTTTAAATCATCGCGTAAGAAATCAAACGCGCCAATTCTGGTCGAGTCATATCCCGAATCATCGCCTACATATGATTTTTCCTCTTTTGACGCTAAACAACTTATACGCATAGGAGCGTAATATATTTTCTTATCCGATTCATCATACATGTTAGCTTGAGTCTCTTCTAAACTTAATTTGTAAAATGCAACTTCAATATCAATTAAGTTATTGATGAGTTCTCGGTTAACTGATCTAATTAAACTCGCATCTCTTGCTGACCCAAATAATGCCATAATTACCCTATATAAATTTTAAGTGGTATCTTGTTCATTTGCTGTTGCAATGAATCTGCTTCAGCCTGCTTTCGTTCCAATTGTGATTGCCTAGACAATGTATCAAGTACTTCTTTAAGTTCTGTTATAAGGCCTTCTTTTTCGGCTTGTCCGGCCGATATTAGGTCCGCCCCGTTTAGTGTTACCTCCGCATTCGGTATTGGCAATGAGGAATACTTGCCTCTCACATATCCTAACATTTCTTTACATAGTGCTAACATATATCTTCTGATCCATTGTGTTCCTACTGCATTAATAAGTGAATATGTTATATTCTCGTACGGTATATTTGAAAAATCAGATACAGTATTATTGTCTCCCTTTAAAGGGTTGCTCCGCTCTGATTTTATAATATATTCAAAATATACTTTTGTAAAGTTTGTGCCGCTAGGTATAGGAAAGAATTTAATTCTATTATTGTTCATTTCAAATGAATATGCAGATTTTCTTATTTGGTCATTAAATTCGATTGCTTGAAGCCTTAATAAGTCGGCATTCATAGGCATCATCATAAAAGATACTCCGGGTGAATATTGTCCCCACCCAAACCCATCCAACATGTTTTGAGACCCTAAACCTGTCCCAACAAATGGATCGAAATATTTTACAATTGCCGGAGGTGCTTCATGGAAAACTCGTTTCACTTCAATTGAGGTTGTACCCGGTGTTCCGGACTCAAAGGTTACAGACGACGGATCGGTGAGATCATATACTTGTTTTTTGTTGGCCATTGTTATTGAGCCTGTATAATATGTCACATTTCCGCCGGATCCGGCTTCTACTCCATACTCATCTGCCAATTCAATTAGTCCTCCTAAATTTGCCGATACCTTTTTTCCGGATAGATTTGATCCGGTGGCTGATCCATACAGGTTCAACATGTTATCACGTATATTATATGTATTTACTTGAGCACCATATTCAGATACAGCCTCTTCAAAACAAGCATAAAAGTTTATATCTTGTAATTCAATATCAGTTAATGGGTATCCTAATCTTTTAGCACACCAATCAGATGTTTTATCCGAATCGTTTTGGAATGCTGTATCTGAGTCATATAGTCCAAACGGCGTATCGCCTGGGAAGAATGACGATGATCCCGCCCATATTGGAATATTTTTTGCCATAGTAGTTCCTCTTTTATATAAATATCAATGTTGTTATCTTATCCGGCAGATATTTTCATTGTATTACCGTCGTTCCATAATCTTCCTGCTACCCCTGGATCTGATGTTGGTAGATCTGTAAAGTCAATTTGCGATGCATGTACTAATAAACTTCCTGATAGATGAAGCTTATGTGTTGGTGAAGTTGTTCCTATACCAACATCACCAGAGTTTTTAATAATCATCTTATTTGAAATACTAGTACCACTTGTACCTGTGTTTGTTGCAAATATCAAATCACCGTTGTAATTACTCGCTGCATTTGTTCTATCTGCATATATAGTTGCTAGAGTAGCATTCTTATCGCTAAACTGTATACCATGTGCTCTATCGCTGGATGTTGCATTTGCCCACGTTCTTTTTAATTTTAAAAGATTTATGTCATCAGTAGTGTCGTCATCAATATTAACCTCTAATTTAGAGCTAGGAGTAGTTGTACCTATACCTATGCTACCTGATTGGCTGCCTCCGCCGATAGTCATTCTGATGTGTTCGTTTGTAATAAAATTAATATTACCTGAGTTGGTACTTGTAGATCCGGAAGGCCACGCATTGATAATATTAGTATCATTATAACTACCATATAAACCACTTCCTCCTGATGTGACTTGCTCTATTATTGTTTTTGCATCCGAATTTGTCCCTGCGGCAATCGTTATATTTCCACTACCGTAATTATTAACCGCATTATAATCTACGAATAACATAGTTTTTGTTGAACCGGTGTCTTCATTAAATTCAACTTCCAAAGGTGTAACAGGACTAGTTGTTCCTATACCAACGTTGCCTGCAGACGTAATTTTAAGCCTAATATCGCCTGCCACTCCCCCTGTGGTAATACTTACATTATCCCCACCCGCAAAAATTGTTCCTGGAGCAGTGGTGTAATCAATAGCTCCTATTGCAATAACATCTCCGGTTGTTATTGCAGCAAGTTTGAAGACTCCATTTGTGTTAGATCTAGCGGCGTAGTATTGCCCATTGTCTATTAAAATGTCTCCGCTAGCAACGTGCAACTTCTGTTGAGGAGCTGCAGTTCCTATACCAACGTTACCAGTATTTCTAATAGTAAGTGATGATGAAGCTAGATATTCAGCTCTGCAATCACCTGGAACTGAAGAATATCCTATTTGGTAGTGGCCAAGGTTTGAATTTTGGTAGGGGACTCCTGCAAACCATTCTTTGTCGGGTTCATCTCTATCTTTAAAGAAAATACCTTGTCCTCTACTCTCATATCCTAACATCTGTATCTGTGATGCTACAGCGGGTAGAGCCAAAGAACCTGTGGATTGGATATGTAATGTAGTAACGGCTTCATTTCCACCTAACCTTGCAGCAGAGCCGGATACATCTAACATATAGCTTGGAGAAGTTGTTCCAATACCTACCTTTCCTTGTTTAAGGTGTAGCAAAGTACCATTATCTCCATCAGTA
>Ga0209337_1003077_pt1 | contig 11772 bp, 4 predicted proteins | sample LinPmetageLP53_FD_184044 | JGI IMG/M metagenome (GOLD analysis project Ga0209337, IMG submission 184044) | Marine viral communities from the Pacific Ocean - LP-53 (SPAdes) (version 2) | ecosystem: Environmental > Aquatic > Marine > Oceanic | place: Pacific Ocean | collected 2010-02-08 | reverse complement strand
GTTGTTGCTAGATCCGCGCTCAATGATGATACCGGCATCGCCCGCTGGAGTACCGCTTGTACCATTGGCAAGCTCAAGCAATTTGTCGGCTATGACGGTGTTGGTCGTCGAAACCGTCGTTGTCGTACCATTAACGGTCAAGTTCCCATCAATGGTTACGTCATCGTTTACGGTCAGACTGTCAATGTCCAAGTCGCTTTTAAAAAAAGTACCCACTATAAACCTCTTTAGACTTTGTCATTCCAGTGTGAGCGAATGGTGTCAACTTTAACGTCAGTATCAGAGTCGCCTTGGATTATTGGATAAACAAAAGCGTACAAAGAACCGGATGCCGTCTGAGTTGAGGGTGCTGTAAAGAAATACCTCGCACCTATACCGATGACCGTCTGTTTGAAATCAGTAACTCGAGCGTTTTTTGTTCTTTGATTCGCCAATGGTGGCAGTACCGGATCTTTACCCGCACTGTCGTAAGTCAGACGAAAATCAAACAGAAGAGTTGCCGCATGGTCGATATCGGTAAACAAAAAATCAATGTGAGACATCGACGCTGAACCCGGCAAGGCCCTTGAGTTAGTGTCATGACCGTCATCCGAAGAGACAGTGCCAGTCAACTCAATCGCAGAACTCCAATTGCCTGTTGTAATAGTAGGCTGAGTCTTATTTTTGATAAAGCCTGAAGCCATAAAAGCCTCCAAAGGGAAGTGATTGAGGGGGTATTTAAACCCCCCGAATCAAGGGTTCAGGATTAGGAGCGGTCCCAGAGTACCGAGATGTAATCGACATCAATAGAATGCTCTACAGTACCAGCATCCTTTTGAATCTCAATGTATGGCTGAAGAAGATCGCCAGCAGCCATTTCGCTTACGTCCATCTTTTCAGGCAGAACACACTGAGTTCCATCTACGTAGAACTTCACGTCTTCCAAATCTCTCATGTCGATCTTGAACTTGTGAAACGTGCCAGAGGTATAATCAACACCAGTATCGTTGTCATCATTGTCCGTAGTGCCGTCATCACCTTCGACAAAAATGTTGACGTTATTGCCTTCCATGCGGAACCAAACGTGGTCGGCAATGCTGTCAAGCGTTGCGTTTCGAGTAGAGGCGAGACCAATAACGATTCGATCATCGGGACTCAAAGTGCCGGTAATCTTGCATCGAGCCTCAAAAATTGGATTCTTGGTCGGAGGAATGCAGCAATCATCGCCAAGGTACAATGCCAACTCTTGATCTTCACCAGTGGCAGAAAACTTCATCCGATAAACACCATCGGCCAAAGCCAGGTGATCAAATGTTGGAGCGCCTGAAGAAGATGTGTCGTGATTTACAAACAACGACGCTCCAGAGCCAGTCGCACCCGCGACGGGCAACGCGCCATTTCCGATAAAGTCAGAAAAGATTTGAACTTTTCCACCTACGCCAGTTGTGTACCAACCTTTGTCGCTAACTGCGTCATGCGAAAGGCGGCGACCGCCCATAAGTTCGGGGATTTGAGACATTATTTACTCCAATTGGGAAGGGGGAAGGGATTGCGGGGATAGAATATCATGTTTTTTCTGATATATACATGAATGGTAATCTTTTTACTCAATATCAAATAACCGTTTTTCTTCAGCTTGTTCAAACGGATCTTGATAACGTGGGATTTTTGTCTTGATTCTCTTGTTGAAGTCCTTCATCATTTTAGCAGCTTTATGGTCCCGTTTAATAGTTTGATAAGGAATAAAGCTAAGGAAACCAAGACCTTCTTGCATTGGTGTATTCCCAACTCGAGGTGATGCAGTGTCTCCCCGCTGAAACTTATCACTTACTTTTTCTACTAATCCTGCCTCTTCTACTGATCTTCTCATTACGCGACCGGTTTCAGTCAGGTTTTCAATGATGCCAGAATTGGATCTATCTAAACGCTCTGCTACGGTAATATACCGACCAAATGGTGGAATCTGAACCAAGTTTCTTAGAGTCCACCACAAAAGACCATTTGAAGCCAATCCAATTGGCCTGTCATCGTCTCCTTCAACTTGCCGTAGAGCGGGGTTGTTATACGAATAAGGAGTAACACCAAGTGCTTCTTTGCCAAGACCGCCCGTAGCGATCAAGTCCCACTCCATTAAATGTGGCGGTACTTTATTAAAGTTGTCGATTTGACCGCCGTAAAATGGGTCGATGTCTGTAGCCACTACAATTGGCGCTTGCAGCCAGGGAACAAGGCGTGTAGCCAGATGACGTTGTGCTTCTTGATTTCCCATCACTGCATCGTATGGATCAATCAAAAGATTAAGAGAGTCCATAATCGGCAGAGGTGGAAGGAAATTCATGCGTTTTTCTTTCTTGGTTTTGTTCGTAAACGTATCCAAAGCCAACATAAGCATTCTACCGTCAAGGTATTCTGGCATACCAACCTGACGTTCTGTATCCATAAACTCTTGCTGTAGACCATTAGCAAGTCGCAGTTGGTTGAATACTCGGTCAGGAGCAACCAGAAGCGTATCGTAGAACAGGTTCATGTTGTTCCGTAGATAGCTGTAGAACATGATTGTTTGACGCATCACGCCCTTTTCAAAGTCAGTGAGTGCTCCATAGTCAAACGCAGCCTTTCGAGCCAACTGTGCTGCTTGACCGGGCGAAACGCCATCTTGAATCTCACTGACAAAAATCGAAACACGATAAAAGTTATCGATTGCAGTGGCGGCTTCTTTTAGATGATCGTTCCATGCTCGAGCGTAGTCGCCAAGTTTTTTATAGCTATACTTCTGCTGGTCTTTTCGAATGTATTGCTTGATGTCTTCAGCCATTGAACGTTGAGTTTCAGCTTGAATAAAGCTGGAATCCAATCCGTACAAAAGGGCCATGTCAGCCAGTTGCTTTTGCGTGTATATCTGACCAGTCTTAGTTACAATAAGCCTGTTGGCACCAGGCGTATACTTCTTTTTACCGTACATACGCATCGTTACTGACGATGCCATGCCTGGATTTCTGATCATTACTCGGCCAGCTTCTACAGGACCGACCGCAGTAAGAAGCTGGAAGTACCCACCAATGAAGTTAGCCACATAATATGGGACCATTGGAATAACAAAACCAGTGGTGATTCCTTGTTTGATGAGATTCGTTGTGACTGGAAAAAATCTCAGCAAGCTTTCAATCGAACGACCAACATTCGAATAAGCGATCTCTTTTGCCGTAGTTTCTGAAGCTACATCAATGTACGGCGTCTTAACGTCAGATTGCCTCAAAACTCGTTGAGGATCACTCATATAGGCAGAGCCAATTCTGCTCACACGCTCTATAGCATTTTGAAGCTCAATTTCCATTCCCCGTGGAACAGTTACTGTTGTTCCATCAGGAAATGTCATTTCTGTAAATGCATCGCCAGTCAAAGCAGTCCGATAACCAAATCTGGCCAATGCTTCTTCTGCGGCAATCAGAGCCTGCATATCTGCATATTGTTTAGCAGGCTTGGCTCCAGGCGGTCTTTCAAAAGCGGCATATTCGTACTGACCAGGCATTTCCCTTACTGTTTCAACTACTTCTGAAGTTTTTTCACCTTTAGGCCGCGTACGCAATTCAATATCACCATATTGTACTATTTGCTGCATGTGCGACTTCACACGCTGATTAAACAAGGATGGTGTTGCAATTGAATATTGAGCACCTGTCGGTGCAACTTTGCTTTTTGGTGTACGGTAATTGACGTACGCACCAGGCATTCCATTTTTGATCATTAAATCGTAAAGGCCATCTAGTTTATCTAAAACAGCCATTCGAGTAATCATCTCAAGCAAAGCCTGTGCTGGAGCATAAGGAGATATTTCAGGTTTTGTAAATCCAGCCTTTCCCCTTTCCCGTATTAGCAACTCATAGATTTTTATCCATTCATCTCCACCAGCATAAAAAAGCTTATAAATCTCTGGTGATCTTTTTGGGCTTTTGGTATCTAAAGATAAAGTTTCGCCACCAAGAGCCCGAAGCAACTGCTGGCCTCTCATTTTTATTGCTACTTCATTTTGATCGATACGATCTTTTATGACCATCAATGCTTCACCGATTGCAACTCGATCAGCATCGGTAAGTTTTGCTACTTGCTTTGCCTTTAGACCACCATCTGATGCATAGGATTGAAGAACACCAAGAGCAGTTGCAACTCTTTCAGTGATGCCGTTTATGCCACCTTTGGTGCAAGCTTTTGTAAGTAAGTCCTGTGTGGCATATTGAGTTAAAAATTGTATTCTGGAAACGTTAGGTGGAATTTCAAAAGAATAGCCGGTTGCTACTTGTATATCTGAACGATCAAGACCAGCAGCCGCCAATTCTTCTGGATCAATGTCTGTCAATACGTCTTTTCCAAATGCAATGCCTTCTTGTTTTTTAGAGTCCATTTCTAAAGACGGATCTTTTTTAGAAAGCTTTGCGTATTCAACATCAACTCTTTTTATTTCAGCGTTCGTAAAGTCACCAATTACGCTTGCGATGCCTCTACTTTCTCGTATTTCACCGCCTACTAGTTTGCGTACTCCAGCAATCAAATCGACTTGCTCGCCATCGAAATCATTAATGAGCATGTCGCCCATAGCTTCAAATATTTCTTCTATTGCTGCTTCTGGATTACCTGTTCGAGCAACCCTGGCTACATTGATGATGTCTTTTGGTGTATCCGATATTGCTTTCAATTGTCGCCTGTAAAGCTCTTTAAACTCAGGCCGAACATTGGATAGTGGGTCATCTAAAACAAACCTTGTTTCTATCTTACGAATCAATTTTCTAATGCTATTCGTTTCTGCAGCGGGAATAGAATTCAAAGAGGCACGCTTAAACGCAGCCAAAAGAGAATAACCGAGACTTTTTGGTATAACTTCTGTGTAAGTCGTTCGACGAGAAACACCGCTGGCCTCTACATCCAACATCAATTCTACAACTCTATTGTAGTCTGCAATTTTTACAGTAGACAGGTCAGCACTGGAGCCAATAAGGTCATCTGGAATACGCCTACCAACAACAGGTTCAGACCCAATACGCCGCAGAAACACTTTAAATCGTGCCTGTTGACCAGCACTCAATGTCAGTGTTTCATCTTTTACATTCGCCATACCTTCAAGTTTTGAGCCATCAAGATACGATTGCTTCCCTGCTTTTTTAATCTTTTCGATGCCAAGCACAGATGCCATGCGAGCGTTAGTCCGGTTAACGATTGACTCTGCCTTGTCGTCGGCAACAAGCGTATTCGGTGTGAGTTTTACTATTTTTCGACCACCGATCAATGCTTTCGATTCATTCTTTTTAAATGTTTCAGCCATTACATAGGCAAGTGCTCTACTGTAAGTCTCAATTGCATCAACAGATTGGGTCTCATCTGTTATTCCAAGAACCTGTCTGACTGAGTCGGGATGTACATCAATATCAAAAATAGGGCGCTTTCGTCCAGCTTGTGCAAGCCTTTCACCTTGGGTAAGGATCTCACCCTCATCCATAAAAACAACTGCGCCAGGTCGCCTTGGTGCGTTGTCCATGTTGATTTCAACCAACTGATTGCGGTGAAATCTATCTGGACGCAAAAATAGATCCAATCTTCCAGCAACGTTTGGATCAATAAACCGAGTAGATTCTAGTCGCATCCTTGCATAAAGGGCCTGTAGATTTTCATACAAAGAGATAGCGTCTGATGCGTTATCTCCCAATCGACCGACACCAGAAACGAGCGTTCTAATAATCTCTTCTACTTGCTTTTGGCCTCGAGCGTTCAACCTTCGCTTTGTTGTGTTTGGTCCAAAATTTGGATTTGCTTCATTATGTTTTCGACCAATAAAACGACCAGCCCAACGCTTACCCATCATATCAACAAGAATCTGTGCATCATTCGCTAAAAGCTTCGTAAGGTCACCAGTCTTAAACATGTCCTGAATAGAATCTAAGCCATCTCCAGTAATCTCTAAAATCCGACCAACCTTGACGCTCAGCATTTCTGCTGGAGTTGCCTCATCTACAACTTTACGTGCAACGGTTCCGATTTTTACTTTGCCGAAAAAGTCTTCAGGTGTTGCTATCTTTATCTGTGTGTCTGCTGCTGCAGCATATGATCGATTTTCAAGCAAAGACAAAAGAACAATCTTCTTGTTTACGTCTATTGTGCCGTCTTCTACAAGTTTATCTAGATCTTTCAATACCTTTTGATACTGCTTGGTGTTTCTCAACTCAACGGTATCTGCATCTCCCACATAGTAAGCAGCCTTTAGATTTTTGGTGTACTCATCCTTGTTAATCTTTGCTTGTTTTCTTGCCGATGTTTTCAACTGACGTGGGTCCAAGCCAGCAGAAATAAGTGTGCGGTCAAGCTGCTGCTCTATTTCAAACGATAAAACGCCTCTAGGGTCGTCTCTTTTGTTTTTGAATATTCGAGCACCTTCATCGGTGTGTTGAAGGTGATGGATGACTGTGTACAAAGCATGGTAAACGGTTTCAAACCCATCGGGCTTGTATCCCATTTTTAAATCTTCAATGGCTGGATTTATATCCATTCCATCTTGAAGCCGTTGAAAAAGCTGCTCTGCAACATTTCGCTCAGTGTATGAAAGACTTCTTTTTTCTCTGCCGATCTCATCTGTAGGAATGGGCTGATCATTTGCCTTTGCGTTGAATACCTCTGAGTCTTCATCGAGTATTCTTTTCAATCTTGGTGCATCAATCTTACCGTTAAGTTGCTTCTCTAAAGAGGAAACAGCAAAGGATACGTTTTCAGCAATATTGTAAAGCCTGTTGTACGCAGATGGTGCGCCTGCAGCCAACGCTAGCTTCCATTTGGAAGAGTCTTTCCAGCCACCCTTAAAGTGGAATTGATTTGCTAGCCTGGAACCTCTCGCTGTACCACGAACAGCCGCAATCGGATATTTGCCAATCAACCGTTCCCAGGGCGTAATAAAATCTATTGTGTGACCAATAGCTTGCCTGGAGTGGTACTCAGAGTCACCTCGACTGTAACCTAAAGCAATAGCCTCATTAGTAAGATGAGTACTTACACCGATGTTAGCTGTTTGCAGGTTCGCAGCAAACCTCGCCAACCATCCTGTATCTGGATCTCTCAATCCATACTCGTAATAAAAATCACGGCTTGCCGGTGTCATTGGAAGTATACCGACTGGACCAAGAAACTTAGCACCAACACCCGCTACAGCATATGGCGCATACTCAGCTAAAGAATCAGCCGTATCTTCAGGCACGCCAAGATCAAGCAATTGACCTTTAACTCCTTCTTTGGTGACTCCCATTGAGGCGTCAATTTCAGTAATGGCTTCCGTTGCAACGCCAAGCAAACGCATCATCTTGCCAAACGTAGACTCGACCATGACCAAATCATTTCCGATTTCTTCCTGATTGAACGCAAGGTTTTCAAGATCTTTCGCAACAACCCGACCGTAAACTCCAGCAGCGCCCTTGGCTTCGATAACTTTTTCGACGCTATCGAACATTGTAGACAATAGCTCATCAGTGCTGGGAACAGTTTCTCCCCAAACAGAAGCAGGCAGAGCAACAAAAGGAACCCTGTTTAGATTTTTTTGAATTTCCTTGTCTGACTTGTTTTCGTTGACCAACTGAATTGCTACATCTAGTTCTTCAACATTGTATCTACGCAAAGATTCTGGACTGTTTGCGACGGTGGTCTTGAAGCTTTCTACGGATGGCTTGTTGAGTTGAAATCCAAATGGCAGATCATCATAAGTCTGGCTAATAAGCATTCGATGAAACTCGTCATCGTGCTGACTTTTAATCTCTTCGCGTGACAAGCCTTGGTCTCTGTAAAGCTCATATTTGTCTACCAACTGCTCAAAGTTTTCGGTTGGAAGAGCCAGGTTGGTGGTTTTTTTGTATGCTTCTTTTTCGTCTTCTTTCAAAAAGAATGGAGCAAATATGCTTCCAACAGAAAGCTTTTCCCCTGCTCGATCAATAGCTAAATCAAGGTTTTTGATACCATAAGGAATAAAGAAGAGATCATCTTCGTCTTCTGGATCGCGACCAAAAAACTTTTGTGTTGTATACCCAAGACCAGCTTTCTCAGCCTGCTCTACAGGCATGGGCTCTGATCCTTCCCAAATCTTACTCAAGATTGCCCACGGACCATCTTCATCTATAAGTTTTTGGATATCTTGAGCCGTTTCTTTAGTCTCACGTATCCGTCTTTTCTTTACGGTATCGCCCTCTTCAAGAGGCGCCATAGAAATTTCTTGGCGTGCTCCGACCCTAGCGATAGCTGAAAGAAGCGTTTGAGGGTCTTTAGGGATGCTGTACGGCTCTACTTTTTCTTTATCACCTGAACGCAGTGCACCATTCCGCATACGAATGGCTTGTTTTCTGAGTTGTTCTTCAGTCTTATCTGGTTCGTTATTTTTTAAACCCTCGTATACGACTGACTGTAGTCTATCAGCAAAGTCTGAAACTTCCTCAGTTGAGTACGGTTCTATGTAGGCTTCTGTGCCAGGGGAAAGGCGACGAGGGTCATCCATATATGATTCGGTGACAATCCCACGCTCTACTGGTGCTTCTTTTTCGACGGGAGAATCTACACCTGGAGCATCTTTAAAGTATTTTTTTAGAAGCTCATCTTCAAATTCTTCATCATAAAGAATGTCATCAAATGTTTTTTCTTCAGCCACCGTCAACCTCAGTTTGATTATTCTATAGAATTTTTGATTCGTTGAAGTTGGCTTAACTCGGCTTGTTTTTGTTCGCTGTCATCCTCAAGCAAAGCAATTCTAGCAGTTAAGTCATCGATGGCTGCACCAACTCTACGCTCATCAATCTGCTGATTAAGTTTGTCGATTTCTATTTTGTTTGCATCAATGAGATTTTCTCTATTTGTCATCTCTCGATTCAACTTTTCTTTGTCAACTTGCATCGGAGACCCTGGCTCAGTCGGGGTAAACATCCTTCCACCCCTATTGATTTGTGAATCATCTAAATAATCAGCCGGTCCGGGTGCTGATCCAGTAGTTGCATATGAAAGACCAGTCTCACCGATCCGACGAGCGAGGCCACCATAAAAATCATACGGAGTTGCTATGGCGCTATCGGTAATCTCTATGCCTGGTATTCCAATGGCGCCTTCAGTACCACGTTGCATCGCCTCAGACTGAGTAAATACAGCCTCATCTCCACCAGCTAAAGGCACCGTGGTTCGACGATTGGTTGGCAAATTAAACGATTGTTCGTATGTCTCACCAATCAAATCATCTTTATAGAATCGAGGAAGGGTTCTTTCTCCCGTTTCAACTTGTCGTGTTTTAGCCCTTGCTCTAAAACGATCTCGTTCAGGATAGACTGAACCAGATTCTATTATGGGTTCTTCTGGAGTTGGCTGAACATTTTTTGACGCATTGTATGATTCTATTTCTTTACGCAACGACGCCAGCATATTCAAAGTTTCTTTGTATTCTGCTCGAGCCTGTTTTATATCTTCTTGGTTTTTAGACCTTTGTTCTTCATATTTCGTTCGACCTTCTTCTGTTATACCAACAGGAAATCCAGGCGTTTTAGATTTTAAACTTCCAATAAGTGAATCTAACTTTCCAAGTTTATTTGTAAGATCAATCGACTTGTTTTCCATTACTGTTTCTTCATCAACAGCGAGGTCAATGTCATCTGCCTGCTCTTGGGCAATAGCTTCTGGATCAGATAAATCTAAACCACCAAATGGATCTTTCTGTTCCATGTATGTCAGATTTGGCTGTGCAACAGGAGTTCCAGCCAAGGGCTCATTGGGTCGAGGTCTTGGGTCTCTATAATCGACACCATCAATTACCATAGAGCTACCGCGACTACCCGCTGGCTCCATCAAAATCGCTTCAGCAGCGTTATTGTTAACACGTTGCCGCCGACCTATATCACCAGAATCATCAGATCCGTTACCCTGCATGGCAGCGCCAAGAATTTCATCATCTGTTTCTTCGAATGTTGTTTGAGCCTGTTTTTCTGCACGTTCCAATTCTTCCAAATAAGTCATTACTCAGCCTCCATCTCTGCGCCCATACCGGTAACTCGTCCACCTGGGTTTCTTTGTCGATCGCCTTCTGCCAAATCTTCAAACAAGTCTGAATCACCAATCAAAATATTTTGTGAACCTATTTCATCTGCTGTTGCACCCAATGAGCTTAGTCTAGATGCAAGCACACTTGGGTTTCGTTTATCCGATGGCATTCTCTCATACTGCTCTAAAGCATTAAGAACCTCATCTCCAACTTGTCCACGCACATCTGGAGAGAGAACAGCAAAATCATTGTACAAGTTTGATACAGCCTTTCGCATGGGGCGAGAATCACGGGTTTTTTCGAAGTAGTCCTCTTCTGCTAAAAACCTATTGATTCGTTTAGAAATCTTGAATCCCATTTGATCCCTTCGGGTCAACGATTCTATTTGTTCAGGCGTTTTGCCAGTTTCAAAATTCACCACCGCATTGACGTATTCTTGAGCCCTGCGTAGCTTTTGGTCTTGATTCTTGGCATTTGCAATATATTCTCCACCAGAAGATATGACTTTTCTAATATCCATATCCTGGCCATGAAATTTTATCGTTCCGTAATTACTGTCATCAAAAATAGATGAAGCAAATAGACCAGACAGCTTTTCAGCTTCTTTTTGAATCAACAAAACTTCATCATTTGTTACGTCCCGCATTCCTGTAATCGAGCCGAGAATAACTCTTTCTTGTTCTTGCTTTCCAGACAAGAGAGAGGGATCGCCTTCAACGTCGAGCACTCTATTGATGTCTCTTTGTTCTCCTACGGACTTACCGATGTTTCTAACGGTGATGGACTCATCATCTACAGTAGGATCTTTGATGGTTGGGCGACCAAGAAGACTTTCAAAGTTTCTTACTGAATTCAAAATCGAGTTGATTGGAGTCTTCCCTGCAGCGTTTGGAAGAAACTTCAAATCTTCATACGGGTTGAATTCTTTAACGTCAGCATCAAGCAGCCCTCGCGCATAGTCTGGATCTGCTTCACGGATGCTTTCAAACCCTTCAATAATCTCGCCTGTTTTTGAAGGTCGTTTTGCAAATGCAGCAAGTGCCAAGTTTACGTTTGGTCCACGTAGCAGATCTTTGTATTCTGTTTGTGCTTGTTCATAGTCTCTACGGGCATCAGCAATTTCATCATCTAACTTTTTGATTTGTTTCAGGTAGTAATCACTAAGCTCTGATCGATCACCAGATGTCATTCGTGAGTTTGGTGTTCTTGTTGATTCGGTAGGTGTAGTCGCTTCATTTATTGCTTTTGTTTGCTCTGTAGTAAGCTCACCCTTGATCATTTTCATGTCTTCTGAGCTAGACACAAACAGCTTATTCAAAGGCCCTGCAAGCCGGTCAAGAGCTTCATTTACAGCCCTCTCGACTATAGGGTTACCTTTCCCCAAGCTTTTAGCTGCAGCCCTTGACACACCAACCATTGCATCGGTCATACCCTGAACAGATCCAGGTTTTCTTCCATATGTAGGAAGCAATTCGTCCCACTCTTTAGCCATTGTTGCTATGAGATCTTTTGTTGCGGCGTTAATGTCTCCTTCCGATGCTTTTTGAATGAAGGCTCCTACTGCGGTTGATATTCCTTGACGAAATCCTGCTTCGTCTGCAACGCTCTTTTTTGCTGACTCATACCCTTCTCGAAACTTTTTATTGTCTTCCAAGTATTGAGATCTTAAAGTGCTGCCTTTTGTTGTTTTCGTCGTATACCCGCCAGACATGCTGGGTCGAACGCCTTTCATCGCTTGTTCACCCAAAGCACGGCGCTCT
>Ga0209337_1003076_pt1 | contig 11776 bp, 11 predicted proteins | sample LinPmetageLP53_FD_184044 | JGI IMG/M metagenome (GOLD analysis project Ga0209337, IMG submission 184044) | Marine viral communities from the Pacific Ocean - LP-53 (SPAdes) (version 2) | ecosystem: Environmental > Aquatic > Marine > Oceanic | place: Pacific Ocean | collected 2010-02-08 | reverse complement strand
AATTACATCAGAAAATTTATCACCTCTAATTATTTCTTCATGTGATGTTTGTTCACTGCTATTATCTTTATAAAAATCTACATCAAATACAGAGATGCTTTCATTTACGGATTCATTATATTTTTTAAGTGCTACCTTTACTCGCTTATGATGTGATAACCCTCTTCTAATTTTTTCAATTCCTTTAACGGCTCCTGTCATATTACCACTCATTGATTTAGCTATCTTTTCTGCCTGTTTAATTTGTTTGAGTAGATTTTCGTCTAATAATTCTTCTTTAACATTCATATCGTCTAAATGAGCTTGAATTCTTTTTGCTTGACCTGCGTGCATCTTAGAAGCTCCCTCAAGTTCTTTAACTATTTTCTTTAAATCTTGGATGTCCTCTTTTAGTATTTCTTCATTTACAGCTTCAAAACGAACTCCCTTTATATGTTCAGTACCTACTTTATATTTTATCATTGATTTATAAATTATGGATGGTGATACATCAAGTTCCTTCGATACCTTCATAATAAGTGTTATACCTATAGTTTTATGAAATCCTTTTTCTTTTCCTCGAATTTGTTTAATTGCTTTACTTAGCTCTGATTTACTAACTGAGGTTCTTTGAGCTTCATTCACATCTTCTTTTTTACTCTTATTACCCCAATTCTTAGCACCAACTTTACGGCACTTAACCAAAGCTCCACTTGCATAAGCTGATGGCCAGACGTCATATCTTGATTTTACCTTAGTATAACAGGCATCTTTCTTCTCATAGATGGTTTCTGATACTTTAGCACATTCATCGTGTTGACATAGTTTCATTTTACTTCTCCGATTCTTGAATCTTTTAATTTTTTTATTTTAAATCCTATTTCTTAAATCTTTTATACAACTCTGAAAATTTATATTTTGGTTTTGATGTCTTTTCACTAATTCTACGATATTGCTTACCATCAATCATAAGAGTTTCTTGATTTAATTCGTTACCAGTTCTTCCCATATTACCACCAACCAGCTTTTCTCTTTTTGCCTTTAGTTTTTCTAAGTCTTGGAATAACTCACCGGCCAACTCTTGCTCTCGTGGATCATTCCAATTAAAAGCGGCCATATTCATCCTTGCTTCTGTAGATTTTATTTTCTTATCCAATGCGTCTAATTCACTTTCTGATTCTTCATCATCAGCTGCAAATCTCGCATCTCTATCCATATCATCAGCCTCATCATCAGCTGCTCTATCATTTGATTTCATTTTGTCGTCAGCTTCATCATCAGTTGATTGAGCCTGTTTTGAACCTGGATGGTCTTTGATATATTGTGCCCTATTTTCAGGAGACATATCATCCCACCAATCTTCTTTAATTGATCCAAACATTCTTTCATAATTCTCTTTTAATTTATTCATTCTACTTCTCCGATTTTGTCTTAACTCTAATTGGTTTTTTACCACCACCTCGTGTGGAATCAGTTCCACCACGATTGGCTTTGTTTTGTGCGGCTCTTTTTCTACGAGTAGCACTCTTTTTATCTTTTTTACTCATATTATTGGCTTTAGATTTAGGAACACATTTAGCATATCCCCTTTTCTTACCGCTAGTTCCACAAGGGGGATGTCCACCACCTTTTTTCTTTTTACCGATGTTTACCCACTTGTCTTTAAACCATTTTCTTAAATTTTCGTTTGATGGGTTACCACAATTAACACAAATATTTCCTTTTATAGTTTCAACAACAGACTCTAATCCTAACATATCTGCTGCTACTACAAAGTTTGCAGTATCACCTTTTGATTTATCCAACGGAATCAATCTAACCCGTTTAAATGACTTCTGTAACATCTTTTGTAATTTTTTCGATTCCCTCTCATCATCAATGAAATAACTTAAACTACCTTTACCAGTATGCATACTCTGAACAGACTTAATACCCAATGACTTAACTAACTTGGACATTACATCTTTCATTTTATCATTTATATCTTCAGTTATTTTCATTTTACCTTCCCTTTGATATTATTAAATATCAACTTAGCCACTTTTTCCCCAAATGAGACATCACTTGGAAAATGTGCCCTAGCCATTAATCTTGACTCCGATACAAACTTTGATAATTTCATAAACTCGTCATAATGATTTGGATATTTGTGTCCTAAAACATAACCCAATAAGTATCCTTGAGTGGTATGTCCACTTGGATATGATGGTGTTTTTGCACTATCTAAATTATGTATTTTAAAATCTTCTATTCCGTAAAATTCTGCTAACTGAAATGGTCTTGGTCTATTATACTTGTACTTTAATGACATGATAATTTTAGTAGACTCTCTAATTATTTTTTTATAATAATCCTCATCATATGGTAATCCGTTATCATTACAATATTTTTTAAAGGATTCCCTTACATCATCACCCTCATCAACCACATTTCTATCAATAAATCCATCGTTGTACTCTAACAACCAATTTAATTCTCGTAAGGATTCTCTACTTGAATTTTCAGGCGGTAAAACTTCTCCAACTATCACTTCTGTAATAATTTCAGTTTTCATATTAATTTTTTTCTGATGTTTGTCTGTTATTTTATCAGAATACGTCATACTGTTTAGTTTTAATAATTCTTTTAATTTAAGCATTAAATTTTCCCCACGCCTTTATTTCATCAGTATCATCTAATAAATATCCAATATCATCAGAATCGACTATTAAATAAAAAATACTTCCACTTTGTTGTATAGTCAATGCATCATGTTCCATTACCTGTCCATTATTAAAAAATATAAAATCATTTTCACTTGTAGCAGTTACACCATCAGGTGATGACGCCGTTACTGCAGTAAAACTGGCCGTACTATTAAGTATTGAAGTTGCAGTTTTATTATAATTTTTTCTTAAATATAGTTCTGTCGGTGTTACATCACCAGCTACACCTAACTGACTTATCGTATATGCCACGGAGGCATTTTCGGTTGTTAATGTGGTTGTACTTGAATCTGATAAAGCTACATCAGATGATATTTCATTAACACTATATCCGAGTAAAGAATACGAACCACTTAAATGGACACTACCGGTTATCTGATGTGTGTCATCTATACTATCTCCAAATTCTGTTGATCCTGATTTATGTAAAACAGTTGAGGAAGTTAATTCCGATTCTATTTTTTCTGCCGTAACATTTAAACCAACTGTTGCATCACCAGATATAATTAAGTTTCCTGTGATATTTATTGAACCATCTGCAGTAAAACTATTAGTCCATCTATTTGTAAATAATTTATACCCACTTAAATCGTAAAAATTCGAAGTTAGAGTATTAAACTGAACATTTCCATCAAAATTTATATCATTTCCAACTGATATGATATGATTAACTGGTTCTGTACCATTGAACCCAATACCATCATCTGTTAGAGTAATTCCAAATCCGGCAGTTAAAGTAAGTTTTGTTTTTGCTTGAATTGACATATGTTACCTCTACGAGTTAAATTTACCCCAAGCAAGTATTTCATCATCTGATTCTAAAACATAACCAATACTATCGGTATCTACTTTTAGATAAAATGTTGATGCTACTTGTTGGATTTCTATCGCATCATGTTCCATATATTGACCATTGATAAAAAATATAAAATCATGTTCGGAAGTTGCTGTTAAACCGGTAGGTGCTGAAGCTGTAATTGCATTAAAACTTGCAGTATTAGGGGGTGTTCCTACTAATGATGTAGATATTTTAACAAATTGTTTTCTTATATATACTGGAAACAGAGAAACGGCCGTTTTAGTATCATCCACATATGTTTTTAGTGCATTTTCCGTTACGAGTGATGTAGTACTTTGGTCTGACAATAATGTATCGTTAGATATTTCATTTACACTATACCCATTTAACTCAAATGAACCACTTGTGAATATACTTCCTGTAAAAAGATGAGTATCGTCTATCGTGTCACCAAATATTGTTGAACCACTTGAAAATAATATAGATCCAGAAATAACTTCAGTATGGAATTCCTGTGCTGTCAAAGTTCCACCTATTGTAGTATTACCAGTAACATTTAAGTTGTTGGTTGCTGTTAATGAACCAGTAACCGACCAATCAGTATTAACTCCACTATTTGTTATAGTAGATGAACCGATTGTTAGTAATGAAGAAGTTACCTGATTAAATAGAACATTTGATGTAGTAGTAACTTCTTGTGGTATAGAAATTTGATGACTCACAGCAACAGAACCATCATATTGATCACCCTCGTCTGTAATATTCACTCCTAACCCACTTGTTAATGTGAACGGATTTGATAAAGTTACAGATTGTATCCCAAATGCTTCAGATGGAATTCTTGAATTACCAATCTCCCCACCTAATGATTCCATAGTAGTTGGAACATCTACTGATGTTTCAGTTCCTACTATTACCTGACTTGGAGTTATGTGCGTTCCTTGTGTGTGAGGACCTGCTAATTCGTTATATGCCTCAGGTATTAAATATCCCTTCAATGTAACACTAAATTCAGTTCTAATTAATCTTTCCCTATCTGTAACCTCTGTTATGTCGGTATAACTATCAATGTTTGCCTTAAATCTCATTCTATTTGGTTCACCCCAATACGAACCAGCTGACCAATTAATTCTCTCAACTAACTTATTCATCTGTTCGATATACTGAGTCCAAACTATAAAATCATAAGTCATCACCATATAGTCTGGCATTGCTATATTGTAATATTCTCTCTGTGGTAATAATCCTTGCTGTACTGAAAAGTTATCATATCTATTTCTTGGATTGTATTTTCTCTCAAATGAATAATGTAACTTCGGATCTTCTGGATCCATCTTATCAACAGCCATTGTATCATCTTTTTCCATACCAGTTCTTCTAAATGCAATTACCGGTAGTATAATTTGTCGTTTTGCATCTCTCATAAATCCAAGTTTTTGTATTGACGCCCACCTTTCAGGAGAAGAATACATCACAGGAACTTTTACAGTTTCCCCATTTTCTACAACTGATGGTTTGATGACATTTTCAAAATAATACATAATCGTACTATCCATATCCATCAAACTAACAGATATATCCTGTATTTTATCATCTCGTTTGAATTGTAATTCTCTTTTTACAATTTTTCTCTGACTTCTTGGTAATGGTTTATTTCTTGCCATTATATACTCCGTATTCTTTCAAGATTAAGACTTGAAAATCTAACTCTATATGCATTACAAGTTACTGCCCAATTATTTTCTTGAATACCACCAATTAATTGATTTTCATTCACAGAATTAATTTCAAAATACGCCCAATTCCATTCAAACACATCACCGATTTCAGGAACTAACGATAAATCCTGTAAAGTCTGTCTTAATATGTTAAATGTGGCATTTTGTTGTTCGTCTGCACCAAATTCATCATTGTTATAGTCAAAATCTTCCGCATCAACCAAACATGCAAATTTAATACCATCTTTCCATCGTTTGCCACCTTGTGCCTCCCCATACATATTTGTTTTGGTATCTTGAACCGATACTTTATAAAGAACTACCTGTTGATTTATTATCCCATCCTTTCCTGTTCTGAGATCACCAATAAGTTCTTTATTTACCCTTTCAAAAACATTTAGGTCTTTCTGTGGTAAAAATCTTCCTGCCATAATATTATCCTATGTAAATTGGTAGTGGAACTTTGTTTAATTTTTCTTGCAATCGTGTTGATTCTTCGCTATCAGCCTCTAACATCATTTTTCTACTTGATGCCTCAAGGTTTTCTCTCAGTTGTGTAACGAGAGTTTCTTTTTCTGTCTGTGCCTCTGTTCTTAATGTATCACCATCTAAAGTAGTTTCTGCTCCTGGAACAGGAATACTACCATACTTACTTCTAATCATACCAAGTAATTCTTTACTTAAAGCTAGTCCATATTTTCTAATCCATTGTATACCAACATCATTAATAAATTTGTATTCCATATTATCATAAGGAACATTGGAATAATCAGATACGACATTGGATGTTTCTCCGTGTGCTGTCTGTAATGGATTATCTCTATCAGATTTTAAAATATACTGAAAATGTAACTTGTAACTTGTTGTTGGATTTGGAAAAATTCTTAATTTATTGTTTATCAGTTCAAATGTATGTGCAGATTTTCTAATTTGGTCATTAAATTCTATTGCCTGCATTCTAAGTATATCAGCGTACATTGGCATCATCATGAATTGAACTGCTGGAGTCATACCACCAAATCCAAATCCATCCAACATTTCATAACTACCTGCTCCTGTTCCTGCATATGGATCAAAATATCTTTGAACGGCTGGAGTTGCTTCATAAAATACCTTCTTGACTTCTATTGCTTGTCCACTTTCCGATACATCAGCATATAAGGTGTCTAAATCATACACTTGAGAACCACTTGAGATAGCAATAGAACCACTTTTATAATCTATTGTTCCACCTACACCGGCCTCTGAACCATATTGTTCTGAAATCTTAATGGTTGATCCAAAAGTAGGTGTAACTCGTTTATGAGTAACATTAGAACCAGTAGCCTGTCCTCGTAATGATAATAAATTTTCTCGTATGTTAAACTGATTGACTTGTGCTGAATATTCTGTAATACTTTCTTCAAAACAAGCATAAAATTGTGAATCTTGTAGTTCGATTGCCATAATGGGATATCCCAATCTTTGAGCACACCACTTAGCAAACTTTGGTGAATCTGATTGAAATGTTGTATCGTTATCGTATAACGCAAATGGTGTATTTCCACTTACCGCTGAACCACTTCCTGGCCATATAGCTTCCATGTTATTCTCCTAAAGGGTATTCTTTGTCTTATATAAATATACAGGCATAAAAAAAGGGGACTCAAAAAGAGTCCCCCATTTTCATTAGTTATATATCTAATTTAACTTCGTTTACACAAAGTTTATATCAGAAACGATAACTTTACCGTAGAATTCAGGTCTTACCATCTTCTTCGCGTATCTTGTCATTACACCTTTACGTGGAGTAAAGTTGACAGGATCGTAAACAAGAGGAGTCATGATTAACGGAACATATGGTGCGTATACTGCTCCAGTTTCTAAGAAATTACTTCCTCTGAAACCAAGTAGTATATCATTTTCTAACATATAAGGGTTCTTGTAAACCGTATATCTGTTATTCAATGCTCCAACTTTCTGTACGCCCATTGCGTAAGAATTGTTGGATGAATCACCATTTGTGTCGGCTGCATATCCAGGAATCGACTCAATGACGGTTGCTGTTTCAGGTGAAATCACGATGAAATTAGCACCACCACGTAGTGTTTTCTGATGAATTGCGTTACTTACAGCTTGTAGTTTGTTTCCAAGAGTCTGAAACCAATCACCTTTAGTATATGCATTAGATGCACCACTAACTTGTGAGAAAGATGTTTCGTCTGTTCCAACACCATCATACTCATATCCAACCTTAGCTGACCAATACTCAGTTTTAGCTGATGCATTTAACTTTAACATATCAAGGATTTCCAAATCAATTTCCATTGAAATGTACTCACTCAACATAGAAGTTAATTCTGCTTCTGCGTCTACTGAATGGTAAGCGTTAAGGTCTTGAGCTAACTCAGGAGTCCAAATAGCTTTAAGTTTACGAGTTTTCGCAACTATGCTAACTGAACGAAGAGCTATATCAATCTCAGGAATATCAACATCGTCTGATGTTGCAGGTGCAGGTGTAGCGAAACCAGTCTGCTCAAAATCACCACGAGTGATATCCGTAGGTTGTGCGGCGTATTTAACTGCTGCTGTATTAGCTGCACCAAATGTACCAGTTGCAAAGAAATTAATCTCTGATTTATCTGCATTTAGTGAGGTATAAGCTGGATAAAAAGCAGTAATACTTCCTGCTGATGCTTTACCGATAGGTGCAAATGCTCTAATACCATCTAAATCAGGATTTGTAAAGTCATTTGTAATATCAAATGTTACTTTAACTATACTTCCTGCTGCTATAGATGCACTAAGTGCTGGTTCAAACTCAACATCTTTAAATGTTGCTGATGCAGTTGCATATGTATTATTTGCTGCTGCACTACCAACTGTTGCTGTGGATGATTCTTGGTCGTTAATTGAATATCCAAATTTACCAGCTCCATAAAGACCACCGGTGGCGTCTCCAGAACCTGATGTATTACCATGAATTGCTGTATTAATTGTATGATTATCAGTTTGTGCTGTACCGTACTTGAAATCAAGATAAAAGATAAGACCACTTGGTAGGTTCATAGGTTGAACACTAACAAAGTCTTGAGCTGCTAACTCACCAAAGATTCTACGAACCAATGGTAAAGCAACACCTGACCATTCTTCTGAATTCGAAGCAGTACCAGTTTTTGATGATTCATCAATTAACTGACGTGCTTGGTTTTCAAGAAGAACAGACATACCGTGTACTTGATTATCTTTGTCAAGACCTTCGAGTAGTCCAGTGGGCTCCCACTTGTTGACTAACTTTTGTGTCTCGGCTAAGCGACTACGCTGAGAATCGTGTGAACCCATTAATTGCTCAATGGATTGTAGATTGTCTGCCATTTTTTTTCTCCAAAAAAATTGTTATTAATTACTATTACAGAATATTAGCTAACTTCTGAAAACGTTTCTTCAAGTCCATTCCTTCTTCAATCACTTTTGGTGTTGATTTAGGTTTGGTAGAAGCAACAGCTTTTGAAGCTGAACCTTTACTCTCTTTAATTGGTTTAGACGTACTTGTTACTTGGTTACCAAAAGATTCTGCCAAAGTTGAAAATACCAACTTGACTTCTCTAAGGTTCTTAGCTCTGTCGAAAGTTTCCACCACTTTTAACTTCTGTTCATTATTTAAACCGTGTGCACGGAATAATTTGTTAGTAAACAAAAGTTTAGCGTTAAGTAGGTTTACTTCATTCAACTTAGAACGAAGATACTTAACAACATTACGATGTTCTGCAAGTTCAGATGTAAGTTTAGAAACTGCTTCTTTAGCATCTTCTTTTTCTTCTTCATCATCATCACCTTCTGATAGTGCTTTCAAGATTTCTTCAAGGTCGATATCATCTTCTGATTCGTCACCTTCTTCTTCTCTAACTGCACGATACTTTTGACCATTGACTTCAACTAAGTCATCAACTACTTCAAGATTATCATCTTCTTTTCCAGCTTCGACATCACTGCCTTCACCTTCAGGACCTTGTGCTCCTGTTTTAGATGAATAACCTGCTTCATCGTTGACTTTGTTGTCAGCTGCTCCAATACCGGAAGATACATCATTCTCAGCTAATTCAGCTTCATCAGCTGTTTCAACTTCGTCTGAATCCATTCCATCACCTACTGCGTTTTCATCATAATCCTCGTTAACTTCTTCATCATCTTCTTCTTCAAGTTCACGTAGAATTGCTTCAAGGTCGAGTTTATCTTCATCCTCTTCCTCGTCCATCATTTCGTCTGCAGGGACTTCTTCTTCTTCTTCTGATACTACTGGAGCATACTTTACACCATTGATTTCAATCACACCTTCGTCTTGTCCGTAGCCACCTTCATCGTGAGGAACTTCTTCCTCATCAGCAGCCATCATTTCATCTTCAACTTCAGTTTCTGCCATTTCATCAGCTATCTCATCAGATGGTTCTTCACCCATCTCTGGTTCGACTGCGATTTCAGGTTCTGCTTCAGCTGGAGCTTCCATTTCAGGTGCTTCAGGTGCTTCTTCACCAGGAACTTCATCTTCTTCATCGTGAGGAACTTCTTCATCTTCGATTTCGTTTTGAATTTTCTGTGAAAGCATGGATTGAATTCTTGGAGTAAATGCTTCTTCAAGAGCTACTTTAGCGTTTGCAAGTGCCGTCTCTCGGACTGCTTTAGCGTCTGCTATTGCATCTTTTAAAAGATCATCCATTATTTTTCTCCTAAGAGTTTATTCTAAGCAAAAAATACTTAGAATGGAATTAATAAAGTTATTAGGAACTTCAATGTGGTTTACATTATTGGTATATCGTATACGATTGAACGATATATTCTTGTCTATATAAATATATACAAACTGAAAAAAAGGTTAGTTATTCTGACTTAATCTTTCCTTCTTAACTTTTTCTCTGAGACCACTCGTGGGTGGTTCTCCACACCAATCAGGATTTATTTGATGTTGTCTAATCCAATTACGGACCTTTCCCAACTTCTTTTTTTCTGACTTAATTGCTGATGGTTTTTTGTAGTATTGTCTTTCTCTCAACTCTACCATTAAACCACTATCTTTAATTTTGCGTTTTAATATTCTTAACGCACCTTCTATATTGTTATGTTTTACTTTGACTTGCAAGTAACCTCCGTGTTGTTAATCTGTTTCTGACTTAGCAGAATAGTTTTTATCTACATAGTTGAAAAATTTTACTTTTTCATCATCTTCAAGTTCATCTGGTGAACCTATATTAAATTTTTTCATTGCTGATTGGAAGAAATCTTCGTATGTACCCTCATGAACCGTATCAGCTTCTAATTTTTGAGCTTCATTGGTATCAGTAGGAGATGAATCGTTTATTTCATAATAACGACCAAGAATATGTCCCATATCCTCATACAATCCACTCATTCTTTCTTGTAGAGATTGAGCTTCTGTGGCAACTTTTTTAAATTGTGAAGAAAGACCAGTTAAATCTTTCATATTACGATTAACCGTAATCTTATCAAACCAATCTTCTGTTTCTTGAAGAGTGTGCTGTTTTGCTGTTTCGGCAAGTTTAGAAAGTTTTTCAGCTAATTGTCTTAGATTACCTTCACGATAAATTTCATTTCCAAATGAATTAAAATTACTAACTTCACCCATGAATTCATTTACATCAAATTTCTGTGTGGATTGTCCATAAACATCTTCTACTATATCAGTAAGCTGTGTTGATTTTTGTCCCATATCAATGTTTGAAAAGGTAGGTTTACTAACCAATCCACCCATTGTTGTTACATCTTCACTCAATAAATCTTTTAATTTTGCCATTGTTGATTCTCCTTAATCGGTAATAAGTATCACTATCTTCTTTTTTTACCACCTAAATATTTACGAAATCTTTTATCTACTTTATTCCACAACACTTGTATCATATCCTTAACACCCATACTTGTACTTGATGCTGGACCGGTATGAATACCTCTAATCAAATCCATTGCGTCGTATTTACCATTCTTTACACCACTCAACATAATAGCTATTGATTGCTGTGATGTTTTGTTAAATAATTTACCCATCTTCTTCATATCATCTTCTACATTTTGCTGTGATTCTGGATTAGAATAAGCCATCTTGGGTGGATTAAATTTTCCCGCTGTTGGTTGTGGGGAATACCCATCCAATTCATTTACGGATTCGTTTTTCTTTTTTGCTAATGCCTTTTTTACATCTGCAATATCTTTTTCAATAAATTTTATGTGCTTTTTCATTTTTCTTGATTTGGCACCTTTTAATTGATTGTTTAGATTTATAATATATTGAGCCAATTCGTTTCTACTTGCATTCTTATATGCTTCTTCATTTATGGATTCTTGAAATTTATCTTCCAATCCATCCTTACCATCTAAATAATTATATACACCTTGTAAGTAATCCATTGACTTGGTTAATTTAGATTGAACCCAAGCTGGAAATTCTACCTCACCATCACCATTCTTATCGACATTTTGTATCATATTGTAAATCATCTTAGAGTACTTCATAGACCTCTCTAATTGACTCTTAGCCATCGAACCTTCGTGATCCTTACCTTCCCTATCAAGTTTTGCATCCTGTTTTC
>Ga0209337_1003075_pt1 | contig 11779 bp, 21 predicted proteins | sample LinPmetageLP53_FD_184044 | JGI IMG/M metagenome (GOLD analysis project Ga0209337, IMG submission 184044) | Marine viral communities from the Pacific Ocean - LP-53 (SPAdes) (version 2) | ecosystem: Environmental > Aquatic > Marine > Oceanic | place: Pacific Ocean | collected 2010-02-08 | reverse complement strand
TAAACTATCTCACGAACTAGAGAAGGAAATTATTTCTCTTAACAAACTCCAAATTGAACTTAACAAAGAAGATGCCAAGGGCCATTGGTTCCAATCATCCTGGCGACCTGCAACTGCCTGGATATGCGTATTGGGTTTTGCAGTTAATTTTTTAATTAGTCCACTTGCCGCACCTTTTGGCATAGATGTTCCGCAAGCTGATACATCAACCATGCTGCCAGTGTTAATGGGAATGCTTGGACTTGGTGGCCTTAGATCTTATGAGCGTGTCCAGGGCGTTGGAAAATAATGTGTAAGGCCATGCAAGAAGATGAGCATTTTGATACAGATCTAATTAAGAAAAGATTAATCGATTTTGAAGGCCTAGTTTTAATGCCTTATAAATGTTCTCAAAATTTTACAAGCATTGGCATAGGCCGCAATTTAGATTCCAGGGGAATCACCGAGGATGAGGCCATGTATCTTTTAAGCAATGACATTGATTCAGTGTTTATAGATCTAGATAAACATTTGGCCATTTGGAGATCTTATCCTACAGAGGCTCAATATGTTTTTATAGATCTCTGCTTTAATTTGGGGATCCACACATTATTATCATTTAGAAAAACTCTGGCCTTATGCCAGTTGGGTGAATGGGAAAAGGCCGCAGCTGAATTGTTACGATCCAGGTATGCCAGGCAAGTAGGGAGAAGGGCAATCTTTAATTCTGAGGAGTTAGCTAAATGTCAAAAACAAATCAAGAAAACCACAACGCCAAAAGATTAGGATCCCTGGGGGAAGCATTAGTTAAATCCTGCCTTTTGGAATACTCAGACTTTTGCTATGAAACTTGCGAATCACATCCAGCAGATCTTATCGTTGAATTTGGTAATGCCTTATATAAGGTGCAAGTTAAATCCAGGAACAGATCCAAAGAAGGCAAGTACACATTTCCCATTGAAAGCCACAGGGCAAAATCTGTTACGCACCAGCATTATCATTGCGACATTTATGCTTTTGTATTTTTCCCAGATAAAAGAATCTTATTTATACCAAACTCAAGTGGCCAGAAGTATTTTGTATACCAAAAAGCAGCCATTGTTGACAACATGGAATTTGATTCACTCCAGGAAACTCTGGGATCTTTGAACCAAATGCCAGTAATAGATAATCTCCTAAATTTATAAATAACAAACTATCTTTGCATATCTATATATTTATATATAAGATAGGGGGTATGTTATTTATAAATTGAGGTAAAACATGAATGTATTAAGTTTGTTTGATGGAATGAGTTGCGGAATGATTGCTTTAGATCGTTTAGGTATCAAAGTAGATAATTATTACGCCAGTGAGATTGATAAGTATGCGATGCAAGTGAGTGCGGCCAACTACCCAGAGATTATTCAAGTGGGTGATATTACCAAGTTAGATTTATCAACTTTGCCAAAAATTGATTTGGTTATGGGTGGCAGTCCATGTCAAGGATTTAGCTTTGCAGGTAAGCAGTTAGCGTTTGATGATCCAAGGTCTATGTTGTTTTTTGAGTTTGTTAAATGCGTTAAAGAACTCAACCCTAAATATTTTTTATTAGAAAATGTAAATATGAAAAAAGAATGGTTGCAAGTTATTAACGAATACATGGGAGTTGAGGGTATTAAAATAAATTCAGCTTTAGTATCGGCTCAAAATAGACAAAGATGGTATTGGACTAATATACCTACAATAAAACAACCAGAACAAAGAGGTATAGTTTTAAGCGATATATTGGAAAATGATGCAGAAGAGCCAATGTACTCAAATATCTATGGTGGTTTTGGTGAAAAGAAACCAAGAGAACATTATGAAAAATCTGTAACCATAAGAGCAAATTCTAGGGGTGGTTCAATTCCAAATGTAAAAATAAAAGACTTTGATAAAAACTTAGACAAGATGACTACTAAGGAAGGTAAAGCATATGCACTTACAGCTTCTTATAATGGTGCTGTAGCCTGGAACTCAATAGAAAAAAAGCAAAGAAGCATGGTGCCAGTGGTTAAAGCAATGACAGAAGTGCGAACACCTGAAGCGAATCAAATTCGATACGAGCATAAAAAAAGAACAGGGAAAGATTGGTCTCCCAGGCACATGAGACATTTGGTTGAAAGGCCAGACGAGAAAATGAATACTCTTACAGGCTCTTTAACCAAGCAGCATATCTTACAAATTACCAAGGAAGAAAATAAAGTCTCCTGGAGAAAGCTAACGCCTATTGAGTGTGAACGCCTACAAACAGTACCAGATAATTACACCAATCATGTCAGCAACACTCAGCGTTACAAAATGCTTGGCAATGGTTGGACGATTGAGGTCATAGCACACATCTTTAAGAACATGGATTTTAACAATGTCATAGCTGATGCTGTGATAAATCAAAGGGGAAACCCACAACAAGAAGGAGAGAACCATGCTTAATGCAATAATATTTGGCCTGTTACTTATAGCAATCAAACACACATTTGATGCTTATATAAGGCACAGAAGAAGGCTTAGGATCTGGAGACATATACCAGCTTCTATGCGTTTAAACTACGATCAACGCAATGTTAAGTAGTATTGATTGGACGTTGGTTCAGCTGCAACTGGCAGCTGGACTGGCCCCAGTTTTCGTTATTTTGTACTTTCTGTACAAATAAGAGTAGGATTGTTATTTACAAATATATATAAATATAATCCTTGGGTTGTTATTTATAGGGAGCTTTTTATTGAGTGATTTTTTAAGAGATACTTCTGATCGCATAAAACTTAGAGGAAGGGTGGTTATTTACTTGCCAAATAAAAAAGTAAAAACTAGGCAGCTGGCCGCAGATCTATTAAATTTACATAAACACAACCAAGCCAAATGCCTGGATATGTTTATTGATAAACCCACAAAGAAACCAAAACATAAACCAGAGCTGCGAAGGGCAGTGGCCTTATGCAATAGCCGCAATGCAGATCTGATAATTCCAGATCTAGGAACTTTATCGCAAAGCATACATTTCTTGGCTGAGGTATCTGGCCTTAAAAATAAATTGTTTAGTATCACCAGGCCAGGCAAAAGTGATGAGGTGTTACTAATGCACTTAGACATTGCAACACTGGCCAGCATATCAGCTGGCATTAGAGATGATGTCAGAACCAAGACAAAAGCTAGGCTCCAGGAGCTAAAAGATCAAGGCGTGCAACTTGGTTCACCAGATCCAATGGCAGCACTGGCCGTTGCTCATGCAGCTAACAGAGAAATAGCAGACGATTATGCCAAGCATTTGATTCCCATTATTCGTGAGATCCAGGGCCTGGGATACAAAACATTAACGGCCATTGCCAAGATGTTAAACGCCAGGGGCGTAGAAACAGCGAAGGGCGGCCAGTTTCATGCAACCACAGTTAAAAACATTTTAGACAGATCAAAATTTTTATAGGAGTAGATTATGGATACAGCTATGTTAAAAATATTTGCCAAATACCAACAAACTGTTTTGTTTGAAGAATTAGAGTACGAAAAATTTAGTGAAGCAGTTATTATAGATCCAGTGGAACGTTTGGTTGCTTATTACATATTTAATCAAGGCATGGAAAATAACCATCCTTCGCAAACAGATATTTTGTATGAGCTGCGATTAACACATTCAACTTTGCGAAAAGTATTAAAAAAACTTATTGCAATTGGCTATGTTGTAGAATGCCAAAAAGAGGATGCAAGGTATAAACATTACAAGCCAACACTAATGGTTACAGAGGGCATTAAGATCCACACAGCCAGACATTTTAAAACCTTGTTAAGCATCTCTGCCAAGCTTGGAGACAATCAAGACATCTTAAATTTTATTAATGATGCGGTTAATAAATTGCTTGGCTCTTACGCCAATCATAAGCCTTATGGCGATATGGAAATAGAATATGTTAAATCAACACTAGAGAGCATAGAAGTAAAAACAAAATAATAGCGTTGCAAATTAGTGCTGTTTCGCAACACTAATAGTGCAATTAATATACATAATATTGTTGACAGTAAAATATAAATATATAAATATAAAAAACTAATGAGCAGAAAACAGCAAGAACAATACAAATCACACACTGGCCTAAGGCAGTGGGAAGGAACCAGAAGGGTGCCAGTTTCCAGAAAATTAATTTTTTTAAGAGACACCAGGCAACACATTATTGACAGTGCGGATCAAATGATAGAAATGGGCCAAGAAATCAAAAAAGCGGCCAGACAAAAAAATCCACTGTATATGTTGCAGCTGCAAGCAGATTATTTTGTGAGCCAATGCAACAAAGCAATCAAAAGCAACGCCAACGATGATGGCGATGATTATCATTACAAAGGGGTTAAATAAGACTGGGTACCCTTTTGATATTTACAAGGAGTTTATAAGCATGGACAATTTTAACCAACCAGAACTAAACCTATCAACAGCAGGCGATAGCAGCTTAAATAATTTATGTAAGGTAATAAAGACTTCGCATAATATATACTTTGACAAACAGAACAGATTTTTAGACTTTCCCAACAAATCCAATAAATCCAAAAGGACTAGATCCAAAAGTATAGCACTAAATGTAGTGGGCAAGCCTGGAAAGGTGCTATTTAAAAGCAATCTCATTTCAGCTGTAACAAAAGATTATGGCTATACCCTTTTGCAACTTATAAACAAAAAAGAACCAATTTATCTGCGAGATAGCGTGGAAGAAGTAAATAATTTAATAGGGAGATAACAATGGGAACAGTAGGAAAAATTACAGACGATGGCTACGCATCATGCAGCTTACTTCCAAGGATCTTTAATAAAGATGTTACTACTCTGGACAATTGCATTAGGGCCAGGAAGGGTGAGAATGTTAGAACGCCAGGTAACAGAATTACAGAAATGGGAAATGTGTTAGAGGAACCTTGCATATTAAGGGCAGCTGAATTGCTAAGGCTGCAAGGATTAGAAGCAAATGTGCAGCAAAGATTTAATCATTCAACATTGCCTTTACAAGCCTCACTTGATGCAAGGGCCGTAGCAGATAACTTGGTGATACAAGATGATCCAGAGTGGGGTATTTACACTCCTGGAGCTTCCAAGGTTCTGATTGACGGCCCAGGAGTTATTGAAAACAAAGTTACCAGGGATTATCCTGCAAAGGAGCTAGAGGATTGGCGTGGTTATATACAAATGCAAGGCCAGATGGAAGTGATGAATTGTGATTGGGGTGTTGTCAGTGTTTTATATCAATCAACAGATTTTAGGGTTTATGTATTTAAAAGAGATCCTACATTTGCAGATCTTCTGGCTGAGAAAATTAATGACTTTGAACGCAGGATCCAGGAAGAAGATTATTGGCCTGCAAAAGTAGTTACTGATACACACTTAATTTATAAAGATCTTAAAGATAAAGAAGATGTTAAAAAATTAGATGAAGCAGCTGTAGTTACAGTTGATGATTTACTTGCAGCCAAGCAGCTGGAAAAAAATGCAACAGCTCTGGTTGCAGATCTTAATTTACAGTTGATGGTACAGATGGGCAATCATGTAAAAGCTACCGCAGGTGAGTATGACTTATCGCTGCCTACATCTACTAGGAAGCCTACGCCAAGAAAAGTAGTGCCAGCTAGCCCAGGCGGAACATTTAGGGCAAAGACTGTAAGAATTAAAAGAAGGGCCACGCCAAAGGAGTAAACAAGGAGAGTTATGGGCGGCCCAGTTTAGATTATAAGATATAAACAACAAAAGCCCCTTTTATATATAATAAAAAGCAACTATATTAATACACGGAGAGTTAAAAAATTATGAATGAATTTGACAGATACGAAGAACAAGGCGGCAAGGTCAACTTGCGAGTATCGCCAGAGCTTAGAAAAAAAATAAAACAAGTTAGCCTGGATAGGGAAGTACCTATGCAAAGCATTGTGGAATATGTTTTGCGAGTTTGCATTTATGCCATTGATTCAAGCCCAACTAAAAACGGCAGCGTTATGTTAGATGTTGAGTTAGATCTGGATCAGATCAAATGACGCAATATAAAGACATAGTAGACGAGGCCAGGGAGCTTCTTAATAGCAAAAAAAAATTAAACATACCTAGCATGGGCAGAAATTTTTCAGATCCAGAAGGTGTTTGGTTTTTAAATTATCCAGACGGCAAAATTATTCAAACTCACCTGGACAAACGCAAGAAAGATGTTGTTATCCAGGATAGCTATTTGTAATGGGAATTTTTAATACAGCTTCTGGCACTACAGCTTATGGCGGAACCGCAACAATAAGAATACAACCAGAGCCAAATACATTAGATCTTATTAGAGAAATTAAAAGGTTGCAGATGATTGTTGAAGATCAAGAAATACAAATAGACAAGCTGCAAGTAACGCCAACTAATTTTACTAGGCAGCAGCTGAAATTATTGATACAAAAAATGCACCCAGATAAAAATAATGGATCTTCTGAGTGTGCAATTTTATTCCAAAAACTTATGGACATAAAAAATGGTTAATTCAAGAAACAAAGGAGCTGCTTTTGAACGCCATATATGCAAATTCTTAAATGATTTGCTAGAGGCCAGAGGCCAGGAAAGATCTGTTAAAAGAAACTTAGATCAATATCAAACTAAAGGCCTGGCAGATCTGTATTTTCAAAACTTTGCCATTGAGTGTAAGCGGTATAAAGAACGCAAAGAGAATTGGCCTATTGATAAATGGTGGCGGCAAGCTATGGATGCAGCTGGTGATAAATATGTACCTATTCTTATTTACAAGTATGACAGGCAAGAAATTAAAGCAGTAATTCCATTGGCGTATTTAAATCCAGAATTAAAAGAGGTTATGGATCCACAAAGAATATGCATAACCAGCTTTAAACATTTTCTCCAGATAGCTGAGGCCAAACTTGAAAATATTATTTGAAGATGAGTTTGAGGAATATCTGTTTGGCCGTTGGGCTGAATACAGAGAAACACTTATCCAGGCAGATGAGGAATTAGATCTATTTGAATTTGAAAATAAACACAAAGAACAAATTTTAGCCTTTTATAAATTGTCATTAATCAATTTAGAAAAAAGCAAAAGCGATTATCAGAAATGGTTATCAAAATTAAACAGCAAAAGAATTTTGCATTAGTAGGAGTGAAAGATGGGGTTATTAAGCGATGGTGGCGGTATGAGTAATTTTTTAAATTACAAACATGGGCCAAGGTGTTTTTATTTAGGCAAAGAGGATATTGTTGAATTTGATAAATTGGTTGTCGATGTTGACAGCGTTAAAACTGGCTGGGGTATTTATACAGCTGAAACAAGTTACCAATATGTATGGGATGAACGGCCTGGAATAAGAAGCCCAAAACCAGAGGATATTGGAGATCAATATTGGAGTGGTGCATTTTCTGTTGATTGCTACATCAAAGACACTGAGGAATCTGTTATATGGAAGCATCACAGCGTGGGCAATGCCAGGGCTTTTGATGCCTTGACTGATACATACCTAGATAGACTTGATGAAAAAAAGCCTGGCCAAGTTGGGGCCTTTATATCTTTAAAACAAGATAACGGCCATTTAAAGGTTGCATACAAAGATGATAAGCAAAACACATCCTGGCCATTGTTTGAGTTTCATAGTTGGATTGATAGACCAGAACAATTTGTTTCCAAATCAGATATGCCTGGTGCGGATCCAGTAAACAAAGATCCTAAACCAGAAATTTCAGACAAAGACATTCCATTTTAAATGCAGCAAGTTGACTGGGTAAAACTGGCCAGCGAAGTTGCATTAGAAATATTAGGTGAGCCTAAGACTAAGAGCAGCACGCATTGGCGGTGGGGCAATAAAGGCTCAATGGCTCTTGATATTGAACGAGGGCTGTTCCACGACTTTGAGGGCGATGAGGGCTACACCTGCCATAAGTTTATAACGATGCACGGCAAAGATCTTAAAGAGACACTAAAGGCCCATGGTTATGATAGTTTTGATCTAAAGGGGGCAGCTTTAAAAGTGCCTTTTTCTCCCCAAGAAAAGACGGCCTCTTTTAGATCACTCGATAAATACCAAATGAACGCACTCGCAAGCCAGGCAATTATTAAAGTGCAATACAGCGATAAATTTTGGGTTATGCGATTTCCAGAAAGCCATAACATTAAACAAAAATATGCACCTTTTAATAAATTAGATAATGGTGCCTGGGTTATGTCTAGGCCAGAAGCCCCATTGCCTATTTATTTGTCAGATAGAGATCCAGAAGGCCCAGTGTTAATTGTAGAAGGCGAAAAAGCTATGCGAGGGGCGGAAAGATTATATCTAGGCCAAGTCTGCTGCCATCATGGCGGTGTTAACAATTGGAAGGAAGGCAAATCTGATTGGACGCCTATTTACGGCCGCACAGTTTTGATATGGCCAGATAATGATGAGGCAGGAATAAAAATGGCCACTGAATTAAAGGCGTATTTACAAAGTAAAAAATGCCAGGTGGATGTTGTTAAGATCCCAGAAGATTTTGCTGATAAAGATGATCTATTTGATGCAGCTGCAAACAACTACTTTGCTACACCTCAGATCTTTAACGACTACCTAAAAAACAACCTAGACAAATCGCCCAGAGGATCTTTTGAACTTATGTCTATTGCAGATATGGAAGCAAACATAAAAGAGCCAGAGTGGTTAATTGATAAGATCCTGGAACGAGAAACCATTGGATCTATTTTTGGATCTCCAAAATCTGGCAAATCATTAATTAGCCTTAGCATGATGATGTCTATTGCCAATGGTACAGAGTGGTTTGGTCATAGCGTTAAACAAACACCAGTTGTTTTGTTTTGTGGGGAGGGTGAAAGATCTATGCACAAACGCATATTATCCTGGGCAAAATTTCACGAACAAACTGTAAGAGATAATCCATTTAGGATGTCTAACAGGCCTGCCAGGATCTTAGACGATGAGGACTTTGCATTAATTATGCAGACACTTAAAAACACTTACGATGAGCTGGGTGATATAGGTTGTGTTTGCATTGATACGCTGCAAAGAAATTGGGGCGGTGGCGATGAAAATAGTAGCTCTGATATGGGTAAGTTTATTCAGCGTGTAGACGAAATTAAATACGAATTTAAGGCCAATGTTGTGATTGTCCATCACTCTGGCCATGTAGGTGGTAAATCTAGGGCCAGAGGATCCTCAGTGCTGCCGTCAAGCGTTGATTTTGAATTCCAGGTTGATAGGCAGGATGGGCCAAAAGATGATCCTAGGATGTATACCACAATTAAACAGACACTTAATAAAGAAGGTGCAGATCTGCCACCAATTAATTTTGAGGTAGTTCCAGTGCATAACCTAAAAGGCTATGCGGCCCAGGGATCTGCAACTGTAGATCTAACAGATCAAGAGTTTAAGGCTCCTATTAAAATTCCAGATAATGTGCAGCAGTTAGGTAATGCCATCACCATAACTCATTCAGAGAAAATTGCAGCAGGCATACATCCTGGTGCAGCTACAGTATCTATAGAAGAAATTGTGAAATATTTAGATGATCCTAAAAAAAATAATAAATGGGTTTCTAAGAATTTTGATACTTATAAAAATGATGATCGAATAAGTTGGGTAGTTACAAAGAGGGGTTTATACCAAGATAAAAACCTTGCAGGAGTGCCATTCTAGTATGCAAAACCCTAAAAACCCTAAAGAAAACCCCATTAACCCCAATGGAAATTGCATAGATCTATTATTAACCCTTAAAACCCCACACTCCTTTAAGGAGTGGGGTATTGGGGTTTTTAAATGAGGCGTTAGGATTATGAAAAAAGAAAGAATAAATCCATACGAACAAGATTCTATAAATGCAAGAAAAGATGTTAATAAAAAAGAGCAATGGATTGAAAGAAATTGGAATAAGGCCAGATTACTTAAATTAGTTTCCTATGGAATGAGAATTAGATTTGACAAAGCTGAAATGCTTTACAAAGAATCTCTGTTTACAGCTGATTACAAAAACATAAGCAAAATGGCAGAAATGATGGTTAGAGGTTATGAGGCATTAATTAAAGAGGCTACAGATCTTGGACACTTAAAATTATCTGCTACTACATGGCTGCATGAACATAAAAAAACAACTTATGTAGTCGTCAAAAACGACCAGGAATTTTGGTTGGCTCACAACGCTTATGCAGAAGAACCAGAAACAATGGTTATTGGTATTAGTGAGCTTTTTAAAATGGCTAACGATGAGCTGCTAGAAACTAAAAATAAGATCCAGGGAACATTAAACACAACGGCCAGAATAGTTGAGTATAAGAAAAATGACTAAGTGGCATGGGGGTAAAGGCTCTGGAATAAGAAAGAATGACGATCAAAAACAATATGAAGAAAATTGGGAAAAAATATTTAACAACGAGGACAAACAAATGCCAATAAAACTTAAACCAACGGCCAAGACATACAACAAGGCCACTCGCAAAACACAGATAGAACATCACTACATAAAAACTACTGATACCAAGATCTTAGAGGATATGTTGGCGGCTGATACAACCAGGCCAAAGATTAAACAAAAAATAAGAAACGAATTAACCAGGAGAAACAAATGAAATGCTTTAACTGTAATGCAGACATGAAACACCAGGAACAAAAAGAAATCAGTAGAGTAAATGATTTATACGAATTTAAAATAACTTACAAATGCTATGAGTGCAATTCATGTGCTGAGGCTTATGTACCAAAGGAGAATCCAAATGGAAATTGATAAGATCCTAGAAGAAAAAGGTATGGAATATGGTAGGCCAGATATTTTTATGGGCCAATTATCTCAGGTATGGGGTGCTATGTTAGGTAAAAACTTATCGAGTACACAGGTTGCAGCAATGATGATGGCCTTTAAAGCCATAAGAGGTTGTAACAACCCAGGCCATGAAGATAGTTTTTTAGATGCTCATGGCTATGCAAAGATTGCTATGGATATATTAAAAAATGATAAAGACTTTGTGTAAAATATTTATAAATAACAAAAGGGCAATATGACTAAAAGAAAACAAATAGATCCAAGCAATTTAAAGAAGCAAATAGATTCTGGCAAATCATCAAGCGATGCAGCTTTATCATTAGGTGTAAGCAAAGCAACAGTGTTAAAGAAGGCCAAAGAGTTTGGTTTATCTTTTAGCAATAAATCCTGGTGGAGATCCTTATGAAAATAGATATAAAAAGCAACATTAAAGAAGTAACAAAAGATTTAACTAATACACAAAAGAAACAAATCCCATTTGCTACAGCCAATGCTATTAATGCCACATTGTTTCAATTAAGAAAGGAGATGGGTAAGCAAACAAAAATAAAATTAGACCATCCAACACCATTTACACAAAAAGGTTTTATGGTTAATAAAGCAAATAAATTAAAATTAGTTGGTGAGTTGTTTATTAAAAAAGCTGTAGCTAAATACTTGAACATCCAAATTGAAGGTGGAGTTAGATCTGGTAGTAAAAAATTTGCTATACCTACAAGAAATGCAAAGCTCAATCAATATGGAAACATACCTGGTAAATTATCTGGTGTTGTTAAAGGTAAGAAGCAAAGCATTATGACAATTAATGGTATGACTGGTGTTTATGAAAAGAACAAAGATAAAACATTAAAACTTATTATTGCGTTTAAGGATTCAGCTAACTACAAAGCCAAGTTTCCTTTTTATAAAATAGGCCAGGGCTTTATCAATTCTAAATTTAACAAGAATATGATTGTTGCTTTAAATAGAGCATTAAAGAGTGCCAAATAAAATGGTAGGTTCTTACTCAGCTTCCACTGTGGGTAAATTCGCAT
>Ga0209337_1003073_pt1 | contig 11786 bp, 6 predicted proteins | sample LinPmetageLP53_FD_184044 | JGI IMG/M metagenome (GOLD analysis project Ga0209337, IMG submission 184044) | Marine viral communities from the Pacific Ocean - LP-53 (SPAdes) (version 2) | ecosystem: Environmental > Aquatic > Marine > Oceanic | place: Pacific Ocean | collected 2010-02-08 | reverse complement strand
ATTGGTTATTGTAGAAAAGGATTATATTCAGGAAAAATTATTATTCCAAGTTATGATGAAAATTTAAGTTTAAATTATTTTGTAGCAAGAGCCTATTATGAAGAAGATAAATGGAAACATAAAAATCCACCAACTTCAAAAGATATAGTAGGATTTGAATTACATATAAATTGGAATATGCCAATTGTATTAGTTGAAGGAGCATTTGATGCAATTGCAATAAAAAGAAATACAATTCCATTATTTGGAAAAACAATATCAAATACATTAAAAATGAGAATTGTAGAAAAAGGAGTAAAACAAATATACATATGTTTAGATCAAGATGCCAAAAAACAAGCATTAGAAACTGCTGAGTATTTTATGGCAAATGGTATTGATGTATATTTTGTAGATTTAACATCTGGTGACCCAAGTGAAATAGGATTTGAAAAGATTAAAAGAATATTAGAATTAACAACAAGAATGAGTTCAGAACAATTAATGGAACAAAAGATTTTATGCGCATTATAGATATAGGAATAGAAAAGATAGATAAAATTTATCACATTGCAGATGTACATGTTAGGAATGTGAAACGACATAAAGAATATCAATTAGTATTTAAACGATTGTATTCTTATATAAAGAAAACAAAAACCAATAATTCAGTAATATATGTGGCAGGGGATATAGTACATGCCAAAACTGATATGTCACCTGAATTGGTATCATTAGTATCAGAATTCTTTAGAAAATTAGCAGATTTAGCCCCTACATTAATTATTACTGGTAATCATGATTGTAACTTAAATAATAGTTATAGACTTGACGCCCTTAGTCCTATTGTTAAAGCCTTGAATCATCAAAACTTATACTATCTTAAAGACAATGGTATATATTTGATATCCGGTGTACACTTTAACGTATTATCAGTTTTTGATAAGCCAGTAGATTACATAAAAGCAGATGATTTTGATGGAGATTATAAAATTGCTCTACATCATGGTTCGGTTCATAATGCATCAACTGATGCAGGATTTGTATTAAGTAACACTCATGTTACTACTGAAATGTTTAAAGGACATGATTTATCATTATTAGGAGATATTCATAAACCACAATTTCTAGATGAAGAAAAAACCATGGCATATGCCGGTTCATTAATACAACAAAATCATGGAGAAGGATTGACTCATGGTATAATGGTTTGGGATCTAGAAACTAAAAAATCAGAATTTGTTGAAATTGTAAATGATTATGGATATTATACATTTCATATAGATGAAGGTAAAATTACAAATACAAATTCAAAAGTTCCATTACGGCCAAGATTAAGATTTAAAGTTAAAGATACTGATTCTGGAACACTAAAACAAATTATTGCAGGCATCAAATCAAAATATAAAGTACAGGACATTTCAATACAAAAAATAAATGCACTAAACACGACAGATGCAACTAAAAAAATTAATTTTGGAAACATAAGAGATGTGGAATGGCAAAATAATGTCATTACAGAATACTTAACAGATGAATATGCACTTGATGATGAATTATTAGATACAGTAAGACATATAAACAGAACCGTTCATTCCAAATTACCAACAAGTACATTAACGAGAAATATTACTTGGACACCTAAAAGATTTGAATTCTCTAATATGTTTTCATATGGAGAGGATAATGTAATTGATTTTTCTAACATGAATGGAACATATGGAGTATTTGCTCCAAATGCATCAGGCAAATCGACATTATTGGATGCACTTGCATTTTGTTGTTTTGATAGATGTAGTAGAACTAAATTTGCTAAACATGTATTAAATAATAAAAAATCTAGATTTTATTGTAAATTTGAATTTGAATTAGGAAAGTATAACTACTTTATCGAAAGAAAAGCCAAAAAACACAATAATGGCCATGTTAAATTAAATGTAGATTTTTGGAGAGTTGATGGAACGGGTAATGAAGAATCATTAAATGGAGATCAGAGAGATACCACAAATAAAAGTATAAGACAATATTTAGGAACATATGAAGATTTTGTTTTAACTGCCTTATCATTACAAAATAACAATACTGGATTTATAGACAAATCACAAAGAGAAAAGAAAGAATTATTATCACAGTTTTTAGATATAGATATATTTGAACAATTATATCATATAGGCCACGAAGAGATTAGAGAAACGGCAGCATTAATTAGAGAATATAAAAGAAAAGATTTTTCAACTGATTTATCAAATGCCAATACAATTATCGCAGATAATACTGGTTCATATGAACAAATGAAGGTTGATAAAACAGAACATGAAGAAATGAAAACTAATTTGAATGATATTATTTTTTCATTAACAAAAGAATTAAAGAAAGTTGATGATACATTATTATTACCAATTGATATTGAAACTGAAATATCTGATATGGAAGAAGATGTTGAAGAAGTAGTTGGAGAAAGAGATACTCAAAAAGAGATAATTCGTGAACAAACAAAATTAAATAAAGAATTACAGCAAAAGATTGATAAAGTAGATGTTGATAAATTAAATAAACAGATAGATGATATAACTAAACATAAGGCAGATATAATTACATTAAAAAATGCTGTTAAAGTTAAACGACTTAAAATTCAACATGCACAAAAAATGGTTTCCAAATTAGATAAACATGAGTGGGATGAAAATTGTGATTACTGTATGGCCAATCCATGGTTACATGAAACAAAACAAGTTGCAGATTTTTTACCAAAATTAATTGATGAGGAACAAAAGATATTATTTGATATTGATGATATTGGAAATGAGATAGCTAACTTATTAGAACAACAACCTCGAGAAAAATTAACAACATTATCTAATATGAAGCATTCATTAGGATTGAGTAATGGGACATTAATAGCACATGAACATCAATTAGAACAAATAAAATGGAAAATTCATAAAGGTAAAGAAGATCTTAAATCTAAAAAATTAGAATTAAAAAAATCATTAAAACAAAAAGACAATATTATTTTTAATGAAAAGAAGAATGGTGAGATAAATGAAATTAGAGATGAAATAAAAACTGTTAATACAGATTTAAGACAATTAGATGCAAATCTATTAACATTATCAGGTAAGTTGAAAATGGCAGAAAAGTCTCGACAAGATGCAAATGATGGTATTGATAGATTAAAAGAATTAGAACAGCAGTATCAAGGATATGAATATTATCAAAAGGCAATACAAAGAGATGGTGTTCCATATCAATTGATAACAAAAGCACTTCCACAAATAGAATCTGAAATAAATAATATCTTGAATCAAATTGTTGATTTTACCATGATATTACATACAGATGGAAAAAATATAAATGCGCATATTGTATATGATAATGACAATCATTGGCCATTAGAATTAACATCCGGAATGGAAAAATTTGTATCATCATTAGCTATAAGAACTTCATTAATAAATGTATCAAATTTACCAAGACCAAACTTTTTAGCAATAGATGAAGGATTTGGAGTATTGGATTCAGATAACTTGAATAGCATGTATATGTTGTTTGATTATTTAAAATCACAATTTGGCTTTATTATGTGTATATCTCATATAGAAGCAATGAGAGATATAGTAGATAAGCTAATTGAAATCAAGAAGGTTAATGGATACTCTGAAATTGACTTCAGTTGATATTTATATGAAATAGGAGAGTTGCATGCCCGCAGGTTCATGGCATTTAGGTAGATTAAGACGAAAAGTAGATTACGTAGGACTACGTGAACTAGGTACAGTTATCATTCGAGATGATAATCCATTTTCAGATGATTATTTTAATATAGTAGAATTTCCTACTGTCTTTACAGCAGGAAAGAATTTATTTAAAATCAAAGCTAATGCTAATACATTGGTTAGAGATTCAAAAGTACATATTGAAATTTTAGATTTTAATGGAGATGCTATTTACTATGAAGTTGTTCAATATGCAGAAGTAGATGGGACTCGTGTTATAGCCATATGGATTTATCCTGATACACCGCCGGGGGCTGCAAGAGTATTTGTAGGAGGTAGAGCAAGACTTAATCCTGTAACAGGAGAAACATATAGCTTTAGTTATGATGTAAATGCACCTGATTATTATAACTTACCAAATGTATTATGGTCTCGTGCTATAAGTGTTGCACCATCACAATTAAATAATACTGAAATAATTTATCGCGATGGATATTTTCCTAGAATACAATTGAAAGAACGTAATATACCATATTTACAGCCAGTAAATTTAGAAAATACAATTAAAACAATATCTGCATCTGCAGGAGAAACTATAAGAATTGTTCCATTTTCAGAAAATCTAACAGGATTACCAAGTTCTATTATGGACGCGTTGATGAATTCAAACGACTCATATGGCCAATTTCAGGCAATAAATTATTTACAAAGTTTGACAAATACAGATTGGTATCAAACTAATGAAGAAGTAAGCGCTAATGATTTTGTTGACAGTACAATACCTAATGAAATTGTTGGATTTTCAAGAGCAGTGATAGGACCTGATGGCGGAGCAAGTATAGCCTTTACATCAAACATGGTAGGAGGTCAAATTACTATTAAAGATCCAATTATATTGGCGTCCGCTTTATCATTTGCAAATTCAAATAGAAATTGCTATCCATATAGTCAACATAATCCTCAATTTAATGATACTTATAATCAGGCTAATCCAATAGCATTTGAAGACCAGCAATTTACCTTTAAAGTTGATGGCGGTTTAAATAATGATGGCTCTACAGTATCTGCAGATGATATACTAGTAGATCCTGCAGGAGTTGCAATTGCAGCTGCACTACCACAACCTGGTAATATGACAGATATAAATGAAGTACCTAATGCATCACTGAGTCCACCTATTCATGGTCCAAATACAGGAGCATCTAATGTCCAAGGAGGATTGCAAGGTATAGATCCGCGTGGTGGATTTACAGGTGATACAAATTCAAATGGTTATACAAAATTTTTCAGTCCTTCTTCACTTGTTGGCTATGGACCACATTATCATTATAATTCAGTTGAAGGATTTGGTTTAATACAATCACCACCAATTGGTAATCTAGCGGTACAAAATTCATTTGATAATAACATACCATTCAATTCATCATTTGCTAGATTATCTGGAAGTTATCAATTTGGAATATTAAATATATTAAATTCGACAGAAGCATTAGTATATATGATAGGAGGCCCAGTTAATCAAGAAGATATTACAGGAGGCGCATTTGAAGTAGATATAGCCCAGTATTCTCAAGGAGATGGAGGATCTGTACCAAATATTTTTAACATGACCAACGACTCAGTTACAGGCTGGAGAAGAGATACAACATATCCATCAGGTAATATTACAATGAGCTTCTTATCTCCATATGATTTACAACTAACACCAATTACGCAATCATTTGCAGATATCATTTTTACAGATATTGATCCAGATACAGGTGATGTATATAAAATAAAAACAGAATATAAACCAGGAGGACAATTTGGAGATTGGATAGATGCTGGCGATTCTATTCTAGAACAATATGAGATACTTGTCGATTCAGGATCATTTGATTCAGAAATAGATGCAGATACTCAAGAAGCTCTAGGATTATCACCAGTATTCAAACGAATAGGATTTTTTCAAAATCAAGATGATGTTGACTTTATAGCTATTACAGATCCACAAATAGGGGCTTTAGCTGCTACAAATGAAAATACGCCAACAATTACTTTTGATGCTGGAATGATCATTAATGCGGCACGAGTACAATCAGCCGCAACCTTTGGTGAGTTCACTCAAAGATTTGGATATTTTGCACCAAAATTTACATTTGCAAGACATAGTTTATGGGTAACAGAAAATACATCTTATATCATGAAAGCAGATATGTCAGCAACTGATGATATACAATCAACTGATCCAAATGTTCCATTACCTAGATTTGAATTTTGGATATATCATTCAACTCAAACTCCTATGCAAACTTCAGCATTTAATTTTGATAATGGAATGGAATTTCCAACTCGTACACCAGTAGAAATAGATTATAGAAATACGGCATATCAACTTTCTGGAGAAAGTTTAAGCCCAGCATCTGATTTACCTGCAGACATAGCTACTGCATTTGGGACAAAAATAGGAACTATTGAAGCTGAGCCAAGTATGAGTATTAGAAATGTAAATTTAATATTTACAGCACCTGCAGATGGCTTTATTTGGCCAACTTTTGTTATTCGTAGAGGAACTTGGCATATAGGACAGATAAGTATTAAATCATTAGCAGAGACAGGATTTACACCAAATTATTTTAGAACATTTAAACATATATTTCCTACTCCGCAGCCAGGAACGCCATACTCATTTAGATTTAGATTTTTTGACTTTCAAGGAACTGAGGCAGCATTGAGAGCATATGTTTATCCAGTATTCTTTACAGGAGAAAATATGGTTATAGGAGGTAACTTTAATTTATTAACCGGTTCTTTATATATCAGTAATGAAGTAGGTAAAGGTATTCAAGCATCAGGAGAGGGTTCTGGATTTATTCGATCAGTTGGATATCAAGGATTTACAAAAGCAGCATCTGGATCAAATCGAGCAGGAGGAACTAAATCAGGATTCATGATGTATTCAGGCTCAGTATTAAGCTCAGAAACTTCTGATTATCAGACAGGTGGAGTTGGGTTTGAATTAGTACATGATAGTGCTTCATTCTTTACATTTGCAACAACTGGTAGCCGAGCAGGAATACATCTTAAGACTCCTAAATTTTTCTTAGGAAGAGAAGAAACTGCATTCGTTAGTGGTTCAGAAGACGGAAAATTAGAAATATCATCTTCGGCATTCCATTTAACTCGAGATGGAAAAGTAATTATTCCATCATTATCAACAAGAGCCACTCCATCAAGTCCAGCCGGTAATTTTGTAGTAGATGGTAATATAAGTGCCTCAGGTAATATTGTTGCAAATGAATATCATGTGCGTACGGTATCATCATCTGTATTGTTTAGTGATGGTAATACTCAATTTGGTGATGATCCAAATGATGTACATTCATTCTCAGGAAGTATAACTGCAGTAACAATGTCAGGTGGAAGAATAGAAGGAGGAATTGTGTATGGAGGAGAATTTTAATATTTATATAAAATGAAAACATTAGGGCATAAAATAATAAAAGATTTGATACTGGAGGCAGATTCGCCTATCAAAACAATTGTAGCTATTTATCCAGGTAGGTTTCAGCCAATGGGTAAACATCATGCAAAAGTTTACGATTGGTTAGCAGGAAAGTTTGGAAAATCAAATACTTATATTGCAACAAGTGATAAAGTTGCATTACCAAAATCTCCATTAAATTTTAGAGAAAAGGTTCAAGTAATTAGAAAACATGGTATACAAAACGTCGTTCAAGAAAGAAATGTATACGCACCAGAAAATATATTAAAAAAATATAATCCAGAAACTACTGCAGTAGTATTTGTATACGGAAAGAAAGATGCCGGAAGATTACGATATACAAAAAAAGATGGAACACCAGGGTATTTTCAAGATTATGAAAAGTCTAAAGGCAATCTAAAAGGATATGAAACGCATGGATATGTTGTTATAGCCCCTCATATAGAGTTTAAGATACCAGGATTTGGTGAGATGTCAGGAACAACATTAAGAGCTGCATTAGCAACGGCGGACCAAAAAACATTTAAAGATATAATGGGATGGTATGATCCAAAAATACATGAATTATTAAGAACAAAATTTTCTCAATCAATTAATGAATTTTTAATTAAAAATAATTTACAAAATATTTTAAAAGAAAATAGTACTGCAACTGCTATGGCTGATGGAGATGTAGATGATGGCCCTAGATATTTTTATGGAAATCAATCAACATATCGAAAAAAGACTGCAGAGATGGCAAATCGATTAGGATACGAAGTGGTAAATTATATCCTAAAAGATAGTCCACTTGAAATACATAATACAAGGTATCCAGATGGTCCACCATTAACAGTTTCATATTTTCCAACTGGAGTTAAAGGAGAGTTTAATGCTGGTACCTCTTATGTAAAAGATTTAAAGGGTAATCCTGCATATAGTAAATGGAAATCTTATATTTCAAAAATAGCACAATCAGTAGGATATAAATTCCTAAACTTTTTAGATGCAGATGATTCAGTCAACTCAAGTAAAGGAGAAGTGTTAAATCCAACAACAATAAAAGAAGATATTAGTTTACCAATTAATATAGGTGATACAGTAATGATGGGTAGATTTAAAAATAAAAAAGTAGTTGTAAAAACTATCAATTGGAATGAAAAAGGTGATTTATTAATTAACGGAAGATCGGCTATGAAAATGAGAATTGTACCACAAGAACAAGAATTGACAAAAGAATGGTGGTCAGGTCAATTTAAACAATTAATAACAGAAGGAGGAGCAGCTGGCCACATGAATCATCCATTTGATGATAGAGATATTACATTTGGTGATATGAAACAAATGATAAGATTATCACTTGAAGGTAAATTAGATTTAGAAACTGGTATACAAGAAAAAACAGATGGTCAAAATTTATTAGTTACATATAAAGATGGTAGAGTCAAAGCAGCAAGAAATAAAACTACAATAAGAAACCCACTAAACCCAGAACAAGTAAAAATGAAATTTGCAGGAAGAGGTGAAATAGAAAAGGCATTTACATTTGCCATGTTAGATTTAGAAAGGGCATTTGAAAAACTACCACAAGATAAATTACAAGAAATATTTGGAAATGGATCTAAATTTTTAAATATGGAAATTATATATCCAGGAACACAAAATGTTGTTATGTATGGACCAAAAGCTTATTTACAATTTCATGGTATAAGTGAATACGATTTAGAAACCGCAACAAAAATAGATGACGCACCAGAACTTGCTTCATTATTACAACAAATGATTGCAGATGTAAATGCAAATATACAAAAAGAATTTGCAATCATTCCACCTAAAATTTTAACATTAGGACAGATGCCTAATTTTGAAGAAAAGGAAAAATATTTTATCGATCGGGTAAACGTATTACAAGGACAATTCAAACTAAAAGATTCAGATGAATTAATAATGTGGCATGAGGAATGGTGGAAATCAAAAATTGATCAGGCAATTCCATATGCAACAGATGATGTAAAATTAGGACTATTAAAAAGATGGGCATATTTTGATAAGTCATTTAGAATGAATTCAAAAAGTATCCCAGATGCAGAAATATTACAAATGGCAAAAGATTTTGATAAACAGGATTTTGCAAAACAAAACAAACAAAATATATACAATTTTGAAAAAATATTCTTGGAATTAGGAGTTGAAATATTACATAACATATCAGACTATTTATCAGTGGTTCCAAAAAAGGCAGTTAAAGATATAAGAAAACGAATAACAAAAAAAATTAAAGTTATACAAAAATCAAAAGATCTTAAAGCACTTGAAAAAATGAAATTTGAGTTAGAAAGAATAAAGGCAATAGGAGGATTTGAAAAATTAGTACCAACAGAAGGTATAGTATTTGTATATAAAGGAAAGACATATAAATTAACAGGTTTATTTGCCCCTATTAATCAATTGTTAGGAATAGGCGGACTTGGAGACAAGTAGCATATTTATATTAAAAAAATGGGATATATTATGGAACAAGGTGTATTACGAAAATTAATTCAAAATCAAATAAAAAAGTCTTTACAAGAAGGACCTGCTGACAACATCGGCCGTGGTATTGAAAAAATTGAAAAAACTACTAGCGTTAAAATGTTAAAAAGAGCATTACAACGAGGAGGACCTGATCAACAAGCAGCTGGATTATTAAAAGTAATACAAGCAGTTTCAGGAGGGTCACCAGTAGTTGCAAAAAAATTAGCCATGATGCTTAGGTCAGGTGGATTAGAAACGCCGAGTGCAGATACATCACCTGAAGGAACAGTTGATGAAAATGCATTAGATGCTAAAGCTGAAAAACTTGATAAAACACAAGCTTATAAGATGTTAAAACAAACATTGAGTAACAGGCCTGCAAATCAACAATCAGATTTTGTTATTGATTTGATTAATAACTTAGAATTAAAAGATCCAGCCAAAAAAAGGTTGGTAATGACTATCCGTAAAAAGTTAAAATAATTATGAGCAATAAGTTACAGAATGTAAAAGCCGTCAAGCAAATGCTTGCGGGTGAGCATAGATTTCAAACAAGAAAATCAACATATTTTGGAAATTCAAAGAATGATACTGAAAAAACTGAAGTATTAGAAAAATTTGAGAATGGTGATCCAAAAGTTTGGGTAGAAACAAAACCATCCGGGACAAGGATTAAAGTTACAAAACATGATGGATTCACATCACGCGTACCAGAAAATAGTATAATGGAATCAGTACGAGACATGTTACGAGTCCCAGATGAATGTCCTAAATGTGGTACAGAAATGAGAAATGAAGAACAAGCATTAAATTTTAAATTTTACTTTAAACGTAAAAAATGTTTTGGATGTGTTTTAGCCGAAGAAAGAAAAATAAAAGCAAAAGGCGAAAAGGCCTGGAAAAAGTATCAAACCAAAATAATGAAATCAAATGCAGAGGCATGGTTCAGAGATACAGATAAAGAAGTTGAAATAATTAAAACGCAGGCAAAAGAAACTTTATGGCAAAATGCAGATGGTGATAGAGGCGAAGTTGATATGTCAGTCATGTTAGACAAAATAGAACAAGATTATAAAAAACTTAAAACAAATATTAGAAAACAATTCAAACAATAAAGGAAAGTTATGGGAGTATTAAAAAAAATATTTTCTGCAGGAGCTAGTACATTAGTTGATTCAGTAGGAGGAGTTATTGATAACTTGGTAACAACTGATGATGAAAGATTAGCTGCTAAAGCTAAACTAAAACAAATAGTTTTAGATCATGAAGCTAAAATGGAACAAAACATAACTGATCGATGGTCAGCTGATATGAATTCTGATTCATGGCTATCAAAAAATGTAAGACCACTAGTATTAATATTTCTAGTTATAAGTACAGTATTAATGATATTTATTGATGCTGGTACAATTGCATTTACAGTGGAAGAAAAATGGACAGATTTATTACAACTAGTCTTAATAACAGTAATAGGTGCTTATTTTGGTGGCCGCTCTATAGAAAAAAGAGCTAAAAAATAATTAGGTTTTTTGCAAATAATTTCTTATATTAAAGTATATAATGGCAGTAAAGAAAACACTAAAAGAAATTATACGCGATGAATATAAGAGATGTTCAGTCGATCCAGTACACTTCATGCGAAAGTATTGTATTATTCAACATCCTACAAAAGGTAAGGTTTATTTTAATCTTTATCCATTTCAAGAAGATTCATTAACTAGAATATCACAAAATAGATATTCAATCATTTTAAAATCTAGACAGTTAGGTATATCAACTTTAACTGCCGGATATTCATTATGGAAAATGATATTTAAATCAGATTTCAACGTATTGGTAATTGCAACTAAACAAGATGTTGCAAAAAATCTTGTTACAAAAGTAAGAGTAATGCATGATAATTTACCGGCATGGTTAAAAGGAAAGGCGTTAGAGGATAACAAATTATCCTTAAGATTTAAAAATGGTTCACAAATAAAGGCTATATCATCAAAAGGTGATGCAGGTAGATCGGAAGCCTTATCATTATTAGTATTAGATGAAGCCGCCTTTATTGATAGAATAGATGAAATATGGACTGCGGCACAACAAACATTAGCAACTGGTGGTGGAGC
>Ga0209337_1003072_pt1 | contig 11786 bp, 12 predicted proteins | sample LinPmetageLP53_FD_184044 | JGI IMG/M metagenome (GOLD analysis project Ga0209337, IMG submission 184044) | Marine viral communities from the Pacific Ocean - LP-53 (SPAdes) (version 2) | ecosystem: Environmental > Aquatic > Marine > Oceanic | place: Pacific Ocean | collected 2010-02-08 | reverse complement strand
AGTAAGATATCTGATCTCTCCATCTTTTTTACCTTTTGCTTGTTGTTCTATTGACGACATACGACTTAAGCTTTAGTTTTTAACTTTGTTCTTCTTCTTTCTGCCCATGAAATAGCATGCTTATCTAACTTCACAGTTAAGAATCGCATTACACGTTCATCTCTTCTGAACTCTAACTCGTAAGGAGCTACTACTTCTCCTGGAGCTGTAAATTCAAACAAATGGTAAAAACCACTCTTTTTGTGTTGAATTGGGTAAGCCAATTTTTTTAGGCCCCAATTTTCTTTAGATACCATCTTGGCATCTTTGCTAATTAAGAAATCTTCAAATTTCTTAACTGTTTCCTCTATCTGAGTATCAGATAGAACGGGATTTAGAATGAAAACAGTTTCGTAATGATTCATATTAATATATTTTTAGGAGCGCAAAAGTAATAATATTTCTGAGTTATCACAAGATATAATGAAAATCTTCGTTATTAAGTTCATAGTTATTAACAAATAAATTAAAAAACGAACTTAACCTAAACCTTGATAGTGCTTTTTACTGATTACACAACATATTACACCATGTTCACATCTTTTGTTGTAGTTCATCGAGTTTTTTCGGTAATTTGCCCTATGATTTAACCCCACAAATCAACCATTTATGAAATTAAGAAGTATAATCGTAGACGATTCTTCCATGCAAAGGATGGCCGTAGCAAAACTGGTCAACAACCATCCTAATTTAGCATTAGTAGCGGAGTATAGTAATGCTATTGAAGCTAAAAACGGAATTAAAAACAATGAAATTGATTTAATTTTTCTTGATGTTGAGATGCCTATAATCAATGGTTTTGACCTACTTGAATCATTAGAAAATAGACCACAGGTAATTTTAATCACTGGCAAGCCTGATTATGCGCTTAAGGCCTTTGATTATGATGTTACTGATTATTTACACAAGCCCATTACGATGTCTCGATTTGACTCTTCCGTAAGAAGAGCAGTTGCGAAATATGAGCAATTAAATAGAGTTAATGAAGATGAAGAACATATTTTCGTAAAAAGTAATCTTAAAAAGAGAAAGGTAATTTTAAACGATATTAAATGGATAGAAGCCCTTGGTGATTATATTAAATTGGTTACTGATGAAGCTAATATTGTTATTCTGTCTACCATGAAATCTTTTGAAGAACAATTGCCAGAAGACAAGTTCCTTAGAATCCACAAATCTTATATCATCAATTTAGAGAAAGTTGAAAAATTCAACAGTAAAAATGTTGAAGTAAGTGGCAGGTCGATTCCGTTGAGTAGAAATAAAAAGGCTGAGTTAGCTGAAGCGCTGAATAACGTCTAACACTAAATATAATCTACATTGTAGATCACCCGTACACTAGTGTACTGCGAAATAGCATTAAAGGATTTTTCAATTCTTTTAATGCTATTTTTAGTTTTCACAAGTGACTGACCATTGGGAATCTTAATCAAAACATGCTTTAAATATTGATTTCTAATTCTAGCTACTGGCGGATATTCTGGCCCTAACACATGAATACCGAATGAATTTCGCAAGCCCTTTGTAAACCATTCCGCAGCTTCGTTTAGCTTATTGTAATCTTTGTGTTTAAAGGTTACTTTTATGATTCTATTTACTGGCGGATATTGGTGCTGTTCTCTTTCATACAACTGTTCTTTGTACATCCCTTCATAATCTCCTGTAGCCACTTGTTTTAAAATTTGATGGTACGGATTATAACTTTGAATAATCACCTTTCCTCTTTTTTGGGTTCTCCCTGCCCTACCGGACACTTGAGTTAATAACTGATAACTGCGTTCATGAGCTCTAAAGTCTGGAAAATTCAAAAGCGTATCTGCATTCATAATCCCCACCAAATTGACATTTCTAAAATCCAGACCTTTCGTCAGCATTTGTGTGCCCACTAAAATATCCAATTCTTGTTGTTCAAAGGCGGTGATGATCTTTTCGTAGCCATGTTTTCCGCGTGTGGTATCTAAATCCATGCGACCAACTTTAGCCTTAGGAAATAGCTGTAGTAACTCTTGCTCTATCTGTTCTGTACCAAAACCTTTGGTATCTAGCGTAGCACTCCCACAAGCCTCACATGTCAAGGGCAAAGCCATATGATAACTACAATAATGACATCGCAATTGCTTTTTATGCTGATGATAGGTTAAACTTACATCACAATTTGGGCATTGCGGTGAATGTCCACAGGTGGTGCATTCTACAATGGGGGCATAGCCTCTTCTATTTTGAAATAAAATTATTTGCTCCTCATTCGCTAAGGTTGCCGTTATTTCTTCCAGCAAGCGTTCCGAAAAATGACCTTTCATTCGCTTTTTTCGGGTTTGCTCTTTGATATCCACCAACTCCATATCTGGCAGCATTACATTTCCAAAACGCCTTTGAATGCTCGCATAACCATACTTTCCAATGTGCACATTATAAAAACTCTCAACACTCGGAGTTGCAGAACCCAAAAGAATATTCGCCTTATGTAAATTTCCTAAAACAATAGCGGCATCTCTCGCATGATAGCGTGGTGCTGGATCATACTGCTTAAAAGAACTCTCATGCTCTTCATCTATAATCACCAATCCCAAATTCTTAAAAGGCATAAATAAAGCCGAGCGGGCTCCAATAACGATTTGTGCTTTTGCCTTGTTGGCTAAAACATTATTCCAAACTTCAACTCGCTCTTGAACACTATATTTTGAATGATAAACGGCTACTTTCTCTCCAAAATATTCTTGCAATCGGGCGATTAACTGCGTTGTCAATGCAATTTCAGGAAGTAAATACAGTGCCTGTTGTTGGGTTCGAAGACAGGTTTCAATTAGTTTTACATAGACCTCGGTTTTACCTGAAGAAGTGACACCGTGTAGTAATGTAGGCTTGTTGTTTTTGAAACTTTCTTGGATAGCTATTAAAGCTTCTTGCTGGTATTCGTTTAGCGCCTTTATTGCTGAATTCTCTTCTTCGTTCGTATAGATGACCCGATCGGTTTGCACAAAATATTCTTCTAAAACATGTTTGTCAATTAAGGTCTTAATCACCGCACTTGAACTTTGACTGGTCGTTTCAAGTTCAGCTACTTTAATTGGTTTTTTGCTGGTCGCTTGTAATTGAAATAGGGAGAGTACTACTTGACTCTGTTTTGGAGCTCTCGACAACTCATTTAAAAGTCCCTCTAATTTTTCTTCAGTCCTATACGCTTTCCCCAAGCGAACATAGCGTACCATTTTGGGCTTATACTGCTCGTATACCTCTTCCTTAATAATAATGACTTGCTTATCTAATAATCGGTTTAATACAGGAAGTATATTCTTCTTCTCTAGAATTGCACTGACTTCATGTACTCTTAATACCGATTGATGTTGTAATGCTTCAAACACTAAAAACTCATCATCAAGAAGTTCACTTTCCGCTATAGGCATATTCCTATTCCGCAATATTAAGGTCTCGCTTTCCAGAAGAAAAGCACTGGGCACGGCCATTCGAAAAACCTCGCCGATACTGCACATATAGTAGTCCGCAATCCAGAACCAATGCTGAAGCTGAATAGCTGTCACCAAAGGGGTTTCATCTAAAATCTGATGAATTTCTTTTGCTTCATAAACCGTTGGTGGGGTTTGGTGCACTTCATGAACCAAGGCACTGTATATTTTTGATCTGCCAAAAGGTACCGCAACCCGCATTCCAGGTTGTATAAAAGCTGCCTCCTCATCAGAAACACTATAGGTAAATAGTTTCTCTAACGGAATGGGTAGAATGACATTAATAAAATAAGGCATTGTACGAGTTCTAATCTTTTACCCTTATCCAAGTTTGTGTTCGGTAAATAAAGGCCAGATAACCTCTAACTTTAAGTTCATCAGGATTATCAGGATTCAACCATATCTTACATCGGAAGGTCATTGCTTGCTCTGGGTCAAATAATTTTTTTCCTTTCCATTCGCCATTTTTATGCTTTACGGCTCCTTCAATAATTTTCATCCCCAGCACTGGTTTATCCTTTAAATCACCTTCGCATTTGGCACAAAGTGCATCTTCCTTTCCCTCTTCTAAAATTTTCACAACCTTACCGTATAGCTCTCCTTTATGCTCGTAAATTTTGATAACGCCTTTGGGTTTCCCTGTACGATCATCTATGGTTTTCCACTCATCAAAAACACTTTGAGAAAGGCCAATATTTAGGGAAAATATACCAATTAAAACTAAAATTTGTTTACTGTAGTGCATCCTTTTGTTTCATGTTATTTCTTAATGCGTTTAATGTAGCATTTAATTCGAAGCCGAGCAGTAATATATTTGAATTTAACCAAATAAAAACCATTAAAATCAATAATCCTCCTAAAGTTCCATATAACTCATTATATCTTGCGAATTTTTCAACATAGACTCCAAATAAATACGAAGTGAAAAGAAACAGTAGGGTTGTCATTAAGGCACCCGCTGAGAAAAATTTCGCATTTCTACCTTCGGCTGTTCCAAAATAATACAAAACTGCAGTAGTTAAATAAGAGAGCATAATAAAAAATACCACTTTTGCGATGTGCACCCCTAAGAGATAGGTTTCATTATCGCTAGCTATATAAATTTCTTCTATTCTATCTCTAGCAGCAAATTCTAGCATATAAAAATCTAAATACACAAACGTAATAGCGCCCACAATAAGTAAGATTGATAATATCAAGCCTACCATTAGGGCATAGGCATATTGTCTGAAAAAATTACGGGTCAGGTTAACATGGTACGAATTTTCAAAACCTCCAAAAATAGCATTCACACCATTGGCTACCAAGAAAATTGAAATAACAAAGGTAGAGGAGAGTAAGCCTCCCGTTTTTTGATCTTTTATCTGCTTAAAAATTTCTCCAAAATAATCTCCAGTTGCATTGGGCAGAAAAGACTCTAAAAAACTTAAAAATTCCGCTTCAAAGTCTTTATTATCACCCAGTTGGATATAGGGAATTAAAAAAGGCAAAAGACTAATTAAAAAGATTAACAAGGGGAAAAGTGCCATAAAAAGACTAAAAGCAATGGCACTAGCTCTACTTGACAAGGCGCCCTTCACAATACCGATCAAATACATTTCTATTAAACTGTATAAAGACAGTCCCTCAAAAGCAGCAAGTTTCACTTTCTTCAGCAAACGAGCCAACCAATTTACAATGGGTATTTTTTCTATTTTTTCCTCAATTGCTGCTGACATCTAGACCGCTTTAAGGCTTAAATCCATATTATAAACAGAATGTGTTATGGCACCTGATGAAATGTAATTTACCCCACATTCAGCATAATTTCGAATGGTGTGTTCATTAATTCCGCCAGAAGATTCTGTTAAACTTTGGTCTCCAATTAACTGTACAGCTTTTTTAGTATCCTGAAAACTAAAATTATCGAGTAAAATGCGATACACACCTTTGGCATCCAGTATTTTTTGCACTTCCTTCAGATCTCTTGCTTCTACAATAATTTTTAAATCTTTTTGGGTATCTATTAGGTATTGCTTTGTTTTTTGGATGGCTTTCTCAATCCCCCCTGCAAAATCAATATGGTTGTCTTTTAACATGATCATATCATACAAGGCAAACCTATGATTTTCACCTCCTCCAATTTTCACTGCCCATTTCTCCAATGCTCTAATGCCAGGTGTAGTTTTACGTGTGTCTAAAATTTTAGTAGATGTTCCTTCTAGTAGTTGGACAAAATAATTGGTCTTCGTGGCTATCGCGCTCATGCGCTGCATCGCATTTAAAACCAACCGTTCTGCTTTTAAAATACTCTGAGAACTTCCACTGACATAGAAAACAATATCGCCATGGTTTACTTTATCACCGTCTTTAAGGATACTTTCTATTTTCAAATCACCATCTACATAGGCAAATACCTGTTGGGCAAAATCAACTCCAGCAATGATACCTTTGTCTTTTACTAAAAGCTTTGCCTTTCCTGTGGCTGATTTGGGAATACAGGCTAAGGAACTATGATCGCCATCACCAACATCTTCACGAATGGCATTCGCTATAATTAATTCAATTTCTGTTTTAAATTGTGCCTTTGAAATCATTAAACTATTTTTCTTAAATGCTAAATTACTAAATACTTTATAAGAATGCTTCTGTATCATAAATTTAAACCCGATATGGATGAAACGTAAATTTTCTATTTAAATTTGCACTATGACCATCAAACTTCTTGCCATAGGAAAAACGGATAGCGCACCACTATTACAGTTAATTTCAGAATATGAGAATAGGCTCAAGCATTATATTAAGTTTGAAATAGAACTCCTGCCTGATCTAAAAAAAACCAAAAATTTAACGGAAGTTCAACAAAAAGAAAAAGAAGGAGAAGCTATTTTAAAAAAAATAAACCCCACTGATGTATTGCTTCTTTTAGATGAAAATGGCAAAACATACAGTTCTATTGAATTCTCCCATTTTTTACAAAAAAAAATGAATGCTGGCATCAAACAATTGGTGCTGGTCATTGGCGGCCCTTACGGATTTAGTCCTGCTGTTTATGCAAAAGCGCAAGGAAAAATAAGTCTTTCTAAGATGACCTTTTCACACCAAATGATTCGCTTGTTCGTAGTTGAACAAATTTACAGAGCATTTACCATCTTAAAAAATGAACCCTACCATCATCAATAAAAAAAGCGTCATAGAACCTCATTCTATAACGCTTTTTATATCGCTCAGTAGTATCTAAAATTAATAAAGCACTCTGAATTTAATGGTATGTTCAATTTTCTTCAGTTCATTAATCACATCTTTATTGTACTTTTTATTCACATCTGAAATCACATAGCCCACTTCATTATCCGTCGATAAATACTGCCCTGTAATGTTCAACTCATAACGCGCAAGTACCTCATTCACTTTTGCCATAACTCCAGGTACATTTTTGTGAATGTGCAAGAAACGGTGTGATACGTTTTGCTTTGGCAAACGAATATTAGGGAAGTTTACCGCATCAACGGTATTCCCCGTGTTCATATAATCCATGATTTTATTCGGTACAAACTCTGCAATATTTGCTTGTGCTTCTTCTGTACTTCCACCTACATGTGGCGTTAAAATTACATTCTCTAAACCTCTAAGTTCTGTTTCAAAGACCCCATTACTTCTAGGCTCTTCAGGGAAAACATCCACAGCAGCACCTCCTAATTTTCCGCTTTTTAGAGCATTGGCTAAGGCAGGAATATCTACCACAAAACCACGCGCTAAATTAATCAAGATTGCGCCTTTTTTCATTTGATTGATCTCGCGTTCCCCTATAAAATTATGGTTCGCTTTATTATCATCAATATGAAGTGTTACAACATCCGAAATATTCAATAAATCTTCTAGGGTATTGCACTTGATCGCATTCCCCAATGCCAATTGATCATTTACATCGTAATAATAGACGCGCATCCCCAAAGCCTCGGCGATTACAGAGAGTTGTTTTCCAATATTCCCGTAACCCACTATTCCTAGATTCTTACCCCGTACTTCTCTTGAATTAGCGGCCGTTTTATTCCATTCTCCTTGGTGTATTTCTGTACTTCGTGTAAACACACTGCGCATTAACATGATAATCTCACCAATTGCCAATTCTACGACAGAACGGGTATTGCTATACGGCGCATTAAAAACCACAACACCTTTTTTCTTACAACTGTCTAAATCTATTTGTGTGGTTCCAATACAAAAAGCACCAACCACCATCAACTTATTAGCAGCGTCTAATACCTTTTTCGTCACTTGCGTTTTCGAACGAATTCCAAGAACGTGAACTCCTTTTATTTTTTCAATTAATTCTTCTTCTGACAAACTATGCTTTATGGTTTCAACTGAGAAACCAGCCTCAGAAAGGCTTTTAAAAGCATCAGGATGTACATTTTCTAACAGCAACATCTTTATCCTATTTTTAGGATAAGAGATTTTTCTAGGTAAATCGTTCACAAATAAAAATTCATCAAGGTTAGGTGTAATATAATCTGCATTTTTTGCCGCTTTTTCACGGTGTATATTTTCGGTATAAGCGAAGAATTTATGCGCAATTCCGGCTTCTCTCATGACATAGTCGCTATATCCATCGCCAATAACTTGAACCTCTCCTTCAAGGTTCATATTTTTTAAACAGGCTATTTTTCCGTTATGCATGGCTAAAACATTGGTCTCATCAAAACCAATAATTTTTCCGTCCGCATCAAATGTAAAAGTATTGGCAAATACGCGCTCGGAAGGTATATTATAGGCTTCAACAATCGGATCGATAAACTCTTTAAATCCGCAGGAAATTACATAAATATCATCGGCATAATCTTTAAAGAAATCTTTATTGGCTTCTATTGATTTCGAAATTTTAGTGCGTAATTCTGTGACCAAATGCGCTAAATCATCTTTATGAGCATTTAATAATTTGATGCGTCTTTCTAAAGATTCTGTAAAAGAAATATCGCCATCTATCCCTAAATTAGTAATGGCCTGAATTTCTTTTATGATGTCCTCTTTATTGGATTTGCCTTCTAAGGTTAATTCAGCCAAAACATCTAATGCTTCTACTCGCGTTAAAGTACTATCAAAGTCGAATACATACTTTCTACCCGTTGCCACCATTATTTAAAAAATTAAGTTGCAAAAGTAAAAATTAATTTACTCATTAGTATGCGATTTTATTTTAATCTGATAGTGAATCAGTAATTCTAACATTTTGATATAGAATTGTTTTTATAACATGTGTTTTATTGTCAAAATCGTAACTTCATAGCTTACACTCAAAAAATTAGGTCTTCAAAAAAGAAATGATGGCTCTTGAAAATGCCTCAGAGGTATGGGCCTCATTATGAATACCTTCTATGATTGTTAATTTGCTTTTTGGAATAGCATTTTGTAACTCTTTAGGACTGCCATTATCATGATCTTTATCACCCGCGATAACCAATACTTTTGCTTTTATTTGGGCTAATTCCGCTATAGTTGTTACTGGTTGACAGACCTGAGAAAGGTGTAATACTTTGAGATCTGCTTTTATAGATTTGGCATAAGCAACAGCGCCTTCTGTTTCCGAATTTAAGACTGCCCCTTCAGCAAAGGCATTTGCAAAAAGGATGCGCCGCTCCCAATTTGGATTGGTAAAATCTAAGCCCATACCTCCTAAAACTGCTTGTTTGATGCGCTGATCATAGGTGAGCCATTTGGCTGTAACGATACTTCCCCTAGAATAACCAACTACATTGAATTTTTTAAGCTTCAAATGAGAGGCCAATGCCTGTAAATCTTTTACTTCTGCATCATTGGAATATGCTGCTGTATCATGAGGCTTGTCTGAAGCACCATTCCCTCTCAAATCAGGAATAATGACACGATACCCTTTTTTTAGCAATTCTTTTTTTAAAACGGTGTGTTCCCAAGAACTTCCTGAATTAATAAAGCCATGGATTAAGAATACAGGACTCCCCTCACCTTCATCGGTAAAGGCAATAGCAATACCATCAAAAGAAGTAAAAAACTGGGGCTGCGCATGACCCAAAAAAACAAGGGGAAGGATGAAAAAGAACAGGTATTTTTTCATCGCCATTTTAGGAGAGATTACCATATAAAACGCCTACTACAATTGCCATACCAAAACTCAGTAAGGTGCCTATTAAAATATACTCGGTCAACTCCCTACTATTACTTTCCTTTAAATCGTTAAATCTAAAAACCGACTTTGCTGCGATTAAAAATCCAATAACTTCCCAATGCCCTAAGATGATAAAAGCGAGCACAAAAAAGCGTTCTATAATACCAATATACATCCCAGCATTCGGCAAAGATTCATGATCAATTTCAATATGTTTCGCCATACCCTCTAAGAGCTTTCCAATAGTAATGGCTGCTGGAAAACTTAAAAATACAAATGCCGTGACTAAAGCGACATCTATTTGCTGCATAATTTCCCAGGTATGGTTGGCTAAATCACCGTAGTAAGCACAGGCATAGAGAACGCCAATATGTAAAAGTTGATCTATAAAAAAAGGAATACTTTGATACTTAAATTTTGGTGCACCATACAATTTTACAACATCAATTAGATAATGCGAAATCATGATGAGTACTGCTATTTTCCAATAATGTATATCCCACAAAAGTACCATTGTTACCAAAAAATGCAATAGTACGTGAGCATATAAATATTTGGATTTTAATTTATGGGCTTCTTTCGCCACCACCCATTTGTTGGGTTGCAAAAGGAAATCGCCTATTAAATGCGCCAAAAGCAATTTTGTAAATAAAATCATACGCTTATTATTTTTGTTTTGTAAAAGGCTAATACTTGTTGTACCAAATCCAATCTTGCTCTTTTTTGTCGTTGACTTACAGCGGATTGATTAATTCCTAATTTATCGGCAATCTCTTGTTGTTGTAATTCTGGATGGTCTAATGATAAGGCGATACATTCAGCCGAAACAGGACTCCAATCGTCCATAAAGTCTAATGCAAGTCTAACAACTAGGTTTAAAGTTTGATTCACTTCTTCATTTTCAGTTGCTATAGCCAGACTTAATTTTTGATCTTTCAAGTTTTCAAAAACGCGTCCTGAAAATTGATAAGCCGTACCATTAGACTCACTGACACTAACTCCCTTAAAAGTTTCTGTTCCTATACCTATTCCCATCCGGACATCTAAGCCTTTAATCGTTTTTATTTTTGCTTTTAATCCAACCGCTACTTCTAGTGCTTTTTCAGCGGTAACTTTTAATTGAAATTCATCTCCACGATAAATCTCCCAGTCTTTGGGAGTAGTACCCCATGCTGAAAGATGATTTTTTAGAATTTCTATCCAATCTGAAGCTTTATAGTGCTCAGAGTTGATGATATCTCCTGTAAGTATAGCAATCATATGTATAAGCTAAAAAGCTAATATATAAAAATATAAGTTAAAACGCTAATATATTAATAAATAAGCTAATTCGGTAATATATTCAATTCAAAAAAAACCTCGTCCTCCTCTAAAACCACCTTCTTACTTTGATCATATAATTTCTATAGGTTGCCCCAAAAAGTTTTTCCAAAGCCTCTTCTTCTGGCTTAATCTGAAATCTATTCATGTAGGAAACAAAACCAGCAACTATCAAAATAGTAAAAGCGTTGTTCAAATATAAGCCCCAAGCCAAAAGCAAAAGCAACAAACCTAAATACATGGGGTTTCGTGTAAAATTATAGAGTCCCGTTACAACTAAGGCAGACGCATTTTCAGGAGCAATTGGATTTATGCTCGTCTTTTTTAAAAAGAATTGTAGCAACGAAATCCCTTCTACTAAGCCTCCTAAGCCCAACAAAAAGTACATCATATAATTTTTTCCTGTAAAATCAAAAGAACCAAATGGTAAAAAAAATGCTAAAAAATACATCAGCAAACAGGTGATAAAAGCAACAAAAAGTGGTGGGATTTTTAAACGCATCTGCTAAATGTATAAAAATTTAAAATACTATTTTTGAATTCATTTATACAAAAATACCATGGAGCTTGTTTTTGCCACACACAATCAGCATAAAGTTAACGAAGTACAATTATTACTCCCTAAAAATATTAAAATACTCTCATTAACAGATATAGGTTGTATCGTTGACATTCCAGAAACTGCGACTACCTTGGAAGGCAACGCCTTACTAAAAGCCAGTTTTGTAACCGAAAATTATGGCTATACTTGTTTTGCAGATGATACCGGTTTATTGGTGGATAGTTTAAACGGTGCACCAGGGGTTTATTCAGCACGATATGCTGGGGAACAAAAAAATACG
>Ga0209337_1003070_pt1 | contig 11792 bp, 16 predicted proteins | sample LinPmetageLP53_FD_184044 | JGI IMG/M metagenome (GOLD analysis project Ga0209337, IMG submission 184044) | Marine viral communities from the Pacific Ocean - LP-53 (SPAdes) (version 2) | ecosystem: Environmental > Aquatic > Marine > Oceanic | place: Pacific Ocean | collected 2010-02-08 | reverse complement strand
AACTATATTAACTGATAAACCAAAATTTTTAGAAAAACCTAATATTGGTCTTGATCTTACAATGTTTTCACTATTACATCAACTTATAACATCTATGGCAATGCACGGAAATGCTTTTATACTAGTAGATAAAGATCGACAAGGGCGTCCAGTTCAATTAACCCCAGTACATCCAGAAAAAGTAAAAGTTGAAATGAGCAACGGAAGCAAATCATATTATATACAAAGTAAAAATAGTAAAGAATTTAATCGTAAAATAACTTCTGATAATATGTTGCATTTTATTTGGTATAGTTATCCTGGTCAGTTAATTGGCGTTAGTCCATTGCGAACTAATTCAAATACATACGGCCTAGCTTTAGCAATGGAAAGACATATAGCGCAATTTTATGGACAAGGCGGCACGCCAAGCAGCGTGTTAGAAACCGATAGAGATTTAACAGCTGAACAAGCAAAGGCATTAAAAGAAACTTGGCTTGGAAATCATCATCGCAATAGAAAACCTGCAGTTTTAACTGGCGGATTAAAATGGAAAGCAATTTCAGCAGAAGCTGGCTCAGAGTTAATAGGAGCTCGAGATCAAATTGTGCACGAAATTGCAAGAGTATTTCGAATACCGGCGCATTTGTTATTGTCAAAAGATGGGTCAAATGTTTATTCAAATATTGAAAGTAATGGATTAGCATTTATCAGGCATACATTACTTCCGTGGATTCGCAGAATTGAAGATGGTTTTTCATCGTTACTACCAGGGAAACAATTTGTAAGACTTGACACTGATGAATATGCAAGAGGTGATCAATTAAGTAGGGTCCGGTCTTTTCAAGTTGCTATTAGTTCTGGCATTATGACGCCAAATGAAGCGCGAGCTAAAATGGAGCTTGAGCCTTATGAAGGCGGCGATAAATTTTATTTAGGACTACAAGGAGCTTTAGTCGATCCTCTAATGCCTGCTCAAGGACTTGATGAACATGATCCAACAAATAGTTTAAACGAATAATGCCTTATTCAATAATTCATGATCATCCTGATTGCGCAAAAGAAAGCGGCGAAAGTGGAAAAAATCAAATTGGCGGCCACGCTGTTGTTAAAGATGACGATAATAAATTAATGGGTTGTCATAAAACGCATGAATCAGCAATGGATCAAATAACTGCTTTAAATATTGCAGAAGCTGAAAAAAAATCAGATAATAATGAAACTCAAGAAATAAGAGAAGTTAATACAAAGCCGCCAGAATTTATGCAAAAAAATGCGCAAAGAGGCCTTGATAATTTACGTAAAGCCGGACCTGGTTTAACTGATAAAACAAAAAGAGAAGCTAGAGCTATGGCTTCAGGGCAAAATGTTTCAACATCTAAAATTGTAAGAATAGCGGCGTGGCATAAGCGCCATATTGTTGATTTAGATCGAGAAAAGTCAAATCCAAATGATCCAGACACTTGGCGTTATTCTGACGTGGCTTTTTTGCTTTGGGGATCAAATCCGTGGACTAATCCTATGCAAGCAGCAGACTGGGCAGATAGAAAAATAGCTCAGTTAGTTAAAGAAGGTAAGCTTGAGCCTAGAAATGAAAGTGTAAATAAAAATAATGTATTAATTGAGTTTAATGCAGCTGAAGCAATATCACAGACAATTGAAAAGCAAAATAGTATTACTAATATAATAAGCATGGAAAGACAAACTGAAAATAGAAGTTTTACATTTGCAGCAGTTGAAGAAAGAAATGAAGATGATAAAGATACTTTATTATTTACAGGTTACGCTTCAGTATTTGATAAGCCCTACGGTGTAAGAGATCAAAAAGGACAATATAAAGAAACAATCAAACAGGGTGCAGTTAAAAAAACTTTAAACGAACAAGATGACGTAAGATTTTTAGTAAATCATGACGGCATTCCATTAGCTAGAACTTCATCAGGTACTTTAAAACTTGAAGAAGATGATTATGGTTTGTTTGTTAGAGCTGAACTTGATCCAACTAATCCAACAGTTGCTGAAGTTGCTAGCGCAATGAAACGAGGCGATTTAAACGAAATGTCTTTTGCTTTTGCAGCAATACGAGATGAATTTAACAAACAAGGCGATGAAAGAAATGTAACTGAAGCGCGGTTATTTGATGTGAGCGTTGTAACATATCCTGCAAATCCTTGGGCTGGAGCTAAATTAAGAGGTGTTGATATAGACAATCTTCATAAAAAATTAGTTGAAGCTAGAAGTGGTGAACAAGCAAAAGAAATTTTAGAAAGTTTTATTGACAAAGTTGCTGAAAGTAACGATGTTGATGAAGAGCGAAAAAATCCGAAAGTTGAGTTGCTAAAATTGCAACTTGAAAGAGATGGAATTCGCAAAGAGTCGTAACGCCGTAATCATTGATTACACCTTGCGCAACAATAAGTAAAAACATACAATAAGGAAATTATGAGTAAATTAATTGAAGCTAGAGAAGGCAAAGTTGCTGAGCTAGATGTATTAGTTGAAGAGCTTGAAACAATTGAAGCTGGAGATGAATTTGATGCAAAATTTGCAAGATCAAAAGAACTTCACGCTGAAGTAAAAGACTTAACAGCTAAAATAGACGAAGCAAGAGAAGCAGCTGAAACTTTAAAAGCAGTTAAAGAGAGCAGAAATGACCTTGGAATTGAAGAGGAAGACTTGAGCGAAAAAGAAGCTATTGTTGAAATAAATGAGCCTGATCTATATAGAGAAGGTAGCAATCACAATTTTATTGCTGATGCGTATTCATCAAGAAAAGGTGACTTTAAAGCACAAGAAAGACTTAACAATCATCAAGAGCATGAAGCTCGAGACGTTGGTACAGGAGCCTTTACAGGCCTTGTTGTACCTCAATATTTATTAGATATGTATGCACCGTTAGCTCGCGCAGGATCTGCATTTTATAATGCTGTTTCAAAAGAAAAGTTGCCAGATTATGGAAATCAAATTCAGGTTTCACGAATCACAACTGGAACAACAACTGCTATACAAGCTACAGAAAATGCTGCAGTATCAGAAACAGATATTGATGATACTTTGCTAACTGTAAATGTAAACACTATTGCAGGACAGCAAGACGTATCAAGACAAGCACTTGAAAGAGGCGGAGGAAACGGCTTCTCATTAGAGAATGTTATTTTCCAAGATCTTCTTTCTGCATACTACACAACAATGGATTCACAAATGTGGACAGGGACCGGAGCAAACGGACAACATACCGGAATGATCCAGGTCGGCGGAATTGGAGCTATCAGCTATACAGATGCTAGCCCAACAGTCGCAGAAGCATTTCCTAAATTAGCTAATGCAATTCAAACTGTTAACTCTAACAGATTTGCACCTGCAACAGCAATTTTGATGCATCCAAGAAGATGGGGTTTCTTCACCGCTGGTGTTGATACAACTAATAGACCACTAGTATTGCCTCAAGGCAATAATCCAGATAACGCCGTCGGCGTTGGCGATGCTGCTAAATATGGCAACGTTGTTGGTACACTAATGGGGCTTCCAGTTATCACTGATGCTAACGTTCAAACAAACGGTGGCGCAGGTGGCAACGAAGACTTAGTATGGGCCATTAAAATGGATGATCTTAAAGTCTTCGAAGATGGAGTTATGCAACTTAAATTCGAAGAAACAAATGCAGGTAACCTTACAACTAAAATGGTTGTTTACGGTTATTCCGCTTTTGCTTCTGGTCGTTACCCAGCAGGTGCTGCTTATGTATCTGGAACTGGTTTCGTTCCACCAACTTTTTAATAAAAGTTAAAAAATATATAATATGGTTTATGCGTGTCGGGCAACCGATGCGCAAGACCATTAAGAAAGAAAATTATGAGTAATAACAATTTAATAAAAGCATTAAAAGAAGAGCTCAAAGGCTATGAAGTTAATGGAAAGGCTAAACGTGCTGAAGAAGTTAAAAAAGCTATTAAAGCATTGGGTGGTAAAGCTGAAAAAGCTGACGCTACACCTAAAGCCGAAAAAAAAATAGATAAGAAGTAAACAATGCGCAAAAGTGTTGGCTATGGCAAAAAAAAGAAGGGTGGCAAGGGTAAAGGCCGCGGTGGTAAATAACCTATGGCAATTACTAATGGTTACTGTACTCAAAATGAGTTAAAAGGATTCGTTGGAATACCTACATCAGATAGTGAAGACGATAATTTACTTGATGATGCTGTTAATGCTGCTAGCCGACAAATAGACGCTTATTGCGGTCGAGTATTCTATGGAGACGCTAATGCAACTGCAAGAAAGTACTTTGCTACAGATCAATATAGATTACAGGTTGAAGATTTTTATACAACTGCGGGATTAGTTGTAAAATATGATGATAATGATGATGGAACTTATGAAACAACTGTTTCGGCAACAGATTATCAAACTCTCCCAATAAATAGTGTTGCTGGCGGTATTGTTACAACGCCATTTTATATTATCGAATTAATAGCAAGTAGCGCAAACCAATGGCCTATTGATTATTCAAGTAATCGTGCAACAGTTGAAATTACAGCTAAATGGGGATGGTCTGCAGTGCCTGAACAAATAAGACAAGCAACGCAAATGCTTGCAAGCGAATTATTTGCTATGCGTAATGCTCCTCTTGGTGTTGCTGGTGTTGGAGATTTTGGAGTTGTAAATATACAACAAAACCGAGAAATAACAAGAATGATTGCTCCGTTTCGCAAAGGCACAATTTTTGGTGTTGCGTAATGGCAACAATGACACAAATTCGAACAGGTTTAAAAACTACACTTGCCAATATATCAGGGCTGCGTTGCTATGATGTAATTCCTGATAATGCTATTAATTTTCCAGTTGCAATGTTTTTGCCAACAAGTATCGAATTTGATTTAGCAATGCAAAGAGGAACTGATCTCTATACATTCGATGTTTTAGTTGCCGTGCAAAGAACAGATGCAAGAACTGCTCAGGATAAGTTAGATGAGTTTGTTACTGGAAGCGGTAGCAAAAGCATACGTCAAATTATTTATAACAATAAAACTTTAGGCCTTGCTAATACAGATGCTAGAGTGGTTAATATGAGTAATTACAGCGCAGATTTTAATTTAAACGGAATTGATGGAATTGGTGCAAATTTAGAAATACAAGTGTACACAAAAGGCTCAAGCTAATGAGTGGTTGTTGTGGAGCCTGTCCAGATAATTGTAAAGGTGGTCGATAATGGCTAAATATAAAATAATTGGAAATAAAAAAGTTATGGATAAAATTAAAGGCGATGTTATAACTATTGAAGATGACAAAGTTGCAAAATCATTAATTAAAGGTGGACATATAGAGCCTACTACAATTAAAAAAAGACGCGCTAGAAAAAAAGACGGAACTTTTATAAAAGACAATAAAAGCACACCTGAAATAAACGAAGCATGGGAAGAGATAAAATAAATGGCTAAATTTGTATTTAATGATGGAAAAGTATTTTCTGGCGGTTATGATCTTAGCGATCATACAACTTCTGTTAATCTTGAAATTACAGCTGAAGAGTTAGACTCAACAACAATAAACAGCGGTGCTTTTAAAGAAAAATTAGGCGGCCTTAAAGATAGCTCGTTGCAAATTGATGGATTTTATGAAGCAGGAGCAAATAAACCTGATGCTTTATTAGGCGCTTCAATGGGTAATGAATTGGTTGTAACAACTGTGCCTGATGCGGGTGTAGGCAATGTAGCATATTTTATGAAATCAAGATTATTTAATTATTCAATATTGGGTGAAGTTGGCGGCATTGCGCCTTTTAGTATAACTAAAAATCAATCATCTGATGAAGTTGTTAGAGGCACGATCCAAATAGATGGCGCACTAACTGCTTCAGGTAATTCAACAGGCACCCAGCTTGGAGCAGTAAGCGCCGCTGAAAAGTGTTATGCAGCTGTACATTGTTACGGCGTAAGCGGAACATCAAGCCCAACAATTACTTTTAAATTACAATCAGATGACAATTCAAGCTTTACAAGTCCAACTGATCGTGCAACTTTTACAGCTATAACAGCAATCAACGCTGAAATTAAATCTGTTGCTGGCGCTGTAACTGATCAATATTGGAGATTAAATTACACAATATCAGGAACCAATCCAAGCTTTTCAATTCATGCTGCAATCGGTATTGAATAAAAATATTTAAAAACATTACGCATTTAAAATAATCTATGTTATAATTATATTATAAGTTAAACAAACGGAGGACTAAATGAAATATACAGGAACTTTTACAAAAGATCTTGTCAGAACTGAAGTTATTGAATTTGAAGAAATATCAAGAGCTAAGGCAACACAAAAAATGCGTGATAAGTTAAGAAATAAAACAGAAGAAGGCGTTGTTGCTAATTTATTTGAAATACATAGAGCTGACGCAGATTTAATTTGTAAATGGACAATTGACAAAAATCTAATTATTAGTGAAAAATTTACTATATAAACAAACGGAGGACTAAAAATGGCAATGACTAAAAAAGATTATGAAGCAATAGCCAAAATAATCAAATTTAACGAAACTAAATCACAAGTTACTTTAGGACTAGCATCAATATTTGAAGATGATAATTCTAATTTTGATACAGGCAAATTTTTAAAAGCCTGTAGTGAGGACTAAATGAAAAAGAAAAAAGAAACAGATGTTGAAATTTCAACAAAAGGTATTGATACAAATAAACATATTTTTATTATAAAAGATCAACCAGTTAATGAAGTTGGCAAAAAATATATGCACGATGGCAATGTTTTTATTATTGTGTCAGATGAAAAAAATAGTGTCCATATTAATATTGATAAAAATATTTTTGATAGTTGGATTCAAGCTTATTTAGAAGGTGATTTTATTCGATACAGAAGCGGTATTATACAAGGTAAATTAATTCAAAGACAACAAAAGTTTATTGAAGTATTACAAGCAAAAGTGAGTAAATTGAAAGAATATCAATTACAAAATTCAAAAAAATAAAACGTAAAATCTCCGTTTACGTACGTGAAAGCCTCTTACCTGTTAAGAGGTTTTCTTTTTAATAACGTATAAACCTTTATTCAATTATTCATATTTAAAATAAATATATTGAAAGGAGTTTATTTTGGCAAAATTTGTATTAACAGATGCAAGCGTTGTAATTAATTCGGTTGATTTATCAGACCATGTTAGCAGCGTTACTTTAGATATTACAGCAGATGAAATTATGACAACAAGCATGGGCTCGACGTTTCAGTCGAGAACAGGAGGCTTAAAATCAGGTACTTTAAGTATAGAATTTCAGCAGGACTTTGCTGCTAGCGAAGTTGACGCTACAATGTTTCCATTGTTAGGAACAACTACAGCTTTTGTAGTTAAACCAACAAGCGGAAGCGTTGCAGCTACAAATCCATCTTATAGTGGATCAATTTTAATAAATCAACATATACCATTAGCTAATGGTGTTGGTGAATTATCAACAATGTCTGTATCCTATCCAACATCTGGCGTAATTTCACGAGCAACTTCTTAATGGGAAATATGATCGTTGTGATGAGCGACGGTACAACATTCGAAGTTAAGATTAAGCCAGGAGATATTGTTAAATTTGAAAGAAAATTTGACATACCTATTTCAAAGTTAAATGAAGAACAGCGTTACGAATGGTTGTTATATTTGGCTTGGCTTGCTTCAAAGCGAAATGGCGTAATTGATGATTATGATGCTTGGGTTGAAAAAGTTGAAGAGCTTGACATTTCTGGATCAAGTGATAATTTAAAAGCGTAAACGGGTTTATTGACTTAATCGCTGCAATAGCAGTTGAAACAGGAATAGATCCGAATGCTTTATTAGAAACTGATATCGAAATTTTTAATGCAATTATTAAAGTTATAAATAAAAGGTACGAGAATTAATATGGTTAAAATTGCTGGAGACTTTACTATTGATAACTCTGAATTAACAGAGTTACGTAAAGATTTAAACAAGTACGGCAAAAAAGACGTATTAAAAGTATTATCAAAATTTCATAGAGAAATTGCTAAAGAGCAGCTTGTTGATATTCGTGCAAGAGCTAAAAAACAAAGAGTGCCAAAAGCTAAAGCTTCGGCTATGGGCTTTACAGCTTCAGGAACACGTACAGAAGCAAAAATTAATATAAAACGTAACGATAAAAGACCAAGTACATTTTCAATGGAATTTGGCCGTCGTTATATGTACGTCCCAACAAAAACAGGTAAAACAAGAGCCGTAACAAGACAGCAAGTTGGCAACTTACGATATTCAAGACCAGGTGCTGATTTTCCTTATAAAAATTGGATCGGTCATAGATTTACTTCAGGTGACAGTACCTTTTCACAATTTGGTAAAAAAGGCTATGTAGTTGGTAAAACATTAGATAAAAATCAAAATAAAATAGCAGATACATACAACGATAGAATGTACGACGCATTAATGAAAGCAATAAGATAATGGTAGCAGAAAAAAAAGTTTCGATAGCAATTATAGGTAAAACTAAAAATTTTACTGATAGTTTAACTAGATCGCAAAAAGCAATGGGCAAGTTTAGCTCGGTTGCAGGTACACTTGGAAAAGCAACAGTTGCTGGATTAGGCATTGCTTCAGTTGCTGCTGTTACACTCGGCAAAGATTTAGTTAATTTAGGATCAGATGCTAATGAAGCACGATCCGCTTTTGAAACTACATTCGGCGAAAGTGTTCCTAAGCTATCTGGTTTTGTTGATGAGTTTGCAAATAAAGCCGGTTTAGCAGCACACGAACTTGAAGGTCTATTAACTCAATCAGGTGCAATCATGCAAGGTATTGAATTTACAGGCGAAGCTTCTGCAGATTTATCAGTTAAGTTAGCAACACTTGCCGGAGACGTAGCTTCATTTAGCAACGTTCAGGGAGGCGCAGAGCCAGTTATGCAAGCCTTCACTAAAGCTTTACTTGGGGAAAGAGAAAGTTTGAAAACCTACGGTATCGCCATAATGGAAGCAGACGTACAGCAACAGGCTTTTATAATGACAGGTAAAACTTCTGCTTCAGAATTAACAAAACAAGAAAAAGCTTTAGCAACTTATGAATTATTATTGCAAAAAACAAAAGTACAACAGGGCGATCTAAACAGAACGCAGGAAAGTTTTGCAAACAAATCCAGAGCTGCGCAAGCTAAAATTAAAGATTTAAAAGTTACAATGGGTACAGAATTGCTGCCTGTAATTGAAGAGTTGTTGCCAGTCATAGTTGATCTTGTAACTGAAGTTGGCCCTCATTTAGTTGAAGCTATAAAGGCTGTAGCGCCATTTATACAAGTTGTAGGTGAACTACTTTCAGCTTTAGCTCCGCCAATAATTGCAGTTGTAACTTTGTTGTTAACGTTACTTGCACCAGCATTTAAAAAAATGACAGAAATGGTTGATAAATTTTTAAAACCGTTTTTTGTTAACTTACCTAAAAACTTTGAAAATATGATTAACAGAATAATTAATAGTTTAAATGGATTTATTAGAACTATTAATGGTTTTGTTGACAAAGTTGCAGGTGTACTTGGCAAAATTGGTATAAATATTGATTTGCCTAAATTAAAAGAATTTGGAAACGTTTCTTTTGGATTTGCTGAAAGTGAAGTTAAAAGATTAACACCTAAAGAAATTATTGATCCAGCAGCAACTATTGATACTTTATCGCAATCTGCAATTGCCACTCAAAATAATTTGTTAGATCCAAGAAACGGTTTAACAGTTAATTTTAATGCGCCGGTTAGTGATCCAAATGAAGTTGTAAACGCTTTAAATAATTATACAAATAAAAACGGTCCTCTTAATCGAGTATTAACAATAGTATAATGGCAGCTCCTACAGTAAGAGTTAGAATGGGATTTACTCCTAATACATTTACGCTTGATGATTTAGTGAGAGGTGTTTTAAATTCTGCTATTTTAGGTGGTGCTGTAACTTTAACTGATGTAACCAGCGATGTGCAAAATGTTTCAATTAGTCGCGGGCGATCAAGAGATTTGGCAACTTTTAATACAGGAACTTGCAAAGTAAGACTTTTAAATAATGCAAGAAAATATGAAAATACAAATACTTCAAGTCCATACAGTCCAGGCATTGAGCCTATGATGGCAATACATGTTGATGCAACAACAGATAGTGGAAGCACATATAAAGATTTATTTGTAGGTTTTGTAACGGACATTAATTTGTCGTACCCTGACGGAAGCAACTCTTTTGCTGATTTTGATTCAGCTGATGGCTTTATGAAAATAGCAAATACAAATTTAATTAATGCTTCTTTTTCAAGTACAGATAGCGGATCATTAGTTAACGCTGTTTTAGATAATGCAAATGTAAAGTTTGGTGCGGATCGTAATATTGAAACAGGTATTTCAACTATGCAATCTTTAAGCGGCGTTAATGAAAATACATTGTCGGTTTTACAAAAAATTGAACGATCGGAAAATGGTTTGTTGTTTATGTCTAAAGATGGAAAATTAACTTTTAAATCAAGGCACACAACTTTTCCAAGCAGCCCTGCCGCAACCTTTAGCGATGATGGATCAGACATTCCATATTTGCGTGTCGATTATATAAATGACGATAATGAAATTTTTAACGTTGTTTCGCTGCAAAGAATTAGCGGATCAGTGCAAACTGTTCAAGATGTTGGATCACAAGGAAAGTATTTAATTCGTACGTTATCAAGAGATAATCTTTATAACAACAGTGATGCAGAAGTTAATGATGCAGCAAATTTTTTATTAGGTAAATTTAAAGATGCTTTAATTAGGTTTGATAATCTGATTACTGATTTAACCCAAGCAAGCACAAGCAATCAAAATACAATATTAGATCGTGAAGTCGGCGATGTTGTCAAAGTTGAATTAACACCACCAGGCAGCGGATCGCCTGCACAAATAACCTCAAATGAAATTATTGATTCAATTAGCTATAACATTACCCCAGAAATTTTTACATGCTCCTACAAGCTATCTAATGCCGATGTTCAGGCGTATATGCGTTTAAACAATACATTATTTGGTGTATTAGATACAGACAAAGTTGGGTATTAATGACATATACAAAGTTTGATAAAAGCTAAAGGATAAAATAAAAACATGGCAAACGGATTTAAAGTATTTAGTGTAGGTGAAGTATTAACTGCAGCCGATGTGAATGATTATTTAATGGAGCAATCTATTTCAATTTTTGCTAATTCTACTGCTAGAGATGCTCAAATTACATCACCAATTGAAGGAATGTTTTGCTATTTAGCAGACAGCAATGTTTTACAATTTTATAATGGATCATCGTGGGCTGGTTTTATAGGCGAGGGTGATATAACAGGAGTAACCGTTACAACAGCAGGAACTTCTGGATTATCAGGAGGTGCAACTGCAACTTCAGGCGCTTTCTCATCAACGTTAGTTATTTCGCCAAATAGTGCTACATCAGCTACTGTAGCTTCGGGAGATATAGTTTTAATTGGCGACGCTAGTGCTAGCAACGCAGTAAAGAAAACAACAGTAGCCGATATCGTTGCACTTGCCCCAGCAGGTGTATCATTAGGCTTAGTATTGGCATTAAGCTAGGAAAGGATAAGTTATGGCAGATACATTACATTCAGTTCAAGGCGTTCTTGGAACTTCAACAGCAGATATTGTTGACGCAGTTCCGTCATCTACGACTGAAACTTGTATTGGTATATTAGTTTCAAACGTAAGTGGATCAAGCGCAGACGTTACAATAGATTTAAGCGTAATTAAGTCTAGTGGTACACTACGACACGTTTTAAATAATGTTTCACTACCATTTGGTACAACAATAGAAAT